>OGOQ01000024.1_pt1 | contig 161345 bp, 147 predicted proteins | sample 1552691 | NCBI WGS metagenome assembly OGOQ01 (sample SAMEA2580209, study PRJEB22360) | human gut metagenome | biome: human gut; feature: human-associated habitat; material: faeces | place: Denmark | collected 2008/2010
AATTACCTCTCACAAAACGTGACATTTAGTCACCTTTTGTTCGGCAGAGTCTCATTAGGGAGGAAAAGAAACATCTCACAAAGAAAACAACTTTTCTGATAAGGTCTACTCACTATTCACCACTCACCATTCACTTATTCATAGCGATATGGTCTTTTCAATTTTCACTAAACACCTCTCACAAGGAAGAACTTTAATTTCGCTTAGCTATTTACAGCAACATTAATCGGGTCAACCGATTTTGCATAGTTTACTAACGCTTTAAACACAAACGGATGCAATTTTTCATCTTTTACGTCTTGATAAATTATTGTAAGTGCTTGTTTGGGAGACATTGGAGCTTTATAAGTTCTACTTTCGGTCAGTGCTGAATACTTATCTGCGGCAGAAAGAATTTGCAAATTCAAATCTGCATTAAAATCCTTACCAACCCACGGATAACCAGTTTTTTTTGCATTCTGATGATGGTTTCTTATCAGGTTCAATGTTTTTTCGTTCAAATTAGAATTTTTTAAAATTTCATAACTCAACTCAGAATGAGTGTGCATAATTTTTGTTTCTTTTTCATCCAACTTTGCTGGTTTATTCAAAACCTCTGGCGGAATCAGAACTTTTCCCACATCATGAAGATACGCCGCATCGTCAATCGCTTTTATATCAACCCTATTTCGCAAAGCAAACGGTAAATTATCAGCAATTCCGTTAATAATACTTTGCGTATCAGTCGCATGGTTTTGTTGTAAATCATTTAATTCTTCTATATTCAAATTCAAATCTGGGTTAAAATCTTTTACAATCGCCCTAATTTTAGGATTTGAATTAACAGCTTTTCGAATATACTGTTCTGTCGCAAGTGACTTAACCGATGTACTTTGGAAAGTATCGGCATTCAAACCTGTTCCAAAACCAATATTATAACGGTTTCGGTCAACACGATTATTTGGTTGTAATGCGCCCACACTAAAAGCGCGATTGATTTCCAATCCCATACACGACTACATTAAATTACTACTACACTACATATTTATAAAGTATTTTTTCTCTCTTAAATTGACTTAATTTCAGATCTTTGTATAGAAATTTTAACAAAATATAATTAAGGATATATAAAGAATAAAAATTTTTATTACTAAATGTGCTACAATAATATCTATGAAAGAAATAGAAAATGTGTTAGTATGCGGAATAGGTGCAGTAGGAAGCATTTACGCCGATAAAATAGAGAAATATTCACCTGAAAAATTAAGAGTTTTAGTAGACAAATCAAGACTTGAAAGATACAAAAAAAATCCGACAATCTTCAATGGCAGAACCTTAGATTTCAAATACGTTCTTCCTGAAGAAACTAAATTTAAAGCAGATTTAATAATCATTGCAACAAAATTTGACGGATTGAATGACGTTATAAAAAACATCAAAAATTTTGTCAAAGACGACACAATCATTTTATCGTTATTAAACGGTGTAACGAGTGAAAAAATTATCGCTAAAACATATGGGCGTGAAAAACTATTATACTCCTATTTTATAGGGCATAGTGCTATTAGAGAAGGCAGAAAAATAGTTCATGATGACGTAAATACAATTGTTTTCGGTTCTGAAAATACTAACGATTTTGCAAATGTCGAAAAAGTAAAATTTTTCTTTGAAAAAGCTGCTATAAACTACCTTATTCCAGACGATATAATACATTCATTATGGTTAAAATATATGCTAAATGTTGCAGCAAACCAAACAACTGCCATTTTAAGAATGAATTTTGGAGAAATGCTTGAAAATGACAAATGTATGGATTTTGCTATTAATATAATGAAAGAAGTTCAAGCTATTGCCAAAGCAGAAGGTGTAAAAAACTCAGAAACAATGATTGATGAAACTATCAAACATCTTCACACAATGATACCGGAAGGTAAAACATCTATGTTACAAGACGTTGAAGCCGGCAGAAAAACAGAAGTCGCAATGTTTGCAGGTACAATAATAAAAATGGGAAAAGAACTCGGAATTCCAACTCCATACAACAAAGTTATTAAAGATATGATTGAAATTATCCATAGACAACAGGATATTAATAAATCAAAGCAACTTATAAATTGCTAATTAATCCTCATCGTTTTGAGAATTTTGTTGGTAATTTATAGCCTGCTGACGCATATTTTGAATTTCATTAACCTGTTCATCAACTTGCTCCTGAACACTTTTTGTATCAGTTGCAGAATTGTCAATCTTTAACGAAGAAGTTCCTTTTAGTGCATTCATTCCAATAAGAAATACTATTGCTGTCAAAACTAAACCTATCAACAAATCTATAGCACCAAATGCTTTTCTTTTCATAAATTTCCTTTAACTCAATTTATTTTTTTGAATAAAAAATTTAACCGCATCATCAACCGTTTTTGGAGTTTTCAATATTTCATCTTCAATACTATGACTTTTATTCCTAACAAAAAATTTGTTATAAACAGTCAAACCTGCATAGATAATTATTGATGACAAAGCGACACCTCCCATTGCAAGGAGGAATTTTGTTATCGCCGTAGACATGGCAGTATTGCGGGTTGTTTCACACAAACCCGCATTTACTGTCAAAAACATTAATGTAAAAATTGTACTAATAATTTTATTCTTCAACGTTTTCTTCTGTAGCCTCTTTAGCCTTCTTTGCTCTCGGTTTTCTTGTTTTAGAAGTTCCTCTATTTGGTCTGCGGGTTTTTTGGGGCTTTTCTTCTACAGCTTCTTCGCTTGCAGGAATTTCTTCTACAACCTCAGCTTTTTCTTCAACTTGCTCGACAACAGACGCTTCTTTTTTAGTTTTTGGAGATTTCTTCTTACCCCTTTTTTCTTCTTTTGGAGCTTCAGTTTCTTCAACTTGTACTTCTATCACAGGTTTAATTTCTTCATTCGGCTTCAAAACTGTTTCAGCAGTTTCAATCGTTTGTTCTGCAATTTCAGTAGTTGGTTGCTCTTGTTTCTTTTCAAACTTATTTTTTCTTCCGCCACGTTTACGTTTGTTATCTCGTTTTTCAGCTTCTTGAACTGCAACTGTTGAAGGATTTTCAACCTCAACAACAGGTGTTTGAGCTTGTTGTTCTTCAACCGGTTCTTGTTGTGGAGTAGGTTGAATTTGGTTTTGATTATTATTATTTCTGTTATTATTGTTTTTATTATTTTTTTTGAAATTATTAACCGGCAACTTCATTTTCGCAGCTTTTGCTCTGTATTCTCCTTCTGCGGTCGGTGTTGCAAAATTAAATTCATTCATAAAATATCCAGTACCTTGACAGTGCGGACATTTTTTAGTAAAGATTTCTGACAAAGATTGACCTTGTCTATGGCGGGTAAGTTCTACCAAACCTAAGTCAGAAATTTGTCCAACTTGAGGTTTTGCCTTATCTGGTTCAAGTGCGATTTCAAGTTCTTCTAACATAGCCAATTTATCAGCTCTTGACATCATATCAATAAAATCAACTATTATCATACCGCCAATGTTTCTTAATCTTAACTGACGTGCAATTTCGTGAACCGCTTCAATATTAGTTTTCAGAATTGTTTCATCTTGAGTTGATGAACTTGTAAACTTACCACTGTTAACATCAATTACCGTCAACGCTTCAGTTTGCTGGATAAACAAATATCCTCCTGATGGCATATTAACTTTGATATTCAAAGCAGCTTTAATCTCTTTGTGAACATCTGTTGCGATAAGCAAAGGTTCTGTACCTTTATACAAAGTAACTTGAATATTTTTATTCATATGCCAGTTTTGCAAAATATTTTGAACTCTTTGCATTGCAAAAGCAGTATCAACAACAATTTCTTTTACATCTTCAGTACAAGCTTCTCTGATAGTTCTATAAAGAAGATCTTGATCACGATATAAAAGATTTGGAGGTGTCATTGTTTCTGAAGCGGTAATAATGTTATTCCATTTTTCAAGAAGGATTTCTAAATCTTCTTGAATATCAGCCTCTGACTGACCTTCTGCCTCCGTTCTAATAATTACACCTACGCCAACTGGTTTAATCAAACTTACAACAGATTTTAGCCTTGCTCTTTCTTTAGAGTTTTCTATTTTTTTACTAATACTAATTCCAGGTTCATTTGGCATTAACACCAAAAATCTTCCAGGAAGGCTGATTTCTGTAGTAACTCTAGGTCCTTTATGTCCTGTAGGTTCTTTTACTACTTGTACAATAAGTTTTTGTTTTGGAGAAAGTTTATCTTTCAAAGAGCCTTTGCCCATAACATCTTGAGCGTGTAAAAAGCCCATTTTGTCAACACCAACATCAACAAATGCAGCATCAATACTTGGCAAAATATTGTCAACTGTTGCCAAATAAACATCTCCTAAAATAACATCGCCTCTTGAAATAAAGAAATCTGTAACCTTTCCACCTTCCATAACTGCAGCGATATTATCACGTTCTGCAATGATAATCTTTTTATCAGCATTTTGTTGTTGCTGATGATTTTTAAAATTGTGTCTGTCGTTTGCCATAAAAAAATCCTTTATAATTCTTGTAAATCTTTGTCAAAGAAACGGGTGCGCTTGATATTAAATGTTACACCTGATGCAATCAAATTCATTAAAACATCTGCTCTCAATGCCGGAATACCTGCTTCTACAGTCCCGTCTTCTTTATTAATTGCTGATTGACCGGTTTTTAATACTATGAACAGACTTTCATCCTCAAATCTATATGATTTTATAGATTTCTTTACGTCTGTTTTTTTAATTAAACCTTTTTTGTTTTTCTTCTCGATAAAAATTTCTTCGGAAGATAAAACTTTGTCTGTATTATATCGTAAACTTTCAAAATCGTAAAGTGATTTATTAAAAATATCAACTTTATATTCTGCCCACTGCGCAGTAATATCAATTGCAGGAGCATTTTTCGGAATTTTTACAATACTTATAATTTTAGATTCTTTCGGTAGAACTTTCTCTAACTTTAGTTTGAGTTCATCTTCCGTCAAATCATTAAACAATTCCACATCAACCAATTCCCCATCGCTTTCCGCAAACAATGGAAGCGCTACACCCATTGAAACTTTCATTGATGGGTTATAACCCAATGAATAAACTACATCCAAATTGGTTCTTGCAATCGCCTTAAAAAAAGTATTTTGCCAATCTAGATGTGAAAAATATTTTAAAATTCCTGTTTTGGTTAATTTAATTCGATATTTATAAACTTCTTTATCATAACCATTTATAGTCGTCGGATCCTTATGCTCAATTTTCAAATGTTGCGCTTTTTCACTTGCTTTAAAAGGTTTTGCGATAACTTTATGAGTTTTCAAATTTTTGCAAACTCCACAGTTTACGCATTGCTTTTCGCAAGTAGGAACAACAGATGGTTGGGGGGTATCCGGACAAGGAGTTATAGCTAAATTATATTCATTAACTAACCAACTTTTATCAATTCCTGTATCTATAAAATCCCACGCAAGTTCTTCATCTGTAGAATACTGATGTTTCGCAAGTTCTGCCAAATCAATACCTAATTCTTTAGCTGTCTCATGCCAGATATTTTCCTTAAAATATTCACCCCACGCATCAAGGTAACAACCTTTTTTATAAAGAGCTTCAATATACTTGCAAAGTGATTTATTTCCACGTGTCAAAACCGCCTCTATTTGAGAAATTACATCCTCATGATAGTTAATTTTCAACCCCTTAATATGTTTCGTTTTTTCTTTTAAATATCTGATATGTTCAGAAACTTCTTTCAAATCCATCTGCCCACACCATTGGAACGGCGTGAAAGGTTTTGGAACAAAAATTGACAACGTACAAGTTATATCAAGTCCATGATTTATGCTTTTTTCACGTTTCAACAACCTTGCACGATATTTAATCTTATTCAAAAGATTTGCCATTTCATCCATATCTTCAAGCGTTTCAGTCGGAAGCCCACAAATAAAATAGAACTTAATTCTGGACCATCCGTTTTCATACAACGTCAAAACGGCATTCAAAATCATATCTTCCGTAATATTTTTCTTTATTACATTTCTAAGCCTTTGACTACCTGCCTCTGGAGCTAAGGTCATTGTTGATTTTCTTACACTTTGAACCAAATTTGCGAGTTCAAGATTAAATCCATCAATTCGCTGGCTCGGAAGCGATACAGAGATTTTCTTTTCATTAAAATCAACAGCTAATTCTTTTATAACCTCATTTATATTTTTATAATCATTTGATGATAAAGAAAGCAAAGAATACTCGTCATATCCGGTATTTTTAACCAATTCTTTTGTAATTTTTATAATATCTTCCGCTGGTCTTTCTCTCAAAGGAAGTGTAACATGTCCGGGTTGACAAAAACGGCACATTCTACCGCAACCACGCCTGATTTCTACAACTGCTCTATCTTGAACAGATGTTGAAAAAGGAATTGGATACGATTTTAAAGCAGTCTCATATTCTAATTGAGCAATTCTTTTAGTTACTTTTCCTCCAATAGATGCAGACCAACGCCCCGCTTCCGGAGAAACCAAAGCCTTAATCCTTTCTGCCCTAGGTAAACCTTTAGTCTTTTCTAGAATTTCACAAACTTCTCTTAACGCATCTTCCCCATCACCAATCATAAAAACATCAATAAAATCTGCCATTGGCAATGGATTGTACGCACAAGGTCCACCAGCCATAATTATCGGATCATCTTCGCCTCTCATATCGTTACGATAAGGAATACCGGACATTTCTAACAGTTTTAAAACTGTCGGATATGCTAGTTCGTATTGAAGCGAAAAACCAAGAGCATCAAAATCTTTTAAATGTCTTTTGCTTTCAACACCATATAAAGTCTTTGGTTTGAAATCACCTTCAGGTGCATAAGCTCTGTCAGCCATCCAACCATCATGCCTGTTAACAACATCGTACAAAACCCTTACGCCTAAATTACTAATTCCTATTTCATATTTATCAGGAAAAACAAAAGCATACCTTACCTTTGCAGAATCAAAATTCTTGTTATACGACAAAAATTCTCCACCTACATACTGATATGGTTTTGTACAATTATATAAAGCTTCATTATTTTCTCTAAAAAAACAGTTCAATTTATCCTCTCAATCTGGACAGATGGAAGTTTTTAAGCGGGAGTATCCGGGAAATATTTATCAATTTCTATGATAATTCCGTCTAATGTGTTTTCTTGAAAAGATTTTATAAACTTAAACAAATCAGAATTCGGAATATCGTAGTTATACAAAACAGTTTCACCTTTATATTCACGCATAACACGCACAATGTAGTGACAACCTTGCGCATATTTTAAAAGATGTTCCGAATTGAATTTGTTTCCGTTATGATCTTTATCAATTCTCACATAATTAAACCCTGCGTAAAACTTAACTTTTTCTTTTGTTTCAGGTTTTAATTTATTGTTGTGCTTAGAAAATATATCTATAACTTTCTTATTTATTTCATCTACCATATTATTATTAAACTATAATTATATAGGTCATGTCTAAATATTAAGCAAATTATTACAATTCAAAAATTTTGCTTGATAGAACTAAACTTTTATCACAGAATAATCGTTATAAGGAGAGTTAAGAATGTTTTATATAAAGAAAACCGCATCCACAGGAAGATATGAGATTAATCTTTTTGGATTAAAAATGAAATTCCGCATAAATGGAAGTAAAGACGAAATTTATAAGGAAAAGATAGACAATTTGTTATATGAATTATCAGATCCAAGAACTTTACAAAGCGTTAAATTACCCAAAATCTTAAATGCGTGGGATTCTCTTTACACAATCGCATCAACAAATAAATCGGTTGCCAGACTTGGTGATGGAGAGTTTAAACTAATTATGGGCGAAAACATTAGTTTCCAAAAATTTGACCCCGAATTATCTGAAAGACTAAAAAATATTTTACGTAACCAAAATGAAAATATTTTAATCGGAATTACAGATATTTTTGGTTATTGCCCAAACGATTATTTGCGCAGAGTAATGTGTTCTTGTAGGGAAACCTTATATAAATACATAGACTTCAATAAAAGCTATATTGACACAAATGTTAGTCGTCAATTGGATTTCACCTCACATGAACAAGGAAAAGATTATTACAACAAAATGAAATCTATTTGGAGTGAAAAAGATGTTGTTATTGTAGAAGGCGCAGGAAGTAGACTTGGTGTAGGGAACGACCTTTTGAATGAAGCAAAATCAGTAAAAAGAATTATTTGTCCTATTAAAGATGCCTTTTCTAAATATAAAGAAATTTTAGCAGAATGTTTAAAACAAGATAAAAATTCTTTATTTATTATGGCATTAGGGCCTACAGCAACAGTTTTGGCAGAAGATTTATCTAATAATGGCTACCGTGCATTAGATATGGGACATCTTGATACTGCTTACGAGGCATTTTTAAGAAATTCAAATAAATTTGTGCATATTGAAGGGAAAATTGTTTTCAACGAAGAACGCCATAATAATTTGCTAAAACCTTGCACTGATGAAAATTATAACAAGCAAATTGTTGCAAATTTTAATTAACGCTTCAATTTCCGCCCTAAAAGGAGGACAAAGGAGGGTGCTTTCCCGTAAGGGGAAATTTTTCTTGTTGCAAAAATTAACTTATTTGCTATTCCTATTTTGTTTGATAAAATTGTACTATGATTAGAATTTTACTTGTATCTGAAGATAATAATGAAATAAATCGTTTCAAAAACATTTTTACAAAAGGTTCTTATGACTTTGAAACAATGTCAGATGAAACTCTTATCTGCGACCTTATCAGCGTAGAAGCTCCTGATATTATCATCATTGATACAAAATTTTCTCAAACAAAAGACTTAAACAAAAAAATCAAGTCTATTTGTGAAAACACAATTATAATTTTTGCTCTTTCAACACCATCAGTAGAAAAAGATTTAATTAAGTTCGCAAACGCTTTTATCACAAAAGAAATGACCGATGATTTAATTTTGTCGACTATCAACGTAAATTTGCGAATGAAAAACTCTTTAGAAATGCTTTCAAGCTCAAACAAAGATTTGGCAGATAGCTTGTATCGCCTAAATGCTCTTTATACAACAAGCTCTCAATTTGCAGGAACTTTAGACAAATCAAAATTAATAAATTATATGATTGAGGGAATGGACAAAGCTTTAAGTTTTTCATTAACTTGTACATTATCATTATGCACAGATGAAACACCTGTCTTAATCCTTAATTCTCTATACGAATTGTCTGATGAATTAATCACAGCAATAAAACTTAGAACAATTTTAAATTTTAATTCTCTGTTTGAAGGGAAAACTCCGCCTTGCGAGCTTAATATTGATACATTAAAAATTGAAAAACACATCAAATATCCCGCAAGCAGATTTACATTCACCCTTTTTCAATATGATAATATGTTTGCGCCAATAAGTTTGGGAGAAAACTTTTTCGGATGTATTGAAATTTTCAAAGAAACATCATTTACGTCAGAAGATGCAACCTGTTTTCAAACAATTGCGCAACAAGTTTCACTTCCTTTAAAAAGTGCTACTCTTTATCAAGAAATTATTGAAACCAATGCTAAATTAGAAAGGTTGGAACGATTGAAATCTGAGTTTATTTCAATTGTTTCTCACGAATTGAGAACTCCTTTAACCTCAATAAAAAATTCGCTTGATATCTTGATGAGCGGAAGATGTGGAGAAATTACTCCTGCCTCAGAAAAATTCTTGGCAATGGCAATGCGAAATGTGCAAAGACTTTCCGGAATTATTAATGATCTTCTTGATTTGTCGAAAATTGAAGCAGGTAAAATGGATTTTCATTTTGCTCCAACAAATATCAATACCGTTATAAACTATGTAAAATCTGCGCTTTCTGAAGTTGCTAAAACAAAAGGGTTAAATCTTGTAACTGAAGAATACAAAAAAATCCCCGATATAACTGCGGATTCAAGGAGATTAGAACAAGTTTTAACAAATCTTGTATCTAACGCAATAAAATTCACTCCGGAAGGTAAAACTATTACAATTTCGTCAAGATTAGTAAATGCTGACGATATAAAAGTAAATGAATATTTTAAAGACAGTATCCAAAACTTGTCCGGTGAATATGTTGAAGTTTGCGTTAAAGATGAAGGAATTGGAATTGAATCTAAAAATTTATTACATGCTTTTGACAAATTTGCGCAAATAGAAAACTCTCTATCAAGAAAAGCAGGTGGTACAGGATTGGGATTGCCAATCGCAAAGCAATTGCTAGATGCACACAAAGGTGCAATTTGGTGTGATAGTGAGATTAACAAAGGTTCTAAATTCTATTTTATAATTCCTGTTAGCAAAATTACTACGCAAGTTTAATATTGCCGGATTTTACGGCATTTATATCAACTCGTTGAGGAGCTTTTGCATAATTTAGATGAGTTGTCAAAAACTCGGTTATATCAAGAGATTTTCCTTGTTTTTTAGCATCAATTGAAGCTTGTTTAAGTTGTGGAATATTTGCCTCAATTTGCGGAATTGGAGTTTCACTTCGAACAAAGTTGTCGACATAAAACGAATTTTCACCAACTGTATCATCTGCAGCTTTTGATGCTTTTTGTAATAATTTAATTCTTTCAGGTTCAACATCTGGTGAAATAATTGATTTCACATAATTCATAAATGATTTTTCTTTTGCAAAATCCATTCTAAACCCACCACTCAATGTAGCTTCTGCAATGTCTTTAACCAAAGGTTTTGCAGCTTCAAAATGTTTCCCTGCAGAAGTACACTCCATCATGCCTGCATAATCAGTCAAAAAATATTTTGATGCAGTTGCATCGGTATTATTAAGAACTTCTTGAGTAAATTCTAACATGTGTGGATTTTCTTTTGATGTTTTAGAAAAGTTCTCCATTACATAACCAAGAACACTTTTTTTACCATTTTCAGCTTTTCGCAAATCAATATTTACAGGTAACATTTCTTTTCCATTTGCCAATTCACAGATATCTGAAACCAAATTTAAAAATTTAGGTTGAACAGATTTTAATTCATTTTTAAATTTTGCAATCTCAGGATTTTTATTTGCAAAATAATCAATATTTTCCAGTAATTGCTTCGTCGTTCTTGTGTCTGCCGGTTTTTTATCAACACCTAATGAATGCCACCCGCTTTTTGACGGTCTTTCTGTAAACTTTGCCACATTATTTAATAAACTCATAAATTTTCCTTTCCTGATTTTGCACAAGTTTAAAAATGCGTAAAGATTAAAAGTTGCGCCTTTATCACAATTTATGATTAACATAATTTAACAATGTAGAAGAAGTTTTTTAATATGCTATAATACTTCTATAGAACAGACTAGGGGAAAGTATGAAAAAAATTCTTATTGTTGACGACGAGCAAGATATAGTAGAAAGCTTAAAATTTGTACTTGAAGCAGCTGATTTTACATGCTACTGCGCATATAACGGAGAAGACGGACTTAGACTTGCAAAAGAATTAGTACCTGATTTAATTATTCTTGACGTTATGATGCCAAAAATTAATGGTTTTAAGATCAGCAGACTATTAAAATATGATGCAAAATATAAAAACATTCCTATTTTAATGGTCACTGCAAGAACTCAAGAGGAAGATAAATTAATCGGAGAGGAAACAGGGGCTGATGAATATATTACAAAGCCTTTTGAACTCGAAGAAGTAGTAAAAAAAGTTGAACAATATCTAAAATAATTAATCATGGAAACAACAGTTACAAACAAAACACTCGAAAAATTAAAATATGACCTTGTAAGAACAGGGCTTGTTGCGTATGAAACAATTGAGCAAGCTGAAGAAATTGCCAAAGCTCAAAACATCAACATAGGACAAGCTCTAATAAATTCAGGCACTTTAACAGAAGAAGCTATCCTGAAATTTTTAGAAGCAAAACTCCATATTCCATACGTAAATCTCGATGATTACACATTAGACGCAAAATGTCTAAAATACATAAATTATCTTGATGCTAAAAAATACCGCATTATTCCTCTTTTCAAAATTGAGGATACTCTAACAGTTGCGATGGCAGACCCTTTGGATCTGTTCGCAATTGATAAAGTAATTGAAAGTGCTGAATGTTCAATTGAACCTGTTGTTTCTTCAGAAAAAAGTATTCTCAAAAAAATTGATGAATATTACAAAACAGATGAAACTGTCGGCGAAATCCACACAGAATTTAATATTGGATATGATTGGAGAGATGAACTTCACAGTGAAGATTTATCAGATAATCATATTCAAAAAATTATTCGAGCAATCCTTAAACAAGCTATTTTGGAAGAGGTTCACGAAGTAACTTTTCAAAGAGAAGATGAAGGATTTACTGTTAATTTTAAAAAAAATGGCGAAATTCAAAACAAAGGGAATATTCCACCCGTTTTGACTTCATCTTTTACCGCAAAACTAAAAACATTGGCAAAATTAGATGCCTCTGTTTCAGAAGTTCCTCAACTTGGCAAACTTAATTTTAAAGTTGATGAAATGGAAGTTACCGCAAGCATTTCAACTTTCCCAACAATTATGGGAGAAAGAATTTTCTTAAAAATTTATAAACCACCGAGAGCCTTGAACAAAATTATCAAATCAGACACGAACCTTCAAGTAATTAAATCCGCATTAAATAATCCGGGAATCATTATTGTTTGTGGCTCTCCGCTAAGCGGGAAAACACACATTATTTATTCGCTCTTGCTAGAAGCTGCAACTCAAAACAAAAATATTATGACACTTGAAAGTATCGCAAAATATACTCTCAAAAATGTTCATCAGTGCGAATTGAATGAAAATGTCGGCTTTAATATGGATAAAGCATCAAGATTTATAGAGTTCCAATCTCCCGATATTGTTTATCTTGAAGGAATAAAATCTAAAGAATCTTTTGATTATTTCGCAAACCTTGTTTTTGATAACAAAACAATAATAATGGAATTTTTGGCAAACAATATGGAAGATTTGCGCTATAAGTTGTCTTTCTCTGATTTTGAAACTCTAAAATCATTAATCAGTTGCATGATATTCATACATTCTCAAGATAGCATAGAAGTGTTCACAAAAGAAACTGTTCAGAAGTATTTAGCGTAAAATATATTGTTATATCAACAATCAGCACCAACCTTTAATCCTTTAATCCGCCCTCACAAGGGAGGAAACTAATTATCTTCCCTTGAGGGAAGGTAGGGATGGATGCTTTCCCGTAAGGGGAAATTACATAATATAAAACACCAAATTAATTAAAAAATCTGCAACCAACATGTAAATTGTTGACAAAATTGCAGCTTGAGTTGTTGAAGTTCCGACTTCTTTTGCACCACCTTTTGTGCTATAACCTTGCGTTGCACAAACCAATGATATCAAACCACCAAATATAGCAGCTTTTAACAAACTGATGTAAATATCTTTGGTTGAAATCCACAACCACGCAGAGTTCATATATCTTGCCGGATGTAAATCAATGGTCGCTTGTGAAACTAACATTCCACCCGCAATACCAACAAATTCCGCCAACAATACAACCATCGGAACAGTTATAACTCCGGCTATAATTCGAGGAGTGAAATAATATCCAACTGGGTCAACTTTCAATGTTTTCATTGCATCAACCTGACTGGTTACCTGCATATTTGCAATTTCAGCGGATATTGCAGTACCGGCTCTCGCTCCTATCGCAAGAGCAACAAAACCCGGAGCGATTTCTCTAATCATTACAACAGCAATAGTTCCGCCAATATAGGCTTCCGCACCACTCATCAAGAACTGCTTTGATACCTGAATTGCAATAACCGCAGCAGCAATAAAAGCAATAATTAATGAAATTGGCAACGAATCATAACTAATAGCAGCAGCCTGTGCCAAAACCGCAGAAAACCGAACTTGGAACAAGTATTTTATACTTTTTATTAAGTTTTGCACACATAGCCCAAAAAATTCTAGCACAATCTTCTCCTTGCGCTAATTGTACCATGAAAAGATTATTAGGACAAAAAATTATGAAAAAGTCAGATTACACAACTCATTACAAAAATTATACAGATATTTGTCATCACAGATTTATTCACAATCTAAATAATACATTGATTATCTTACTCTTTCATCGCAAATTTCTTTTTTGCAGTTAAATTTGAATTATCCAAATTCGCAGTTTCAATAAACTTTTTCGCTTCATTTACCGGAATTGCAAAGCCTATTCCGATATTTGAAATATTGTTATCAGGATTATAAATTGATTGAGAAATCCCGATAACTTCACCTTGTGAATTTAAAAGCGGCCCGCCGGAACATCCCGGATTTATTGCGGCATCTGTTTGTATTCTACCTTTTGCATAATCAATTCTTGAAACAATTCCAGATGTCAATGTTCCCGAAAAACCAAACGGATTACCAATAGCTAAAACTTTTTGTCCGACTTTCACATCGGAAGAATCCCCAAAAGCAATCGTTCTTAAGCGAGATTTTGGCGAAATTTTAAGTAATGCCAAATCGTTGTTTTTTCCCATTTTAGCAAGAACCGATGCTTTGTAAACTTTGCCATCAGAAGTTGTAACATCAATTTCTTTCGCTTCATCTATAACATGAGAACCTGTCAAAATCACTCCATCAGAACGTATTACACAACCTGTTCCAGCAGAAAAACCATCCGCTAAATTTGCCTCTATCGCAACAATTGCGGGATTTATTCTTTCATACACACTAATATTTATCAATTCATCCGCTCCAAAATTTTGGGCTGAAACAGGTGAAATCATTAACAAAAGAAACGTAAAATATATAACAAATTTCTTACACATATTCTCCCCTTTTAATAATATTATGTTGGATTTTGAAATTTATTCATCATCCTCAAAAAAATTTTTGGGGTTAGTTATTGTAATTATTACAATTTTAATGTATAATTCAGAAAAAACTTCACATTTTATAAGAAAGGAAATTTTTAAAATGAGCAGAATTGATTTATTTAAACAACATTTGACAGAAAAAAGAGCTGTAAAAGTTATTGCTGGTATCGACAACTTTGATATCGAAAACATTAAAAAAGTTGTATCTTCAGCAGAAAACGCTGGCGCATCAGCAGTTGATATTTGCGCTAAACCTGAAATTATTTCTGAAATCAGAAATATGACAGATATGCCAATTTTCGTATCTTCAATTGTTCCTTCTGAGTTGGTTAAAGCAGTTGAATTAGGTGCTGACGCTATCGAATTAGGAAACTTTGACGTTCTTTACAAAAAAGGTATGTCATTCTCAGCTGATCAAGTTATGTCATTAGTTAAAGAAACTATGGATATGCTTGGCGATACAAGAACTTTCTTCTGTGTAACAATTCCTGGAGAATTGTCAATTGCTGACCAAATCGACTTAGCTAGAAAATTGGAAACTATGGGTATTAATCTAATCCAAACAGAAGGTCACTTCTCTGCAGACCACATTTCTGAAGGTGCTAGAGGTTTAATGGAAAGAGCAGAATTAACAATTTCTAACACAATTGAACTTTCAAGAAACATCGATCTTCCAATTATGACTGCTACTGCAATCAACCCAACAACTGCTCCATTTGCTTTCGCAGCAGGTGCATCAGCAATCGGTTGTGGTTCTTGCATCAACAAAATGGATTCTGATTTGTCAATGATGGCAACTGCTAAAAGCCTTGTTGAAATCGCATCAAGAAATGCTTTGAAAGTTGTTGAATTAGTTTAATAACTAAAAAAACAGATCTAAAAAAAGCTCCCTAATATGGGAGCTTTTTTATTGTAAGAATTTTTTAATAAGCCATTTGCCAATTGTAGTTTAAGATTTTTCCAAAACAACCACCACGATTATTTACAGAATTAGAGCAAAGGTCTTGAAATTGAGTTTCTCTCTGTTCTTTGTTAACATATATATTTTAACAAATTTTTTGGAGTTTTTTAGCATCTAAAAATCGCACAGTCTAACTATTTTTCTTCATAAACTTTTCATACAAATCAGGGCGTTTGTTTTTGGTTCTCTCTAAACTCTGTTGAAAACGAAATTCCTTAATTTCCTTATGATTCCCGTTCAACAAAACTTCCGGAACCGCCAAACCTCTGTATTCTCTCGGTTTTGTGTAATGTGGATATTCTATCAAACCATTTGAAAAACTATCATCATCCGCCGATTCAATTTTCCCTAATGTTCCTTCTATTTTTCTACTAACCGCATCTATTAAACACAATGCAGGTAATTCTCCACCAGTTAAAACAAAATCACCTATTGAAATTTCTTTTGGTTTGATAATCTCTCTAATTCTTTCATCAAACCCCTCATAATGCCCACATAACATAACAATTTGGTCATACACAGCCAAATCATTAACCAAGTTATCCGTCAACGGTTCACCTTGAGGAGAAAGCATTACAGTAATTGAATTTTTTATTTTTTTAATACTTTCATAAGCATCAACATAAGGTTGAGCCATCAAAACCATTCCGGCTCCGCCACCATATGGAGTATCATCAACTTTTTTATGTTTATCTAGCGTAAAATCTCTTGGATTTATAACATTTACAGACAAAATATCTTTATCAACAGCACGTTTTAATATGCTATAGCTACAACAATCTTCAATCATTTCAGGGAAAAGTGTAAGAACATCAAAAATCATTCTATCAATCCCTCGATATTATTGATTATAATTTTTTTGTTTTTTATGCTTACATCAGTAACAATCGCTTTTACAAACGGAATTAAAACTATGTCTTTAGAATTTGTTTTAACGGACAATAAATCACTTGCACCATTATTAGAAACACCTACGACAAAGCCCTTTTTTATGCCATTTTGATCAAAAACCTCAAGACTAACCAATTCATCAATCAAAAACTCATCTTCTTCAAGGTTTTTACGAATTGTTTCTTCTTCAACATAAAGAAAAGCACCTTTATATTCCATAAGTTCATTAATTGAATTAATTCCTTCAAAGCAAACCAAAGCGACATTTTTATGAAGTCTGCAACTCTTAATTGACAATTGTTTGTAAACATTGTCAGTTTTCACAAAAACCTTATCAAGAGAGCAAAAGAAATCTTCTTGATTCTTTGTAAAACCAACTTTTGCCTCACCTTTAATTCCGTGAAAATTTAAAATCTTACCAACTGAAACATATTTAGTCATAGCTACTAAGCTTCCGGTGCTTCTTCAACCTTTTTAGGTTTTCTGCCTCTTTTAGGTTTTGGAGCTTCTTCTACAACTTCTGCATCAGAAACTTTTTCTTTTTTTTCAGCCTTCTTTACTTCAGTTGCCTTTTCCGCCTCTTCAGCTTTTTGCTTTTTAAATTCTTCTGGTAAATCCGGTCTATCTTCATTCCATCTATCCAATCCCATTTGAGAACGGATTAAACCAATACCAACGTGAACTCTCCACTCATCCATTTTTAATTGAGCTGCAATAATTTTATGGCAGCCGATTGGAGGCAATGGCAACAAAGGTTCGTACAAGTTTTTAATAGCAAATAATTGATCCGGTGAAATAGCCAATTTACGCTTAGGGAATGGCAATTTCGGCAACATCATTTTTTGTCTGATTAAATTGATACCAAAGAAAACTTTTCTAGGTTCTAAACCGATTTTTTCACCGATTACTTCATGGCAATCAGGGTTTGGTAACGGCAACATAGATTTATATAACAATTCAATTTGTTCAAGCTGTTCCTTACTAACCAAAAGTTGTTTAGGAGCTTTTCTTTGTTGAGGGCGACGGTTAAAGTTATTGCCTCTGTTAAATCCACCGCCTTGAGGTCTTCTGTTTTGGAAACCACCTTGATTGTTGTAAGGTCTTTGCGGTCTATTATTTCCATAACCACCTTGATTACGATTATAACCATTGTTATTGTAGCCACCTTGACGGTTGTTATTATAACCGCCTTGATTTCTGTTATATCCACCTTGTTGGCGATTGTAGCCACCGTTTTGTCTATTTTGATAACCACCTTGATTGTTATAAGATCTTTGTGGTCTGTTGTATCTTTGTTGAGGTTCAGAATTACCACCAGCACTGTAATAACGAGGAGCTTCCTCTGTTCCGCCTGCACTGTAGCCATTCAAATATTGTGGTTTTTCTTCTGGTTGAGCGGTTGCTGCCGGAGTTGTGTCATTAGATGGAGAAACCATCATTTTCTTATCCGGATATAAACAATCAGGACATATTACTCTTTTGGGGTTCTTTGTTTCAAACTCACGACCGCATTTGATACACTTGTTTACATACATAATAAAAGCCTCTTAATTAAAAAATAACGTAATTTCTAGGTTAATAATAAATAATAAAGTAAAAAATTCTCCTCAGTAATAAAAAATCGATTTCTAACTCTATATTAATACATGTATTATAGCATGCTTTTCAAAATTTTGCAACATGCAAAACACAATCAATTAAAATTGCTCCAAACTTTTTACACCATCTTTGGTCAATCCACACAATTTAATAACTTGTTTTTCAACAACTTTTGGATTATCAATTTCTTCTTTAAATGTTTTCAACGCACTTTCAGCCTTTTTTAACACTTTTTTCCATCTTGTCAAAAATGGCTTTTTACATCTAATAATTTCACCAGTTCTATTATTTATCAATAAATTAATTTTTCCTAATGCTAACTCGGAACTGCCAACAATCTGTTTATCAGACGGAGCAGGCATCATATAATACCTCTTGTCATAAAAAGTAGTCTTTTCACCTATTTTCAATGTATTCGGAATTTCAGAGTGAAAAAAATCACCATTAAACTTTGTTACAGCTTTACGATTTAAATTTACTAAAATAGTTGCTAAATCTTTGTGAGCATTATTGGAAATAAAATGGGGGTTACCTGTAAAACTTTGATTTGATTGAATTGCTTGTATTTTCATTGTCATCCATAAATTAATTAACTTTTTCAAAATAAAATAAATAAACAATTTTTACAAGCTAATTTTTATTTTTCTAACCAAAATGTTACAGGACCGTCATTTATTAATTCAACGTCCATCATTGCCTGAAATTTTCCGGTCTTTACAGGAATATTTTTATTTTTTAAATATTCAATAAAATAATTATATAATTTAACTGCAACATCCGGACTTGCAGCCTTATCAAAAGATGGGCGTGTACCTTTTTTGCAATCACCACATAGAGTAAATTGCGAAACGACTAAAAGTTCGCCTTCAACATCTGTTACAGACAAATTCATTTTTTCATTTTCATCTTCAAAAATTCGAAGTTTACAAATTTTGTCAGCTAACTTTTCTGCGTTTTCGAAAACATCTTCTTTTTCTACTCCCAAAAACACAAGTATTCCTTTGCTAATTTCGGAGATTTTTGCCCCGTCAACAGTAACAGAAGCTCGTTTTACCCTTTGTATTAACGCTTTCAATTATTTTTCTCTCCATCTTTTTTATCAACTTTTTTTATCTTTAGAACATCATTCTCAATTTGCATTTCAATTGTATCATTTTCAGGATCAATCTTTAAAAGTTCAATTATTACCTTTGGCAGAAACAATGACCAACCATTTCCTGCTCTAAACAACTTTCTTTCCATTTTACCTCATAATAAAATTTTTAACACGTTTATAACATGTACTTTACAAAAGAAAAGAAATAAGTTATATTTTAATTAGTTAGTATTATGTTATAAACATGTTAGTTATGAGGAGAAGTATGAAAAAAGATTTTACTTTAACAGAAAGAGCTATGCACGTAACCCATTGTGACAACATTGGAAATAATGTTAGAGATATGAAAGAAAATATTAAATCAGCTGCATTCACCTTAGCTGAAGTCCTTATCACACTCGGCATTATTGGTGTTGTTGCAGCAATGACGTTGCCAACATTAATAAATGAAACTCAAAGAAAACAAGACGGCGTAAAGATAAAAAAGTTTTATAGCATAATGCAACAAGCAATAATTATGTCAGAAAGAGATAACGGCTCTGCGGCTGACTGGTTACAACCTACAGCAATAAGAGATGAAGATGGGAAAATCGTTGATTATAACCAAGCAGCAACACTTGAAATATTTAATCAATATTTAGCACCTTATATAAAAACAATTCAAAAACAACAAAATACATCCCCAATGGTTACTTTCGCAGATGGCTCAACTATAGACATGACAAAAGGGAATTGCATAGATATTATTTTTGACTTGAATGGAAGTAAACAACCAAACTCATTCGGAAGAGATCAATTTGATTTCTTATTGTGCGATAGCAATTATAATGAGCGATATTTAGGAAAAGATAAGTATTTTGGTCCACATTCACAAGCAACTTTAACTCAACAAGGTCGAGATACAGCATTACAAACTTGTAAGACAAACCCTGATACTTGCGGAGTTTTATTATTAATAGATAATTTTGAATTTAAAAAAGATTATCCACACAGAAGATAGAATTAATCGACTTTTCCTCTCAACTGTCCGCAAGCAGCATCTATATCAGCTCCACGTTCCAATCTCACTGTCACTTTTTTACCGGATTGTTCAAGTAAAGATTTGAAACGCATAATTGAATTACCTGACGGCTTTTGATAATCGTTCTTTTCTGTAGAATTATATGGAATTAAGTTAATATTACATTTTAAATCGTGCAAATATTCAACCAATTCTTTTGCGCTTTGCAAAGTATCATTCAAATCTTTTATCAATAGATATTCTATTGTAATTCGCCTACCTGTTTTTTCAATATAGCTTTTCAATTCTTTTTTTAATTCAGGCATAGAATATTTGTTTTCAATTTGCATCAACTGTTTTCTTATTTCATGATTTGGCGCATGCAAAGAAATTGCTAAAGTTGATTGCATATCCAATTCCGCCAATTTTCTTATACCAGGAATTATTCCTGATGTTGAAACTGTCAAACGCCTTGCACCGATTTGAAAGTTTTCGTTAAATATTTCCATCGCTTTCAAAACATTATCAAGGTTTAATAAAGGTTCACCCTGTCCCATGAATACAACATTTGTAACCTTCAATCCAGTATCTCTCTGAATTGTTAAAACTTGCTCAATAATTTCTTTATAAGACAAATTTCTTACAAAACCTCGTTTACCAGTTGCGCAGAATGAACAATTCACCGCACAACCAACTTGAGAACTTACGCAAGCCGTCAAATTTGCTCTATTGTCAAACCTCATCAAAACAGTTTCAACACACTCACCGTCAGGATATTCAAGCAAATATTTTAAAGTTCCGTCAACACTTTCTTGTTTAACCTTAATTTTAGTATCAGAAACCGTCGCAACTTCTTTCAATTGTTCTCTAAATTTAATCGCCAAATCAGTCATTTCATCAATAGATTTGACAGATTTTAAATAAATCCAATTGTGAATTTGTCTTGCTCTAAATTTTGATGCGCCAAGTTCATCTGTAATTTTTTCTATTTCTTCTAAATTCAATCCTGAAAGTACTTTCATAATTTCCTCTGTTTTAAAATTTATTTTTGAGCCAAATTTATTTTTTCTTTGTAATAATCTATTATTTCAACCATTGAATGTAACATCATAGCAATAGGTTGCGCATATTCACGCCATTCATAGAACCCGCAAGATTTTGGTAAAATACATAGCGGATTATCCGGAAAATCTCTGCAAATTTGTGGTCTGTTTTTGTAATCAGAGCATTTTTTACAATCATTTAATTTCGGACAATGGTAAAAATAAACATCTTCATCAATTGTTTCATCCAACAAATTCAAATATTCAGGATAAATTTTACGAGCTTCTTCCCTAGAATTATAAGGAATAAAAATTGAAGTGAATTGTTTTGCAAACTTATCACCGTTTGCAGCTCTTTTTTTTAATTCATCAGGTGAAAACTCTGAACAAGCAAGATTACAACAAGTCGCACAACCTTTACATTCATAATTTTCACGAAGTTTTAATATTTCTTGCCATTTACGATAAATCTCATGTGATATATCATTTTCAAACATATCTAAAACTGCAATTTGCCACTGAAAACCTTTTGAATTTTCTTCATACTTATCAAGTATATCTCCCTGAAAATCTTTAGGTTTAATCTCGTCAATACGGAGTTGAATTGCATCAGAAGTTTTCATAAAAATCTCCCGATACATAATTTTCATCTTGTTTACAGTATGCTCTAAATCACTCATATCAAAACTTTACCACTTAATTAAAGATTAAGAAATATCCCATCTTCCGCAAGTGCCACCCCAACGAGCAATTATATTACCTTTAATGTCTTTAATTTTTTCTACGTGATGAATATCTTCGCCACCTTCAACAATCGTAATAACTTCACAATTGTTAGAACATCCGGTACAGTCACAAGTAATTGAATGGAAATTCATTTCTCCAACTTCCCAACCTTTGAAAGTTGTTTTGGCATCTGTATATTGGTGATTTTCCATTGCCAATAATGCTGCACCTATTGCACCCATTGTTTGATGGTGATCAGGAACAATAACTTTATGTCCCAAAGCTTCTTCAAATGCTTTTACCATACCGGAATTTGTTGCAACCCCTCCTTGAAAAGAAAATACAGGTAACAACTCTTTACCTAAAGCTAAGTTAGCCAAATAGTTACGAACAAGCGCTTGACAAAGTCCATACAATAAATCTTCTACAGGATAACCTAATTGTTGTTTATGAATTAAATCACTTTCAGCAAATACACCGCAACGACCTGCAATACGAGCAGGGTTTTCTGATTTTAGAGCAGTATCACCAAATTCTTCAATAGGAACATTTAATCTTTGAGCTTGGTGATCTAAGAAACTACCTGTACCTGCAGCACAAACAGTGTTCATAGCAAAATCAGTAACAATACCATCTCTCAAGATAATAATTTTACTATCCTGCCCACCAATTTCCAAAATTGTTTGAACTCCAGGGACATTAATACTTGCAGCTACAGCGTGAGCAGTAATTTCATTTTTTATAATATCTGCGCCAACCAAAGCACCCGCCAAATTCCTACCAGAACCAGTTGTACCAACACCCATTACATCATAATCAGTAATTCTTTTGGCAAAAAGTTCATTCAATCCTTTTTGCACCGCCATAACAGGTTTACCTGCAGTTCTAAGCATATAACTGTCAACATACTTACCTTTTTCGTCAACAAGCGCAAGCTTTGTAGTAACCGAACCTACATCTATCCCTAAATATACTGTTAAACTCATATTTCTACTTCCCTTTTCAATTATATCTTTAACTTTAGTTTATCACAAACAAAATAAAAAAATAAACAAAACTCTTTTTCTCTAATTTTGGCATTTATTCATCTGTTTGACCTAATTAAAAATTATAAAAATATGCTATAATTTCCACAAAAGGAGAGATTATATGACACAATTTGAATTTAACCTTCCAATGGAAGAACTTGAAATGCGTACAGATAAAGAGCATTTGATGACAAAAAAGATGTTAAAAGCTGATGCGCCAGAATACCTTGAACTTGCAGACGGAGATAAAAAAGCTCTTAAACATCTTGTAAAAGCTGCATATATTTTAGAAAAAATTAACATGCAAATAGATTGTCACCACAACTTGGAATTTAAAAAATTTTTAGAAGATGAAATCGCAAAAGGAAACAAACAAGCAGAATTAACAAAAATATTGTTTGATGCACAAAAAGGGATTAACGCAATTGATACAATGTCAAACAAAATCAACCTTGCCAAAGGAATAGAAGAATTTCCAGGTAAAGGCGTTTATCCTGAAGATTTGTCAAAAGAAGAATTTCATAACATTTTAACGAAAATGATTAATGAAGGCAAAATTGAAGAAGTAAAAAACATCTTAACTCAACGTTCTGTTGTTGAAAGATGCGGAGACGAGCTTGTCGGAATTGATTATATCGACAAATTTAAAGAAGATTTTTCTAAAATGGCAGATGAAATTGACAAAGCTGCAGAAACTTCGACCAACGCAGATTTTACAGAATTTTTGAAACTTCAAGCAAAAGCTCTAAGAACTGCCAATCCAATGTTAGATGCTTACGCTGACAAAAAATGGGCAACATTACAAGATACACCGCTAGAATTTACAATTACACGAGAAAATTATGAAGACGAAATGACCGGTACAATCGTAGAAAATAAAGAATTATCAGCCCTTTTAGAAAAACACGAAATAAAAGCTACTCCAAAAGACTTTTTAGGCGGTAGAGTTGGAATTGTCAACAAAAAAGGAACAGAAGCACTAATGGCAATAAAAAAATATCTTCCAACACTAGCGCAAAATATGCCATTTGCAAATGAATATGAACAAAATATTTCTCCGGACAAAGATACAAAACAAACAATGGTTGATGTTGATTTGGTTGCAGTTTGCGGAGATGTTGGAGCATACAGAGGTGGAATTACTTTAGCAGAAAACTTACCAAATGACGATAAATTGTCACTCACAATCGGTGGTGGAAGAAGAAATGTTTATCACAGACAAATTCGTTTTATTAGCGATATGAAAAAACTTCAAGAAAGACTTGATGCAATTCTTGATAAGGAACAACACAAATACTACCTTGATGAAGCAGATCATTGGTTTACTATTGGTCACGAAAACGCTCACTCACTTGGACCTAAAAAAGCTTGCGAAACTTTAGGTAAATACAGAAATATTATTGAAGAAAACAAAGCCGATATGGGATCTTTGGCTTTTGTTGATTTGTTAACGGAACTCGGTATGTACACCGAAGAACAGAGAAAACAAATTATTGTTACAACTGTTGCTGACAATTTTCTAAAATCAAAACCTACAATGAGCCAAGCACATAGAGTTAGAACTGTTATGCAAAACAAATATTTTTCTGAACGTGGAGCTTATGACATCATTGATGGCAAAATTCACGTTAATATTGATAAAGTTGTCCCTATCGCCAAAGAAATGCTTTCTGAAATCATCAGAATACAAATTGATGGAGAATTTGAAAAAGCTGAAAAATATGTTTTAGATAATTTTGTTTGGACAGACAATTTGGAACTGATTGCTCAAAAACTTCAAAAAATTAGCAAAACACTTAACGGAAGAACCGAATCAGAATTGGCAGAAAAATTGTTGAATGAATAAAAAAAATAAAACATAAAAAAACAGTCGGCAGAAATGTCGACTGTTTTTTTACTTCACTTCGTGTTGAGATGCCCAAGCAGAATGATTATGAATACTTTCAAAGGCTTCACATTCAACGTCAAATTCTTTTATTATCGGATGATTTCTCAATTTCACAACCACATCTCTCAAAACATCCTCAACAAACTTTGGATTATCCCAAGCTTTTTCGGTTACAAACTTTTCATCTTCACGTTTCAACAACGGATATACAGGACAAGATGCACAAGATTCAATCAATTCTACCAAATCTTCAATCCAAACTTGCTCTTTTTCATCATAAGAAACTTTTACCTTTATAAACGCTCTTTGATTATGCGCACCATTCTCTGAAATCTCCTTTGAACAAGGACAAAGTGTTGTAACAGGGACTTCTACACCCAAAATAAATTTGTATTCTTCATCAACTATTCTTCCCTCAAAAGAACAATGATAACTCATAGGAGCAACCATTCCCTTAACCGGAGATTTTTTATCTATAAAATATGGAAACTTAAATTCCAATTCACCACTTTGAGCATCCAAATTGTTAATAATTTTTTCCAAACAACCTTTTATATCAACCCCCAAAAGGTTTTTATGCTGCCATTCAGTCAAAACTTCTACAAATCTTGACATGTGAGTTCCTTTGTAATCTCTTGGCAATGATACACTAACCTTTGCTTTTGCACAAACAACTTGATTTGAGCTATTTTTTCTTTGAATAATCAAAGGTAATTCAAGGTGTTTAATTCCAACCCTTTGAATGTCTACATTTCTATTATCTTTTAAATTTTGAATATCTTTCATAAATACCTATTAATATTTCTTAACAATTGGTCCAAAATTAGCAAATTTATAATTCTCATATACTTTATATAAATATAAAGCTCTCTCTTCTTATTTAAACGGATAGGCCTTGAAAAGATTTTTAATCAAGGTCTTTTTTTTTGCTATTTTTCAACTTCCGCAGTTGCTTTGTCCAAAAGCGCACGTATTCTTAAATATCTATCTAATTCTACTCTGAATTTTTTTAAATTATGGTAGTAGCTATTAGACAACAAAACTCGGTTATCATATTTAGGGTCAAGAATATAAACCGTAGGAAAACCAGCTATACCAACATCTTCCGCCAATGCCCTAGTATTTTGATCACCTTCAACATTTATCATTACAAAATTATATTTATTTTTGTATAAAGTATTCAAAATTCTGAATTTTGGCATAAATCTCAAACAATATCCGCACCAGTCAACATAAAACACTGCCAACATAGGTTTGTCAGACTTAACCGCCTCATCATAAGAAATCCCTATTTTATATTCTGACGGATGTTTCGGAGCATTCATATTTGTAACCGCAACCCCAGCAACGGAAGCCACAATCAATGTAACCAAAATACCCAATGTAATTAAAATTTTCTTCTTCATATATCCCTCCATGCTTAATTATATTACAAACATACACCAATTATACAGTTTTAAATTATTAACAAAAGTTTACACTAGACTTGAAAAAATATATATTATGATATATACTAAGTATATACTTTAAATGTTTTACCCCATCCATTCAAATATGATATCTTGTGTTACTAAAGTAAAAGAAGGAGTTTAAATAGGTATGAGCAAAAATTCACCTATCCAAATGAGAACCGTTACAAAATTATCAAACCCGGCAAAAAACGAAATTATTGACGGTTCTAATGACAGTGTATTATCAAACTATATCAGAGAAATTTCAGACTATCGTTCACTTACACCTTCTGAAGAAAAAGATTTAGCAAAAAGAGCAAAAGAAGGGGATATTCAAGCCAAAAAACAACTTATAAAAGCAAACCTTAAACTTGTTGTAACTATTGCTAAAAAAGCAATCCACATGTCAAATCTTCCGATGACAGACCTTATTCAAGAAGGTAATATGGGATTAATGGTTGCTGCAGATAAGTTCAACTACAAATTAGGCTATAAATTCGCAACATACGCAAGTTGGTGGATTAAACAATCAATGTTTAAAGCGATTTCGGAGCAATCACACTGCATGAAAATTCCCGTTTATATTCAAGAAACCCTTTCTCGTTTTTCAAAACTGAAAAGAGAAATGGAACGTGAAAGCAATTCACAAGTAAAAACAGAAGACGTAGCTAAAAGAATGAATATTTCTGCAGAAAAAATTGACACTTTTTTGAATGCTTATTCAAAAACTATCTCAATTGAAAGCGGACTTGAAAATAGCGATGGCAAAGAAATGAATATCGCAGATATTATTGAAGATAAAAAAGCTTCTGCAACCCAAGAAGTTGAATTTGAAGACTTAAAAACAGATATTTTAAATGTAATTTCAACTCTAAAAGAACGTGAACAAGAGGTAGTAAAACTTCGCTACGGATTGGAAGATAACACCAAAAAGACATTGGAAGAAATTGGCAATATATATGGTGTTACAAAAGAATGTATTCGTCAAACAGAATTAAGAGCTTTAAAAAAAATGAGATTCTCCGTGTTAGGTCAGCAAGTACTAACTGCGTACGTAGACTAAGAAGGTAATTATACTCAGTGTTTATTTGTAATAGGTTTTAAAATCGCCACAATTATTAGTGGCGATTTTTATATCTAATAAATCATTTCACTATTAATTATTTAATAATAACAAGAAAGACCGTATTTTAATAAATACGATCTTTCTTTTTTATATGAGATATACTCATTTCCCTATATTATTATTTTCTTGTTGGAATTCTCATTGCATAGAATGAACGAATTACGAAAATTAATGCAACGATTAAGAAAATCCATCCTGCAATCGGAGCAATATTTCTAAAGCTTTCTGAGATTGCAATTTCCATTGCCAATAAACCGAACAAAGTAGTGAATTTAATAATTGGGTTCATTGCAACTGAAGAAGTATCTTTGAATGGATCACCTACAGTATCACCAACAACTGTTGCTTCGTGAAGCGGTGTACCCTTTTCTTGCAAATCAACTTCAACGATTTTCTTAGCGTTATCCCAACATCCACCAGCGTTTGCCATAAATACAGCTTGGAACAAACCAAATACTGCAATTGCAATTAAGTAGCTTACAAAGAATGCTACAGGAGCTGATGTTGTACAAGACGGTGCTGACAAACAAGCAAATGCTAAAGCAAATGCGAACAATGCGATAAAGATATTTACCATACCTTTTTGAGCATATTGCGTACAAATTTTTACAACTTCTTTTGAATTTGCAACATTTGCACTCTTAGAAGATTCATCATCCAATTTGATATTATCTTTGATATATTCAGTTGCAGAATATGCACCTGTTGTTACAGCTTGCATAGATGCACCTGAGAACCAATAAATTACTGCACCACCAGATAAGAAACCTAGTAATGTGTAAGGGTTCAACATATTCAAAATCATTTCAGGTTCAATACCCAAAGTAGATTTGATAACCAAAATCAATGAGAAAATCATTGTAGTAGCACCAACAACTGCAGTACCGATTAATACCGGTTTTGAAGTTGCTTTGAATGTGTTACCAGCACCATCATTTTCTTCTAAGTATTTTTTAGCGTTTTCAAAATCAGGTTTGAAACCGTATTCTTTTTCGATTTCTTCTCCAACATTAGGAATATCTTCAATTAAAGATAATTCATAAACTGATTGAGCGTTATCAGTAACTGGTCCATAAGAATCAACTGCGATAGTAACAGGTCCCATTCCTAAGAAACCGAACGCTACCAACCCAAATGCAAATACAGATGGGTAAATCATAACTGCAGCTGGAATATGAAGAGAAGCTACATAAGCAAGTCCCATCAATAGTACGATTACCATACCAATCCAGAATGCTGACATATTACCAGAAACAATACCTGAAAGAATTGTTAATGAAGATCCACCTTCACGAGAAGCAGTAACAACTTCTTCTGTGTGTTTTGCTTTTGGAGAAGTGAATATTTTAGTAAATTCAGGAATCAAAGCAGCACCTAAAGTACCACAAGAAATGATTGCTGAAAGAACTAACCATAAATTGTTACCCATATCAGCCAACAACCAGTGGCTTACGCCGAAAGTCATTGCGATTGACAAAATAGAAGTTAACCAAACAAGGTTTGTTAACGGTTTTTCAAAGTCAAATTTATTTGTTTTAGCAGCATAGATTTTGTCAGCTATACCATTAATCCAGTATGCAACTACAGAAGTTACAATCATTAAGAATCTCATTACGAAAATCCAAGTCAATAATTGAACTTGATTTTCTTTGCCAACAACTGCCAACAAGATAAATGAAACAAGAGCAACACCAGTTACACCATAAGTTTCAAAACCATCAGCAGTAGGGCCAACAGAGTCACCAGCGTTATCACCAGTACAGTCAGCAATTACACCAGGATTTCTAGGGTCATCTTCTTTGATACCAAATTGAATTTTCATCAAGTCAGAACCGATATCAGCAATTTTTGTAAAAATACCACCTGCAACACGAAGAGCAGAAGCACCCAAAGATTCACCAATTGCAAAGCCGATGAAACAAGCACCTGCAATTTCACCTGGAACGAATAACAAAATTGTCAACATCAAAATAAGTTCAACTGATACAAGACAAACACCAATTGACATACCTGCTTTCAACGGAATATTCAAGATATTCAAAGGATTACCTTTTAAAGAAACGAAAGCAGTTCTAGCATTAGCCAAAGTATTCATCCTAATACCAAACCAAGCAACTGCATAAGAGCCTAAAATACCAATTACTGACCATCCCAAGATAATCAATACGTGTGATAAAGGCATATGTTGCAAATATCCGAAGTAGAAAGCGATACAAAGACCAATCAAAACTTCCAAAACAAATAAGAATTTACCTTGTTGAATAAGATAAGTTTTACAAGTTTCAAAAATTGTGTTCCCTACTTCAGCCATAGATGTGTGAACATCTAGTTTTTTAATTCTAAAAAATTCGATAAATCCAAATATCAAGCCAGCAACAGAAATAAGAATTCCTGCAACCAATAACATAAAGAAATCTGAATTAACAGCCTTGATACTCGGAACAACCAAATCAGCTTCGCTTGCAAGAGCAGGCGAAATGCCCATTAGCAATGTAGCAAAAAGAGCCATCAATGCCTTTGGAGAAGTCAACTTTTTAATCATAATCTCTCCTTTTTTTATACAAGTTGTCCTACTTATTAATTACTTAACTGATAAACGTATTATAAAACAAATTATAATATTAAACAATACCACAAAAATATTAATAAAAAAACTAATACAGAGAATAAATTTTCAGATTTTAATTATTGCAAATAGACATCTTCCAACAACTTAATTTCAAACTCAGAACCTGCCGGAATTGATATTCTTGAACCTTTTGCCCAAATTGCAAAAATAGGCGAACCAACAAGATTTATAGAATAAATAACTGCACCAAAAATCGTTGGAATAGGAGCTATAATTAATCCAACAGGATTATCTGCAAGTTTTGCTGATGTTCTGCGAGTTTTTTTGTAGAAGTTTTCACCCTTATCAACTTGAGTAGAAATTCCTTTTATATAGCCTCTTTTTCCTTTTATATTATTAAGAAAAACTTTTTTTAAGTTTGCTTTTGTAATTTTGGCATGAACACTTTTTGTAGAACCGTTAACAACTATTCCATCAACCATCAAAACTATCAAACCACCATTTCCTGTATATTGTGGTAAGTGAGAATTTTCCACAACTGCAGTAAATTTAGTACCTTCATTAATTGTTATATATCTTTGTGTAACAGGTTTTATAGAAGTAAACGAAACTCGGGTTCCTTCTTTTTGATAATCTGATATAACACAATTTGACTTAACTCTAAACCTTGTACCTTTTTTAATTCTGATTGCGGTTGATTTATCAAACTTATAATCATTATCCATTTTTTTAATGACAAGTTGCGGTTTGGAAGGTTGTGAAACCGGTTGAGTTTTTGGCACAGCAGGAGTTGTTTTATTTGTAGTCGTAGTCGTTGTTGATTGAGATGGTGCAGTTTTTGGCAAAACCGGCAAATTCTGTTCTAATGCTGATGGATTATAATTTTTCCGAATTTCTTCATCAACAGATGTGTCCAACTCAAATGCAAAACAATGAGAAGAAAAAAGCAGTGTTGCAACAAATAAACTAAATATTTTCTTTGCATTGAAACTTTTCACTTCTCACCTTTCACAATTCAACTATTTCAACAACTCATTAATCGCTTTAGCGGCTTTTTTACCTGCGCCCATTGCATTGATTGCATTTGAAGCTCCAACAGGTGCAACATCTCCTCCTGCGTAAACAGTTGGGATATTTGTGCATCTTGTTTCACCATCAACAACAATATAACCTTTTTTATCGGTAACAATATCCATACCTTCTGCTTGTGCAGATCTTTGGATAATCGGATTTGGACCAGTACCTAAAGCAACAATTACAGTATCCAAATCCATAATTTCTGTTTTTCCTGTAGAAACAGGTCTGCGCCTACCTGATTCATCAGGTTCGCCAAGCTCCATTATTTCAAGTTCAACACCCTTGACGTAGCCATTTTCACCTAAAATTTCTTTTGGGGCATACAAGAATTTGAATATAATACCCTCTTCTTTAGCGTGCCTAATTTCCTCTAAACGAGCCGGAAGTTCTTTTTCAGTTCTACGATAAATAATATAAACTTCGTCAAAACCAACTCTTACAGCTGTTCTTGCTGCATCCATAGCAACATTACCACCGCCAAAAATTGCGGCTTTTTTACCAACTCTTAACGGTGTTGTACTATTTTCTTGTCCGGCGTGCATAAGATTTACACGAGTCAAAAATTCATTTGCAGAGAAAACACCGTTTAAGTTTTCACCTTCAACATTCAACATCTTTGGCAAGCCAGCACCAGAACAAATAAATATTGCATCAAATCCATCTTCTTTCAACTGTTCAAGAGTAATAGATTTACCAACAACTACGTTTTTATGGAAAATTACACCCATTTTTTCAAGATTATTAATTTCTTTATCAAGAATTGTTCTAGGAAGTCTAAATGGAGGAATGCCGTACCTTAAAACACCGCCTAATTCGTGCAAAGCCTCAAAAACTTCTACATCATGACCAGCTTTTCTCAAATCACAGGCAGCTGTCATGCCGGCACATCCTGAGCCAATTACGGCAACTTTTTTACCAGAGGGTTTAATTTCCGGAATTTCAGCTTTCGTATTATCACCAACATATCTTTCTAATGCACCAATCGCAACTGCTTCTCCTTTAATCCCCAAAACACATTGACCTTCGCACTGTCTTTCTTGAGGGCAAACTCTACCACAAACAGATGGTAACATACTGGTTTGGCGAATAATTTCACCTGCTTTATCGAGATTACCTTCTTTTATCGCTTGAATAAAATCAGGAATTTGAATATTTACCGGACAGCCTTGAACGCATCTAGGATTTTTACAGTGTAAACATCTTGAAGCCTCCAACTTTACCTGTTCATCTGTCAAATTGCTTTCAACAGGATCAAAATTGTGTCTTCTTTGCATTTTATCTTGCTCTTTTACATGTTGTCTTTCTATAGCCATAATTTCACCTTCTTACTCTTCTCTTATATCAGTATTTTACTTTAAAAAATATTTAGTGCAAATAAATCAAAAAAAGTTAATAATTCATTGTAATTGAGGCGTTATTGTCCTTTAATAATCTTATGAATACTATTGAAAAAAGCTTAAAATCACTTGAATTTGACAAAATAAAAGAACAACTTGCAAATTTTGCGAAAACTAAACAGAGTAAAGAAATTTGCTTAAATATAACACCATTTGACGACATTGTAAAAATCAAGAATGAACTACAATGTACTCGTGAAGCCAAACAGGTTCTTGATATTCCGAACGATATTCCGATAGAATTTGTCGCAAATATTGCACAAATCCAAAAGAATATGGGGGTTAGCTATCTTGCAGAAGATGAATTAATTGATATCGCCAAAACCCTGAAAACATCAAGATTAGTAAAAAAATTTTTATCAGACAACTTAACAATGATGTCTATCTTGAGAAATGCTGCACAAAATCTCCTAACTGATAAGCAACTCGAAGACAAGATATTTGGAACTTTTGATGAAAATCTAAATATCCGACCTGATGCAACGCAAGAATTAAAAAACTTGTACGCATCTTTAAGGGATAACGAAAAGAATTTAAAAACAACTGTAAATGCGTTGTTAAATTCTGCAAGTTTTTCAAAACACTTACAAGAAAATATATATACAACAAGAGATGATAGAATTGTTTTTCAAGTAATGGCATCTTCAAAAAGCAAAGTACCGGGAATTGTTCACGACGTTTCTGCAACAAGTAAAACATTCTATATTGAGCCTGAACAAATAGTTCCTCTAAACAACAAAATCCGAGAGATTAAAGCCAATATTCATTCTGAAATGGTTAAAATTTTATCAGGCTTGACCTCACTTGTAAAAAATGAAATAAAAGAACTTGCCCTATCAGAACAAATACTTGCAACTATAGATTATCACTTTGCCAAAGCTCGCTATGCCGTAAAACTTCATGCAATTGAACCAGAAATAGTTACACATAAGTTTGTAGAATTTGAAAATATGAAACATCCGCTTTTAATCGGTAATGTAGAAAATGTAGTTACAAACAACTTTGAAATCGGAAAGGATTATAAATCTGTAATTATCACAGGTTCTAACACTGGTGGCAAAACAGTAACAATTAAAACAATCGGTTTGTTTATTCTAATGTCAAAAAGCGGAATGTTTTTACCCTGCACAGCTGCAAAAGTTTATCCGTTTGAAAATGTTTTTGCTGATATAGGAGATGATCAAAGTATCTTGCAAAATCTATCAACATTCTCTGCCCACATGACAAATATCATCGAAATTCTAAAACAAAGCAATGATAAATCTTTTGTTTTGTTAGACGAAATCTGTGCAGGAACCGATCCGGTAGAAGGTGCAGTTTTGGCACAAGTTATTTTAGAAAAATTAGCAGAAAAAGGGGTAATTTCAACAGTAACAACACACTATGGGGAATTAAAAGCACTTGAATACACAAACCCATACTTTAAAAACGCCTCTGTTGAATTTAACACAACAACTTTAAAACCGACGTACAAACTCTTAATCGGTATTCCTGGACTAAGTAATGCAATCTCAATTGCTGCAAATTTGGGATTAGATAAAGAAATAACAGACAAAGCAAAAAACATTGTTGTTTCAACAAAAGACCCGTCAATTCTTGTTGTTGAAAAGTTACAAGAAACCCAAGCCAAATTGGCTCAAAATCTTGAACAAGCAGAAGAATTGAAAGAAACCTCAGAAAGTCTTAAATCCGAATACGAAGATTCGCTTGCACAAATAAAAAAAGACAAGAAAAAAACAGTAAAAATTATTAAAGACAAATTTGATCGTGAATTGCTAGAAGTAAAAGCAGAAATCAAACATATTCTTGAGGAATTAAGACGTGAAAAATCAGAAAAAATTGCCCGCCGTTCTTACGCTCGACTTGCTCAAACAGAACAAAAATTCAGAAGCAAATTGGCTGAATACGACGAAAAACAACAATACGAGAACATTGATTGGAATAACATTAAAACAGGGGATAAATTAATTCTAAAAGAAATGAACCAACCTGTTACACTTCTTTCACTACCTGACAAAAACGAAAATGTTCTTGTCCAAATGGGAAATTTCAAAACCAAAATTAAAACTAATAAACTTGCACCTTATGACGCTATTTATGAAAAGAAAGAAAATGTATATCGGCCAAGTTCTTTTGAGAACTTTGAACTTCGAAAAACAAGCATCTCTAACACCCTCGATTTAAGAGGTTACAAAGTTGAAGATGCACTTGATAGCTTGGAGTTTTATCTTGACAAAGCAAGCCTTGCAAATCTTGCATCAGTTACAATTATACACGGACACGGAACAGGCGCTTTAAAATCCGCAGTAAGGGATTTCTTGTCAACATCCCCGTATGTTGCAAAATGGAGGGTTGGGGAAGACACAGAAGGCGGCGATGGTGTAAGTATAGTGGATATAAATTAGAAGCATAGAAGCCAAGAGGCATAGTCAGTTTCATTATGAATGCGATTACTACGTAGCACCGCTCCTCGTAATGACATGCAATTAATTCCTCCCTAATGAGTGAGGACATAGGTGGATGCTAATTATTTTACCACACCAACTTTCTTCCTCTTGCAAAAGTAAAAAAAAATGCTACAATAAAACTGTAAAAATTTGAATTATACACAGTAGAGAGGATTTTATATGACTATTGAAAAAATAAGAAAAGATTATGAACTTATTGACCTATTTTGCAGCTTGGCAGAAGTTCCATCCCCATCAATGCACGAAGAAAAAGTTGCAGAATGGATAAAAAATTATTGTGATAAAAATGAAATAAGTTGCAAACTTGATGATTTTGGAAATGTTGTTATCAATATTCCAGCAACAGACCAAACAAAAGCTCCAATGATGCTTTCTGCTCATATGGATGTAATCGGTGATGATAGCCCTGTTAAGACTTATCTTGATGAAAACGACAATATTCACGCTGAGGGAAGAACTCTCGGAGGTGATGACAAAGCTGGCGTTGCAAATGCTTTACTTTTTGCAAAAGAGCTTGCACATAGTGACATGAAACACGGTGGTTTGGAAGTTATGTTTACTCGTGATGAAGAAAATAATCTTTCTGGTATTCGCAATGCAAACCTTAAAAACTTCAACTCAAAATACGTACTTGTTTTAGATAGCGATACACTTGGACAATGCGAAATTTCCGGTGCTAGTTATACTTTAGCAAAATTTAAAGTACATAGTTTTAAAGGTGGTCACTCAGGAATTGATATCGGCGACAAAAAACGTGCAAATGCGGCAAAATTGATTGCAGATTTGATTTCTGATTTACCACAAGGTGTTTTTTATGAAGAAGACGGGCATGTCGTAACTTCTTGTAACATCGGCGGAATTTCAGCAGGCGATATAAAAGTTACTAATATTATCAATACTGATGCACAAGCAAATTATTCAATAAGAAGTTCTAGCAGAAAAAAAGAAGAAGAACTAAAAAGCAAAATGACTTTGACTGTTGACGAATTTAACATCAAAAACAAAGAAATAGCAAAAGCAACGGTTGAATTTGAAGAACATCTACCTCCATTTGAAAAAGTTGATGATGATTATATTCCAACAATTTTTGAAGCGGCAGCAAACAAAGTTGGAGTAAAGCCTGATATAACTTCATTCCACGCTGGAGCAGAAACCCATATTTACGCAAACAAAACAAATGCGAATGATGAAAAATTTATTCCATACTTAATAGGACTTGCTACTGTTTGCAATATGCACTCAAAAAATGAATATTTGGAATACAAAACAATTCTAAAAGGTCACGAACTTTTGACAGAATTGTTTAAAGAGTATAATAAATAGGGTTAAAATTAAGTCCTCCCTAATGAGACTGTGCCGAACAAGAGGTGACTAAATGTCACGTTTTGTGAGAGGTGATTTAGGTGGGTGCTGATTTAACATAAATGTTCCCTTACGAAATAGCACCCATCCAAACCTTCCCTCACTAGGGAAGGAATTTACTTTATTAAGAAAATGCTTTGAAGGAACGTTCTACGTTTTTGTCAATTACACTTTTCAACGATTCATATTCGGTTTGGAGTGCATTATGTTCTGTATCAAGTTTTTTTAGATCTTGATCGTATTTCTTATCTTGGTTTTCAATTTCGGTTGTAGTGTTTTTATATTTAACCTCTGCTTTTGCAATTGCAACTTCGTCTTCTACAGAAACCATATCTGATGTGCTAGAGTATGCAGTTGCGTTCCAATAATAACCTTCTGCAGTCATTTCAGGAGTTTTGGCACTATCAACTGATGGATTAAAATAAGACGCTTGACTTAAAGTTACGACCCCATTTTTCAAAGCGAATGTCAACCAATCATTGCTTGTTAACAATTGATCGTCAATAACTTTGTAATTTTTAGCATTTTCATTCTTTTTAACGCTATCGACTACAAAATATGTTTCACCTTTATTATTAGTTTCTTCTTTAACTTTGTTAGCAGATTCCGAACCATTCATCATATACCACAAGTTGATATACCATTGACCTTTATCTTTATCATTTACAACAAATGGATAAGTAGGTTCATCGGGTGCTTTAGGTGCAGGGCCTAGAACTGGTTTGGTTGTTGTTAAATTTTTCATATCACCATCGGTAAAATTGATTAGTGTTTCTGTCATTGCCTCTTTAGATGGAGCTAAATTTTGTTGTAAAGCATAGTATAAATCTATAGCTTTTTCTTTTAATGTTTTTTTAGAATATGTTCCATCTGCGTTCAGTTTGTAATCACTTTTTAACAATTCAAATTCTGTTGGAGTTTTTCCTGAATTTTTTATTTGTAACAAACTATTATTTGCAGCATCCTGCGACAAATCATCTTTACCATCACAATTTTTGTCAGCCATTTTTCCACTTATTATAGCAAATTGTTGTTTCTGCTCGTCTGTAGAGTTACCATATGATCCACCGGTAGAGCCTTCTGAATTGAATGTTTTTCCGGTTGTTGTTGTATATTCGTGAGAACTTGGAGTAGTTCCATCATAATCTAATAACAAATCTAGCAAATGTATATAACAAGAATTGCCACCCTTTAAAGCTTCAGCATAACAATAACCAGCATCTGTATTTGGATTATCACTTGTTCCAACAATATTACTAAATACTTCATACAAATTTGGTTGATCTTTTTCTGCCAACCATTCTTTATATAATTTGTCATACTCAGGTTTTGTTACAGTATTATAATACTCTAAATCTTTTTCATATTTAGCATACCTTTCATCATAATCCAATTTTGCTTGTGTTTTTTGTGTATCACCTTTTAGACCATATTTATCTAAAAAATCATCCAATGTTGCTGATGCTTCAAAATTTGCAGCATCTGTTGCCGATACAAGGTTTTGCCCTGAAGCGTTTTGGATTGAATATTGGTTTTTCAAAGGCTCATAAGAATACAACAAAGCCGGAGTTAAATTGTATGTTGAGGTTTCACCATTATCACCATATGTTTTAAAAACCAGTTTTTCAGAACTCAAAGCATCCATATAAGTTTGGCTTGCTTCAGAAGATTTTTGAGCAAGTCTTAATTTTGCATTCGTAATAGTTTGCGAACGCATTTCATTATCGGTTAATCTACCGGTAATAGTCAATAATCTAGCTTGAGTAGCCGACATGCCCATAATTCTTTTATTCCTTTCTATGTAGAATTACGGAAGAATTGATATTTTTCTTTAATTAAATCAGATAATTTGTTAACAAAATATTACAAATTTAATAATATAAATGGGATTACCTCGTCGATTTATTGTTCATAATGACATAATAAAACACAACCGACTTAAATTTAGTCGGTTGTGCTTTAAATCAAAATAAATTAACCTAGATTGCTACAGAAAGTGTTTCCAATTTCAATTCTATTGGTTTTTCTTCTAACACCTCTGCTTGAAGTTCTTTTGCCTCAATTACTTTTGGAGCAGTAGGTTTATGCACTGTCGTTACAGGCTTTGAAACAACTGCCTTAGGCTTTTGCGCTACATAAGCATTTCGCCTTGCTCTTACTACTGCTGGATCCGGATTATGTTTTTGTCTGTTTACATCTGTCATAATCTTACTTACAAAACGTCTTGTTTCTCCATAAGGTGGAACTGATCTGTATTTTTTTACATTTCCTGGACCTGCATTATATGCAGCAAGTGCCAATTCTACTGAACCAAACATATTATACATTTTTTTGTAATATGTAATTCCGGCTTTGATGTTTTCATTCAAAGAATATGGGTTGTACCCCATTCTTCTTGCGGTTGATGGCATCAATTGGAATACTCCTACTGCGCCGTGTGAACTTCTTGCTTCGTGGCGAAATCCTGATTCCGTGCGTGCAATACTAAGTGCAATTGCAGGATCTACGCCCATTTCAATAGCGTGTTTGACTATTGTTGCTTTTACAGAATTTACGTCTGATGCTTGACATTGCGCATGGCAAAGTAGCATACACGCAAGTGTAAAAGTTAAAACTAATAGTTTTCTCAAAATGTAATCCTCTATGTTGTAAATTGTAATCCTTAAAAATTCCCTAACGACCTGTTTCTTCAACTCGGTCAAAAACTTTTAAAGATGATTTATGTAACCATAATACTACAAAAAAAATTTTTTTCAACCCCTTTGGCGTATTTTCCCTTTTTCAACATAGGCTTAACACTTGTGTTTTCAGGCTTTTAAGTGTAATTGTAACAATTATTAAATCATAAGAATTACTACTATTTTAAACATTCCATTTGCTAAATATTTTTTGTTTATGTTATCATTTTTGTACTATATTGATGAAAATACGAGAGGAAAAATATTATGGAAAAGAAAAAATTAGCAGACATCGGTGTTTTTGGCGGATCAGGTTTTTACAAATTTTTAGACAATATTGAAGAAGTTCGAGTAGAAACTCCTTACGGAATGCCTAGTGATAGTCTGTTTATCGGAACTGTTGGAGAACACAAAGTTGCATTTATGCCAAGACACGGTAGAAACCATACTATTTTACCTCATCTAATCAACTACAGAGCTAATGTTTGGGCTATGAAATCAATTGGGTGCGAAAGAGTTATTTCTCCTTGCGCAGCAGGCAGTTTGCAAAAACACGTAAAACCTGGAGATTTCGTAATCTGCGATCAATTTGTTGATTGGACAGACGGAAGAAAAACAACTTTCTTTGAAGGACCTATTGTTACTCACCCATCAGCAGCAGAAACATATTGTCCGGAACTTAGAGAATTAGCTATCAAAACAGCTAAAGAATTAGGAATTTCTGTTCACGAAAATGGAACTGTTGTTGTAATCAACGGACCAAGATTTTCTACCAAAGCAGAATCTAAATTCTTTACAAATCAAGGTTGGGAAGTTATCAATATGACTGCATTCCCTGAAGCTTATTTGGTTAAAGAAATGGATATGTGTCCACTAAATATTTCTTTAATCACTGACTACGACGCTGGTTTGGTAGGCGACGTTCCTCCTGTTTCTCACCACGAAGTTATTGAAGTTTTCAATTCTAATGTTGCCCACCTAAAAGAATTACTATTCAAGATGATTGAAAATATTCCTGCTTCAAGAGAAAATTGTACTTGTGCAAATACTAAAAAATCATCTCAACTATAATCGTAAAAAGGTAGAAAAATGATAGATAATCTAATTTTTGTAGTTAATAATTTCTTTCAAATATTCTTCTGGCTAATTCTGGTAAGATGTTTGTTAAGCTTTGTACCTAGTATTGACTGGTACAAACAACCTTTTACCGCCATAAAAGATGTTACTGATTTGTATTTGAATCTATTCAGAAAAATTATCCCTCCATTTGGCGGATTAGATTTTTCTCCGATAATTGCAGTTATTGCACTACAAATCTTAAATTATGCAATAATTTTCATACTATTAATGTTTAAATAAAAAATAACGGAAAATTCTTAATACAAAGGCTCATTGCGTTTTTCAAAAAGCTCAAGAGCCTTTTTTATTTTATCTACGTGAGGAGTTTTCGGGTTTTGAATTTTCTTTTGCAAATCAATCAACAAAGGCTTCAAATCTTTTTCGGAGTTTCTATTCATCAATTTTTTGAAATATTTTAAAACAACTTTATCATCAATAAATTTCGGATATTTTGAAAACCCACCAACATCGTAGATTTTGTCATTCACCATCTCATTTGTAAAATCAGTATAAAACATCTTAAATAGCTTTTCAAAATCAATTGGAGCAGTTGTTTTATGAATATTTTTATCTGCAAATTCCGTTATAGAGTAAGCATTTTTCAAATCTGAAATATAATGACGAGTGAATTGAGTTTTGTCCATTTTATGCCCAATCACATTTTTCAAAAAAGTCCAAATGTTAGCTTCAGCTCCAACTCCCTGAGTTCTTGCAAAAGATTTTGAAGGAGCTTGAACATCATGAAAAACTTTCAATGCTTTATCGTGCATAATTTTACCGTTTTTATCAGAGATTGATAATTTATAAACATTTCCCCAAGCTCCTCTATCAACGTAAGACAAATTTGCACGAGTACCTTTCGGAAGCACCCCTTTTAATTGACCATTCAAAAATTTTGAAAATGTTTTATCTAACATTTTAACATTTTCAGGTGCTAATTCGTCAAAACTACGTTTGATTACACCAGTTTTTTTGCTCTCTTTATAAAAAGCTCTAATATACTTTGCCACACCTCCAAGTGCAGAATAAAACATTTTAACTTTATCTGCTCTTTGGGATTTATCAAAAAGCTCAATTATTTCATGTGGCAAATTTCCTACAACTTGACCTTTTGTATTTGGGATAAAAGCATCATAAGATTTGTAGTTATAATCCCTTTTAAAGAAATTTTTCAACCTACTTGGATAACATTTTACAAAATCTACTGTCGACACTTTTCCCAACATAATTTTAGTAAAACACGTAAAGCATTGAAATTGCCTAACTTATCCCCTCTTGTAAAAAATGTTTACTTAATATATAATTCCAATTATGAAAATAGTGATTTACGGTACAACGGAAATCGGTTGCTTACTTGCAACAGAATTTTTTGAAGACCACGATATAACGATTATTGATAAAGAAGAAAACAGAAGTGATGAATTTAATAAACTTGATATAAGCTTTGTTCAAGGTAACGCATCTAATATTGATGTTTTACAAAATGCAGATATCAAAAATGCGGATATTTTTATTGCTTGTACAACAGTTGATGAGGCAAACATCGTTGCTTGTCTTTCAGCTAAAAAATTCGGTGGAATTAGAACAATTTGTTTTGTTAGCAGAGAAGAATACAAAAAAACTCTTAACTTTGAAAAAAACAACGACAATTTCTGCGATTTCTTCATTGATTACATTATTTGGCCGGAAGAATTGTTAACCCAAGATATTTTCAGAATTGTAACCGTTGCCCAAGCTCTTGATGTTGAAAATTTCGCAGACGGCAGAGCAAGACTTTTGGAATACAAAGTAAAAGAAAACCTTCCAATTGTTGGCAAAAAACTTAAAGATTGCGGTTTTACACAAAATACATTGATGGTTGGTTTAACAAGAGATAGCAAATTATTTATTCCAAATGGTGACACAGAGATTTGTGAAGGCGACAAACTAATATTTATGGGAACTTCACATTCTCTTGATATTTTAGCAGGAACATTTTTCCACGAAAAAGAAATCGTAAAATCTGCATCAATTATTGGTGGTGGGAATGTTGGTTTAATGTTAGCAAAATCACTAGAAAAACTTAAAATCAAAACAAAGATTATAGAAAAAAATTATGAGCGTTGCCAGTATTTAGCAGAAGAATTGTCAAATACTCTTGTCATAAATGGAGATGGGACAAATTTAAAACTTCTTGACGATGAAGAAATCGGTAGCGCAGATGTCGTAATCAGTGTAACAAACAATGACGAAAGGAATTTGCTTTGTTCATTACTAGCAAAACAATTAGGCGTAAAAAGAGTTATTGCTAGAGTTGCAAAAGTTGTAAACATTCCGCTTTTTGAAAAAGTAGGAATTGACATTGCAGTATCACCAAAAAATTCTGCTATTAACGAAGTAAAAAACGATTTACAAGAAAACAATGTCGATATTCTTGCGACAGTTGAACAAGGTCAAGGAGAAGTTCTTGAAATCAATGTTGTACCGGATTTTAGCGGCAAAAAGATTATGGAATTAAAATTTCCGGCAAGGGCTATTATCGGCGTAATCATCAGAAGAAATAATATTATTATTCCAAAAGGCGATACCGTTATTAACACAGATGATATATTAATCATTTTCACAACTTCTGAAAATGCAGCAGAAATTAAGGAATTTTTTAAGGTAAAGTAATATGCGCTTAAACTATATTGCAAATGCGTTGAGTACAACAATGAGATACACAGGTTTGATATTGCTTGCCCCTGTAATCGTTGCTTTGATATACCACGACTTCAATTCAATTGTACCATTTATATCAGCTAGTTTAATTGCAATTTTTATCGGTTGGTTGTTAAGACGATTTCCAAATACAAGGGATTTGGAAAATTTGAACGATATAAGAAAAGACGAAGGATTATTCATTGTAGCAATTTCGTGGATTTCGTTTGCTCTAATTGCAGCTATTCCATATCTTTTTTATGGCTTAACTCCTCTAAATGCTCTATTTGAAACAGCTTCCGGAATTACAACTACCGGTGCGACAATCTTGACAAGTTTTGATTACCCGAAAGCATTTTTCTTTTGGCGAGCATTAACTCAATGGTTAGGCGGCTTGGGTATTATAGTATTATTTATCGCAATTTTACCTCAATTTGCGGTTGCAGGTCGTCAAATGTTCTTTGCAGAAGCTCCCGGCCCAACTGAGGACAAATTCACTCCAAGAATTAGAAACACTGCATCAGCTTTGTGGAAAATATATGTTGGTTTTACAATTTTGGAAATCATTTTGTTATATATATTCAAAATGCCATTATTCGATGCAGTTTGCAATTCATTATCAACACTTTCCGCTGCTGGATTTTCGCCAAACCCTGAAAGCATAATGGGATATCATTCAATGCAAATCACATGGATTGTTTTGATATTTATGTCCTTTGCCGGCGTTAGTTTCAACCTTCAATACAAGGTTTTAACTCAAAAAAAACCGTTATTGTTATTCAAAAACGAAGAATTTAGACTATACGGAGCCTTAGTGCTTATAATGGCAATATTAATCACAATTTCATTATGTATGAATAATCAATTCGGATTGTTCAAAAACTTTACAGATGCACTATTTCAGGTAGTCAGTATTGCGACTTCAACCGGCAGCTCTAGTACAGACTTTATTCAATGGAATTACACATCCAAAGCATTGCTATTTGTTGTAATGTTTATGGGATCTTGCGCAAGTTCAGCAGGTGGTGGCATAAAAATGGCAAGATGGCTAGTTGTTTTCAAAACAATGAAAGCAGAAATTACAAGAATTTTACACCCTAATGCAATTATAAATATTAAAATAGACGGCAAAACTGTTCAACCTGAAGTTGCTAGACAAATTATTGTATATGTGTTTTTCTATTTTCTAATTTTTGCAGGACTAGCTGTCCTTTTATCAATTTTTGAAGGGAATACTGTATTAGGACTAAGTGGAGCTATCACTTCTTTAGGAAACATTGGTCCCGGATTCGCCCCGCAAATAGGTCCTATGGGAACCTTTGCGGATTTGCAATCTTTATCAAAAATTATTATGATTGCCGGAATGTTCATCGGTCGTCTTGAATTAATACCTTTTTTGGTTATGTTCCAAAAAGATTTTTGGAAAGTTTAATTAAGGTGTAGAAAAATCTACTACTTACAAATGATTAAAATGAACAGAAATTATGTTTTAATCGTTACTATAATGTAACGAGGTTCTTAAGCTTGAATTTTAATAAAAAAATAGCAACACTAATACTTGCATTATCCCTTACTACATCTTCTGTCCTTGCGGTAGAAGAAAAAATGAGTATTGAAAAACACGCCGTTTTAAACATTAAAGATTGTGTTGGGATTGCACTTCAAAATAGTCCTAAAATCAAAAAAGCACGTTACAATTACGGAATTGCAAAAGGAAATGTTGGGATTGCAAAATCTGGCTATTTCCCGACGTTAGGTGTTGGAACAGGTTATAATTTAACAGAAAACAGAACTAACAGAGCCAATACCAGTAGCAACATATATTCTGCAGAAGCAAGTATTAATCAGCTTTTATGGAACTTTGGCAAGACAAATGCAAATATCAGAATGTACAATTTTGATAAAGATGCCGCTCTTTATGAATTTGAAGATACAGTATTAGAAACTATTTTCGGAGTAAAAACAAACTATTATGGAGTTCTCGCAGCAAAAGCAACAATGGACGTAAATAGAGCAAATGTTCAAATTAACGAACGAAACTACCAAAGAACAAAAGCCTATTTTAATGAAGGAATTAAATCAAAAATTGATCTAGTCAACGCAGAAGTTTATCTATCGGATTCAAAAGTTACCCTTGTAGAATCAGAAAAAGCTTATCAAAATGCAATTGTAAAACTAAACAATTCTATGTATATCGCATTTGCACCTGAATATGAAATCGAAAACACAGAAACTTTCAATTTCCAAAATAATTATGCCCCTGTTAGCTTAGACAAAATTGATGAGAAAAAAGATTTGAGTACTCCACCTAAAGGTGTTAACAACGCATTTTTAACCTCTCAGGTTCAAGAAATCAATATTTTAGACAACTACAAATTTGAACCATTTCCTTACACTTTTGAAGAATCGGTAAACTTAGCATACAAAAACAGACCCGATTTAAAAGCTTATAATTCAACATTAAAAGCAATGAAAGAATCTCTAAAGTACACAAAAAGAGAATATTTACCGGAAATTTCAGCATCTGCCGGATACGGATACAGAGATAAATATAATTCAAATTCTTTTAATGTCGGAGTAAATTTATCAAGTTCTGTTAATATAAAAGGTCAAAAACACAAAATTGATAATGCCAAAATACAAGTTCAATTAGCAGAAAATGAAATAGATCAAGCCAAACAAGACATCTATTTTGAAGTTCAAAACTTGTACATAAATATGGTACAATTAGAAAAACAAATTCCGCTATTAGCAGTAAAAGTAAAACAAACACTTGAAAACTTTGAACTTGCTGACGGCAGATATGAAGTAGGATTAGGCGATTATATTCAATTACAAGATGCAAAAGTAAATTATAACAATGCCCAAGTTTCATACGTACAAACGGTTTACAATTATAATGTTGCAAGAGCGAACCTTGAGAAAGCTATTGCACTTCCACAAAGCATAACAACAACAATTGAGGATAAAAAATGATAAGCTTTGAAAAATTTAAGAAATTACAAATAAAAAAAAGATATATAGCGACCGCACTAATTATCGCAGCCGTTGCAACAGTCGGAATTACAGGAATTTCAACCAGTAAACAAGTAAAATATGACACTAAGCCGATTGAGCGTTGTACAATTACCCAAGTTGTAGAAGCATCAGGCACAATCAACCCAGTAAACACAGTCAGTGTTGGTTCTACAGTATCAGGCTTAATTAAAGAGATTTACGTTGATTACAATGATGTTGTAAAAAAAGGGCAAATTTTGGCTCAAATCGACCCAGCAAACTTTATAGCGCAAGTTCAACAAAACCAAGCGCAAATCAACAACGCAAGAGCAAATATGCAAAAACTTCAAGCCATAGCTAATTACGACCAAAAGCAATATATAAGATACAAAAACCTTTATGCAAAGAACTTCGTAGCTAAAAGTGAACTTGATGAAAAATATAGCACCTATCAATCTGATTTGGCTCAAATTAATGCTGCAAGAGCGCAAGTTAACCAATTCCAAGCATCATTAAAAACCGCACAAACAAACTTAGGATACACAAAAATTATTGCACCAGTAGATGGAACAGTTATTTCAAGAGAGATTGACTTAGGATCTCCTGTTGCCGCAAGTTTCCAAGCACCTGAATTATTCACTATTGCACAAGATTTAACAAAAATGCAAATAGAAGTAAGTGTTTCAGAAGCTGATATCGGCAAAGTAAAAGACGGGCAAGATGTAACTTACACCCTAGATGGTTACCCTGACAGTACTTTTGAAGGCAAAGTTACACAAGTCAGATTATCTCCAACAACTGTTTCAAACGTTGTAACATACACAGTAATCGTTGATGTTGACAACGAAGATTTAAAACTTAAACCTGGTATGACTGCGAATGTATCAATTATCACAAATAAGAGTGAAAATGTTTTGTGCGTACCAAATATTGCATTGAAATTCACTCCTGACATAAACGGACCAAAATACAAAAATCAAGGGCTATGGGTTTTAGAAAACGGAAAAGCAAAACGTATTGATATTGAAACTGGCGCAAGCGATGATTCTTCAACAGAAGTAATTTCAAAACTTCTAAATGAAGGTATGCAAGTCATCATGGGAATTAGAGGAAAAGAAACAGGTAAAAAAAATGAAAGTGGCGGCAGACCTCCAATGCCGTAATTTTAAATTATAAATAGCGCATATCAGAAAGGATTTCATGTCATTAATTGAAGTAAAAAATGCCATAAAAACATACCAAACGGGTGAAGATAGTTTTAACGCTCTAAATTGCGTATCTCTTTCTGTTGAAAAAGGTGAATTTGTCGCAATTATGGGAGCATCAGGTTCTGGCAAATCTACATTTATGAATATGCTAGGAACTTTAGACAAACCAAATTCCGGCAGTTATTATCTTGATGGTATTGATATGCTTTCACTTGACACAAACAGTCTCGCAATGGTTCGAAATGAAAAAATGGGCTTTGTTTTTCAAGGGTTTAACCTAATCTCAAGAACAACCGCCCTTGAAAACGTAGAACTTCCAATGATTTATAAAGGCATACCTGAAGAAGAACGTGTAATAAGAGCTAAAAAGGCACTTGAAATCGTAGGTTTGGGCAAACGAGAAGATCACATGCCAAACCAAATGTCAGGAGGACAACAACAAAGAGTGGCTATCGCAAGAGCCATAATCAATGATCCTCCGCTAATTCTTGCCGACGAACCGACAGGTAACCTTGATACAAAAACAAGCATTGAGGTTATGGAGTTTTTTGTAAAACTCAACAAGGATTTAGGCAAAACAATCGTCTTAGTAACTCATGAACCCGATATTGCAGAATATTGTAAAAGAGTAGTGAAATTTAAAGATGGGAACATAATTTCAGATGAAATTAATGAACATACGACGATACCGTATTAAGTGAATGGTGAATAGACCATTTCGTTCGCTTCACTCAATATGAGTAAAATAAACCGAAACTTTTCCTTGCTCCAACGTGGAGAGGGTATGGTGAGGAATTTAAATTTAACAAGGAAAAACTATGATTGACTTCAAATCAACAGTAAAAATGGCGGTAGTATCGCTAAAAATAAACAAAATGCGCTCAATGTTAACAAGTCTTGGTATAATCATTGGAGTCAGCGCAGTTATAATAATGCTTGCAGTCGGAACAGGTGCAAGCGAAAAAGTTCAAAAAGATATGGAATCTATGGGTAGCAATATCTTAACCATACGTTCAGCATCAGCGAAATCAGGCGGTGTAAGAATGGGATTAGGAACACGCCCAACCTTAACACTAAAAGATGCCGCAGCGATTGAAAAAAATGCTCGAGGAGTTTCTGCAGTATCATCAGTTAGCTCAGAAGCAAAACAATTAACCTATGGCAACCAAAACTGGTCAACAACGGTTTATGGCACTGATCCTGAATATTTTTACATTAAAAATTACGAAGTCCAAGCCGGCAGGGGCTTTGTACCGGAAGATATTAAAAACTCTGCCAAAGTAACTGTAATTGGGTCAACGGTCGCATCAGAATTATTCGGAGATTTAGACCCAATCGGAAGAATTATGAGGGTTGGCGGAACTCCGTTTAAAGTAATTGGAACTTTAAAATCAAAAGGCAGTATGGGACCAATGGATCAAGACGATTTGATATTCATTCCAATTACAACTGCACAGAAAAAAGTTTTTGGAACTGATTTTCCGGGAACCGTTTCTATGATAGTCGTAAAAGGGTCAAATCCTGACGATGTTTCAACTGCAGAACAAGACATTGAAGAACTTTTAACCAATCGTCACAAAATCGGGAAAAATCAAACAAAAGACTTTGAAATCCGAAATTCCGCAGAATTTCAAGAAAAAATGAAATCAACAGTTAAAACATTTGCAATTTTACTAGCCTCAATCGCATCTGTATCCTTACTAGTCGGCGGTATTGGCATTATGAATATTATGTTGGTGTCAGTTACCGAAAGAACAAAAGAAATCGGAATACGTATGGCAATCGGCGCAAAACCGTCTGACATAAGGATACAATTTTTAATAGAATCCTTTTTATTATCAATAATCGGCGGATTAATCGGTGTGTTCATCGGAATTGCAGGAGCAGAAATTGTCCAAATCAGTGGAATTATGACCGTTTCCATATCCTTATTCTCAATTCTTCTATCACTAGGATTTTCAGGTGCTATAGGTGTATTATTCGGATATTATCCGGCATACAAAGCTTCATTATTAAACCCGATTGACGCATTGAGATATGAATAAAAATAATAAGGCAATAGGAACAAAACTTAACACCCTATCGCCTTATCATCTTATGCACTTTCTTAATACGTCATTTGCCAATTGTCGTTTATAACTTTACCTAAACAACCATGCCAATTTGTAGTGTCTGCTGCACACACATTAGTATAATTCGTATTTCTAGCAGCTTCTGTCATTGGTGCAGTAGTATTTTCTGAAAAATTAAAGTCATCTATTATACCATTATTATAAACAAACATTGCAAAAATATCTCTACCGGCAATATTAGGACCTTTGGCACCGTTTGTATCAACATATAATTCTAACAATACATCTCCAACTGGTCTATAACTAACACCGATTGCAGTTCCACTTGCAATAATATAATTCGTTCTTGGTGTGTGCCAACCAATAGAACTTGTCCCTGCAATCTTTTTATACGAACTTGCAAAACACGGAGTTTTATTAGAACCGCATTTTTGAACAATTTTGAAATTACTTTCAACAAAATTTTCTGCCACAGCTTGAGAAGTCAAACCAGCTTCTTTCAAATTTAGTGCGTTTCTATCGGTTTGGTATCTAAGAGTTGCTTGATTTAACTCGTTATAAACCTTATGTAATTGAGTTACATAACTCTGTCTTTGATAATTTTGCATTAATGTCGGAACAGTCATAGCAGAAACGACACCAATAATGCCAAGAGTGACGAGAACCTCTGCCAATGTAAAAGCTCCACACCAATGCCTGTAGTATGAACTAACACTGTCACAGAGGGCTACGTGCGTAGCACCTGCTCTTTTAGGTGAAAAGTGAGAAGTGAAACATGAAAAGACCTTATCGGTAAAATTATTTCCTTTTATTTTACCAACCATACGATACTTCGGACTGTTGTCCTCAGTATGACAATTTTTATTTCCGTAACAGACTACACCTCCATGCGTCTTATCATCTAGGCATCTTAAAAACAGATGTAGACCATGATTATGAGAGGGTTTTAAACTATTGCCCCCCCCCCGATGAGCTTTAATCCTTTCATATTACCTCCTTATTTTTTGTTAAAACGGTTTTGTTTGGTTTAATTTTAATCTCAAATCTCTAAATCTTGAAATATCTTCCTGTGTTCGTCCAGATTCTTGGAAAACCGCCTGAGTTGACGGGTGAACCATCAAAACATAATCCATGTGAATTTCTAAGAAATTGTATTTTCTCGGAGACTGATTTGTATTTCTTGGATAAATTTCGGCATTTGTTACCGCCAAAAATCTACGTTCTCTGTCATTCAATAAATCTGTAAGTTCTCGGTTTGTGTTTGTATATTTTGAAACATGCACAATCCCTTTAATGTCATGATCTGCGGTTAAAATACTTACTTCTATTGGTACTGTATCAATGTTTTTTGCCATTTTTTTTATCCTCTTGTCAATATTATTATCTCTATATAATACTATATTTTGTCAAAATTGTCTATTTGTTAAATTTTGTCAATGCTACCTTTAGTTCTTCCGCCATATGCTTCGTGAACATCAACAACAGAGATAAAAGCTGACGGATCGATTTTCTTTATAACTTCCTTCATTTTTGCCATTTCTAACCTTGAAACAACGCAATAAATAATAGTCTTTTGTGCGCCGGAATAAGCACCTACACCATTTATATAAGTAACTCCCAAATCCAATTTTTCCAGCAATTCATCACCGATTTCATATGCCTTATCACTAATTACTCTAATTGATTTTGCAGAATTTAACCCTTCTAAAACAACATCAATAACTCTAAATGCAATAAAATATGTCAAAACCGCATACATTGCTCTGTTCCAACCAAAAACAAGTCCTGACGCTCCATAAATAAATACATTAAATGTCATTATCCACTCGCCAACCGAAAATCCGAATTTCTTTGCCAAAACCAAAGACATAATTTCTGTACCGTCAAGCGAACCTTCGTTTTTCAAAACAAGTCCAACACCTGTACCAAGAATAATTCCGCCAAACACAGTTGACAATAACAAATCATGACTTGTCGGATGATTATACATTCCAAAAAGGTTCAAGAACAAAGATAACATTCCGATTGCATAGAATGTTTGAATTACAAACTTTTTACCAATTTTATTAAACGCAAGTAAGAAAAACGGGATGTTAATCAAGAAAATCAACAAACCTAAATTAATTTTTGTCAAATAGCTTATAATAATTGAAATACCAACTATTCCACCATCAATAATATTGTTCGGAACGAGAAAAACCTCTAACGCAAAAGCCGCAACAAGAGGTCCTAAAGTAAGAAAAAACATCTTATTTAGAATTGATAACAATAACTCTTTTTTCCCAACTTTTTCTGCCATTATTCATCCTTACCGGTTCTTTTAATTGTCATAAAATTATTTATCTTGAAAATAGTTTTTTTATCTTCTTCAACTTCTTCTTTATATCCAAGAATTTTTTCCAAATCAGCTTTCAACGTAATCAAATCTTCATATTTTTTTAAAGCACCATCAACCGCAATTGAAACATCTCCTGTTTCTTCAGAAACAACCAAGCAAGCAGCATCACTAACTTCTGTCATTCCAATAGCGGCTCTATGACGAGTTCCATACTTCCAACTAAGTTTTGGATCTTCAGTTAACGGTAACAAAACCCCTGCAGAAATTATTTTATCACCATTAATAACAACCGCACCATCATGCAATGGAGTATTCGGATGAAAAATAGTCAACAAAAGCTCTGTTGACAAGTCTGCATTCAATTTTGTTCCAACATCACTGTATGTGTTTCTCAAATCACTCTGAAACACAATTAATGCACCTGTATGTGACTTAGACAAATATTTTGCACTTTCAACTAATTCTTTTACAACATCAATTTTTTGTTCTGTCTTGTTATTTTGGTTAAATATTTTTGTCACAAAATCAACTTGACCCAAAAAGCCCAAAAAGCGTCTTAATTCAGGTTGAAATATAACAATTAAACTCAATGAAACAAGAGTTACGATAGATTTCAAAAACATACCTATGATTTTCAAATCAACTCTCATCATAATTTCGCTCACTGCCCAAGCGCAAACCAAGATTAACAAACCCTTTACAAACTTTTCAGAAGACGTGTTTTTGATAAATTTTCTATACAAAAACAATAAAAGACCTGCCAAAAAAACAATCTGAATGAAATCAGACCAATTAAAAGTCATTTCTAATGTTGAAATATATTTGAGTATGTATGTAAAAATATCGTTAATCATTTTTCAACCTATCAGGGATTATATCGTGAGCAATCAAATCTTCTAAACTCTCTCTCTTTATTATAATATCAGATTGAGAATTATTTACAAGTACCATAGCCGGTTTTTGAACTCTATTATAGTTTGAAGCCATAGAATAGTTGTATGCTCCTGTATTGTAGACACATAAGATATCACCTTCTTCTATTTCAGGAAGCTTAATATTTTTTATCAAAATATCACCGGACTCGCAAAATCTACCAGCAACCGTAACCGTTTGAGCAAGCTCATAATCCGGTTTGTTTGCAATTTGCGCATCATATTCAGCCTGATACATAGAAGGTCTGGCGTTATCAGCCATTCCGCCATCTACTGCAAAATATATTTTACCTTTCGGCACTTGCTTTGAACTGCCTAATGTGTACAAAGTTACACCAGATGTAGAAATTATACTTCTTCCGGGTTCAATGAATAGAGCCGGTGCATCAATTTTGTATTTTTCAATACATTCATACAATCTTTTTATAACAATTTCAGCAATTTCATAAGTTGAAGGTGGATAATCTGCTTCCACATATTTTACTCCTAAACCTCCACCAATATTGATTTCATCAAGTTTCAACCCAAATTTTTCATCTAATCTTGCAATTTCTTTTACCAAAATTTCAATTTCATCACCATAAATAGATTTTTCGAAAATTTGGGAACCAATATGAGCGTGAAGTCCATGAAGTTTCAAATTTGTATAATCATTTACAATCAATTCAACTGCATCATCAATTTGAGTTAAATCAAACCCGAATTTTGAATCCAAATGTCCTGTTTGAATGTATTCATGTGTATGGCATTCAATTCCTGGAGTAATTCTCAGCAAAATGTTTACAATTTTTTTATGAGATTTAGCAATTTCATTTAACAAAGACAATTCAAAGAAATTATCAACAGAAATTCGCCCAACACCTAATTCAATTGCAAGAGAAAGTTCATCATAAGACTTGTTATTACCATTAAACAAAACTTTTGACATATTAGCACCGGATTTATATACAGTAAAAATTTCTCCCGAAGAAACAACATCAAACCCGAAACCTTCACTCGCAATCAATGCAGAAGTAGCACTTGAGCAAAGAGCTTTTGAGGCGTACATCATATTAACTTTCGGATAACCCTTAAACGCATCTTTATAATCTCTACAAATTTTTCTAATTGTAGCTTCATCAAGAACATACAAAGGTGTTCCGTACTTTTCGGCTAGTTTAACCAAATCACAACCACCGATTTCAAGATTTCCGGCATCATTTATTTTAGTTGTTATTGGTTTTAAAGACTGGTTTGTGCTATCCATTTGTACTCCTTCTTCTTATACGTCAAGGATAACACAATTTTATAAAAATTAAAATAGTAAGAATAATGTAATTAACAATGAATAATAAACCATCAAATCTCTTGCTTGCAATAGCCTAAAATAAAATTCATTCACATCACCACCGCAAATATAAGATTTTAAATAATTATACATTCTAAAAACCAGTGGAATTAATATAAATGTTACCAACAAGCAATATTTTTTTGTCATTATAGCTAAAACCACAGTAAACAAATACCCCAACCCATAAACAACAAAAACTCCTTTTTGCGCAAGGGATTTATTTCCAATTCGACAAACAAGAGTTTTTTTATGCGCACACATATCACCTTCATAATCCAACAATGTATGAACATACATCAACCCAATAGTGAACATTACAACTGCCAAAGACAATACCAAAACCTCTAACGAAAAATGTTTTGTCATAACAAAATAAGTTCCCTCAAACAATAATGGACCAAATGCTATCCCGACAGCAATTTCACTCAATCCTCTTTGAGAAAGTTTTGCATAAATCAACGCAATAATCCCACCAATTATAGCCAATCCAATTACCGGAATTCCACATCGTAAAAAAAGTATGAACCCGCATAATATTGCAATTAAAAAATAAATCATTACAACCTGCAAAACGTTTCGTAACGTAGCTTTTCCCTCTTTTATATAAGCGCATTTACATTTTTGAGAATTTTCAGGTAGTGATTTATAATCCACATAATCATCAAACAAATTTGTTGCCAAATGCGCACATGCAATCCCTATCAAAGCAATTATTCCATTATAGATATTTCCGTCATGCTTTATTGCATAAGCGAAAACTACAAGCCACGACAAAACTGTCATTGGGAGTGAAAATATACGAGAATTTTTTAACCAAAACAAAATTTTATCTATCATAAAAGCAAGTTTTCCATACCTTTGACAGCCTCATAACTTGCTCCTGCCTCTAGCATTTCTTCAGCAGACAAACCAAATAATGTAATCAAAGAATATGCCTCCTTCACTGATGAATTTAGCATATCAACCGCCATTTCAATAGCATCTTGTCGGCTAAGATTGGTAAACTGTTGGTTTTTCCCCTTATAGATAATTCTTTTTTTTGACTTTCCCAACCTATTTTACCCCCATAGCCAATAATGCAGCTCCTATCATGCCGGAATAATTACCTGCAGAAGCCTTTACAACTTTGAACGGTTGAGTAACAATTTGCGCATTTGCCTCTTTTTCAAGATATTCAATATCTACAAATTCAGCCATAGAGCCTGACAAAACAACAACGTCAGGGTCAAAAAGATTTGCTAAACCGATTATACCTTCCAAAATATCATTTTGCCATACATCAAAAATCTTTTTCATTATCGGTCTATCAATATGCTCAATAACATCATATGTTGTAATTTCCTTATCGCCGGAAATTTCTTCGGCAGTCTTTTTCAAACCAGTACCTGATGCGTAAGCTTCAAAGCAATCCCAACTTCCACAAGTACATTTTCTGTGTTTATCGGTACGCATCTTAAAGTGCATTTCGCCTGCTGCACCGCTTTTACCTTTATACAATTTACCGTCAATAATTATTCCACCGCCAACACCTGTCCCGAGTGTAACCATAACAGAATATGGCATATTTTTAGAAGAACCAATAACATATTCAGCCCACGCAGCACAATTTGCATCATTTTCAACAAAAACCGGTTTTTTGCTTAAAGATTTAAAATCCATTGTGGGGTACTCTTTTGCAATATTTCCTGTAGAACCTAAAATACCGTCATTAGTTTTGTTAACGGCTCCGCAAGTAGAAAACGCAATTACATCAACCTCTTTTTCGTGTTTTTCTATAATTTCTTTAAAAATAGCTTGAATTTCCACAAAAGTCTTCGGGGTATGATATTTTTCAATTTCAGAAAGGATTTCTCCTTTTTCATTAATAATAGCACTATAAATTTTTGTACCACCTACATCAATACCTAAAGCTTTTCGCATATCAAAACCTTTCCTTGTAATCTTACAAACTTTCCTGTCACGTAAATTCCCAACCTGTCAGACATTTAGTGACTTATTGCCCTCTTTGTACAAATCTTTTTGTAATTAATTGAGGGCGTGTAATAGCAGAACCAATCACAACACAATGCGCACCTAGTTCAAACGCTTTTGTAACTTCTTCCGGTTGCCAAATTCGTCCTTCCAAAACAACAGGTAACTTTGTATTTTTAACCAACTGTTCCAAAAGTTCAAAATCAGGGCCATCACCTCTGTTTTGAGAAAACTGAGTGTATCCTGAAAGAGTTGTTGACAAAATATTTACGCCTAATTTCGCAGCATTCAAACCTTCTTCCAAAGTAGAAATATCTGCCATAGAAACTCGATTATTAATTTTCACATATTTAATTAAGTCTTCTAATTTAGCACCATTTGGGCGTTCCCTCATAGTTCCATCAAAAGCAATTACATCTGCTCCTGCCTCAACAAGCTCAATAACTTCTTTAGTTGTCGGAGTGATATAAACAATTTCTTTAAAATTCGCCGGAATAACATTTGGTTTTGTCAGCCCTATAACAGGAACATCAAAAAGTTTTTTAGCATTTCTAACATCCCTTGCTCCTGCAACTCTTAACGCACCTGCACCGCCTTTTACAACAGACTTCATCATTGCATTAATACAATCTTCTTGATACAAAGGTTCCGCAGGCATTGCCTGAACAGAAACCACAACTTTTCCTTCTAATCTATTAATTATATTCATACAATTATTATACATTAAAAATTTATATTTGAGGTATAATAATTTTAAGGCAATAGTGCTATAGAGTTTGAGGGCGATAAGCCTTGAATAAAGAGAGTTTTAAAACTTTAATAATTATAAGAAAGGTAACAATATGCAAAAAAGCACAGTAAAATATCCGTTCCTTACAGAAGATGTAGAAATTTATGAAAGAGAAAATGGGCATAAAATCGTTTTAGCGCACAAAGAAGGAGAACTTGTAAATGTTAGCACTTGGGTAAAAACTGGTTCTATCAACGAAGACGATAAAATTAACGGAATTTCTCACTTTTTGGAACACTTGATGTTCAAAGGAACTCACAAGCACAAGGCAGGATATTTTGACAAAACTTTGGAAGCTAAGGGGGCTATTGTTAACGCTGCGACTTGGAAAGATTACACTTTTTACTATGTAACTCTACCTAAAGGAGCTGAAGGAAAAGATTTGGATTTGGCGATTGAACTTCACGCTGATATGATGCTTGACCCTATTTTACCGGAAGAAGAAATTGGCTCTCCATTTGACCTTAATAACCCAAAAGTTACAGACAAAAGAGAACGTCACGTTGTTATTGAAGAAATCAGAATGCGCAAAGACCAAAATTGGACTAAAGTTTATAATGCCTGCAATTTCAACATGTATAAAAAACACCCTTACAAAAGAGATGTAATCGGAACGCCAGAAATTATCTCTCAAGTAACTCGTGACGAGATTATGAATTACTATAAAACATTCTATTCTCCTGAAAATATGACAACAATCATTGTTGGAGATTTTAATAAAGAAAAAATTCTTGCGAAAGTTGAGAAAGAATTTGATTTTAAAGGTCGACCAAATGCTCCTAAACGAGTAAACGAAATTGACTCTCCAACAGATCATACTATTGTTGTTGAAAACAAAGGACAAACAAATACTTCATATTTGATGATAGGATTTTTAGGACCAAAAGCGAACCAATTAAAAGAAAATATTGAACTTGATATAATTAGCATAATTTTGGGCGAAAGCACAAGCTCAAGAATGTACCAAAACTTGATTGAAAAACAACCAGAACAAATCTTTATGGTAGCAAATGCTGAACATTACCAATTCAAAGACGGAAACAATTTCTTTATTCAAGCAAACTTTAAACCTGAAAAGAAAGATATTGCAATTAAACTTGTAAAAGAAGAAATCTCAAACCTTATTAATAACAAGATTTCAGAAGAAGAACTTGAAAAAGCTAAAAAGAAAATCAAATCACGTTTTGCGTACGCAGCAGAAACTGTTTCTGAAATTGGAGAAACAATCGGTTATTATATGACGGTTTGTGAGGATTTGAAATTAATAGAAGACTATCTAAAAGACTTAGATGCAATCACAATTTCGGACCTTGAAAATATTGTAAAAAAATACCTAAATATTAATAACGCAGTAATTTCAATCCTAGAACCCGAAAAATAAAAAATACAAGAGGAATTATGCAAGAAGCAACTGCTCAAGAAAAAGAAGAATTAGAAAAAATCAAAGAAAAATGCCTTAATTGTAAAAAATGTTTGCTAGGCAAAACAAGAACTAACATTGTTTTTTCTGCAGGAATTCCGAACCACAAACTTATGTTAATAGGCGAAGCTCCCGGCTATTATGAAGATCAAAAAGGTGAACCTTTTGTTGGCAAAGCAGGACAATTATTAGATAAGATATTTGCCTCTGTTGGCTTGTCACGTCAAAAAGATGTCTACATTTGCAACACAATAAAATGCAGACCGCCAGAAAACCGAGATCCTCTACCGGAAGAAAAAGATGCTTGCAAAGAATATCTTGATGCTCAAATAAATATCTTAAAACCACGAATAATACTATTATGCGGAAGGGTTGCGGTACAATCAATTTTAGGAACATCTCAGGGAATTACCAAAATCAGAGGGAAATGGTACGAAGGTCCAAATATGTCAAAAATGATGCCAATTTTCCACCCGTCATATTTATTGAGAAATGATGCCCGAACCAAAGGAAGCCCCAAATGGCTTATGTGGCAAGATATCCAAGAAATCAAACGAGTTTATTCGCAAATGGATTAGTAAATTTTTGCCAGTTTGAATAAATAATCTTCTTTTGCTCCGGATTTAAAACCAGTTGGAATAAAGTTTTCTTTATATTTTTCAACCGCATATCTATCTGTCATACCTGAAATGTAATCAGTTACTATACGCTCAATTTTACTTTCATCACAAACAGGCTTAAGCATATCGCAATACAATAAAAACAACTCCTTAATTACATTACGAGCCTTCTTTTCTTCCAATTTTGCAGGAGATGCCTCTTCATAAACATTTTCAAACATCCATTGTCTTAATTTAGTTGTATAATACCAACCTTCTTCACTCATTGAAACTTCAGGTTTTCCAATTGAATTTACAATAATTTCATTAATCATTTTACTCAATCGTTTACTTTGAATAGATGTAAAATAATCAATACAATCTTTCGGCAAGTCACTTTCTGCAATTATTCCTGCTCGGATAGAATCTTCTATATCATGATTAATATATGCAATCTTATCTGCTAATTGAACAATTTGAGCTTCAGGAGTTTTTGGAACATATCCCCAAGTATGCGTTAAAATCCCATCAATAGTTTCTTGACATAAATTCAAATCTTCCAAAACTTCAACAACCCTTACACTTTGAATATTGTGATGAAAACCACCTTTTACAAGTTCATTCAAAACACCTTCACCACAATGCCCAAATGGAGTATGTCCTAAATCATGTCCTAGCGAAATAGCCTCAACCAAATCTTCGTTAAAATCCAATGCCCTTGCAATAGATCGCCCGATCTGAGAAACCTCAAGAGTGTGGGTCAATCGAGTTCTGAAATGATCATCAAAAGGTGACAAAAAAACTTGAGTTTTATGCTTTAAACGTCTAAAAGCTTTTGAATGTAATATTCTATCCCTATCACGTTGAAATTCTGTTCGCATAGGGCAAGGTTCTATTTTCTTTTTTCTTCCTTTTGAAAAACGACTTTTTGTCGCATATTCATTCAAATTGTCAATTTCACGTTGTTCTAATTTATATCTTATTGTATCTTCTGTTTTTATCATTATTATAATCCTCTACCTGCATTCTATCAAAAATTTATACGATGGCTATACTATATCTGATTGAGGTTTGAACATATCTTTAACATCTTTTGCGTGGAAAGACACATCCAATGAATATTTTTTACGAACATTGTCGACTGCTTCACCAACTTTATTAATAGCCCAACCAGAAATCAAACCAAAGAACATTGCTTTACCACCGGAAATCAATCTTGCAGTACAATATAAAGAAGTTGCAATCGCTCCGATTGCCGGAATTCCATATTTCAAAGATGCTGAAATTTTTTCATCTTTTCCATCAGCTTTATTAACATAATAGCCTACTGCGCCTACTGTGCCAACAATTGATAAAACATCTGTCGGTGCAGACCCTAATCTCAAATCCCTTGCTTTATCTACATATTGAACTGTTTCAATATCAATTGATTTGTCGAGTGATTTAATAGCAGATTGAACTTTTGATTTCAATTTCAAATATTCATTTCTTGGTAAATATGCTTTGTATGTGGTCAAAATTTCTTGCAATTCACCTTTTGAACTTTTTGAAATTATATCTTCTACCTCTGCGACGTATGAAGAAATTGATTTTACAGCATCTTCATTATAACCATATTTTTTAGAATTTTCCGCAAAACTAATACTTAATTGCTTCAAATTATTTTTAATAACTTTAATTGCATTATTCCTTTGTGCAAGATGTTCATCGTCAGAAAACTTTTTATATTTATTCAAATTGTTACGCAAACTAGCCATAATATCATTTGTAGCTACATCTTTCGGATTTACGAATTTTTGAATATTGTTAAGAGCCGTTGAAGTTGCTTTGTAATTATCGCTTATATCATGTGTTATTAATTGCCTTAATGCTCCAGTTTTGTTTGCCAATTTCATTTTCGCCGGCAACATATAATCCTCAGCAATAAATGTTTGCCACATATTTTTGGATTTAAAGTTTTTTACATCTTTTAAACTTGCATCCCAGAAAAATTCAAACAACCCATCCGTTGCATTACGAACTTCTTTCAATCTTGCGGTTCTTGCATTCACCCCAAAACCTTTTTCAAGATTTTCATTAACCTTTGCAATTCTTAAACCAGCAAAATTTAAAGCATCAGCTACTTTTTTATTATTAGGATGCTTTTTTAAAATTCTTTCATTTATTGAACTTAAATATTCAGTCAAATTAGCAAATTTTCTATTCGTAGAAGAGTAAGACGCATTAACTGTCTTACGACTTATTTTATCAAAAAACCGTGTAATTCCTTCATGGATGTTACGAGTATATGTTCTTTCTCCATTTTTCCCCCACATAATTCGTTGACAAGCAACATCCTTTAGAGAAGTAAAATTGTTTACACTTCCAGATTTTTCAATGAACGAATTGACTTTACTCAACGCAAATCGGTAAAAGTTTTTCAACTTTCCACCTTTTGCCATTCTGCGTTCCAATTTTATACGCCATTTATCTAGTAATTTTGCGGCACCTTTGTTTAACCCGCCACTAAACAAAGCCAAAGTTCCAAAACCGACAACCAAAGCAGAAATTGCAATAGTTTTGCCTAACAAGTGACTTTTTTCCTTCTTATCATCTTTCGGATTAACACTTACCGGAGTATTCAAAAAATAACCGTTTTGCGGTTGCGAAAACTCCTTAAAAGCACGATTATATTTATTATTTGTAGCTACTACATTATTAATCATACGTTACCTTATATATATTAACGCATGAAACACCAAATTTTTGCTTTTTTTATAAAGAATTGTTAATTGTAAAGCGCCTCAACTATCACATTTGCAGCCTCTTTTGAAGAAACTTTATCAGATAACAAACTTTTAACTTCGCCTAATTCTGCAATATTCTTTGCTCTATAATTTTTATCAAAAAGTAATTCTTCAATTTTGTAAGAAATCTTTTGCACACAAACATCGCCTTGAATAATTTCTGGAACAATTGATTTGTTGGCAATAATGTTCGGTAAAGAAACACGTTTTATACATCGAACAATCAAATATATAAAATAGAACAACCAAGGTCCTCTATAAGCTATAAGCATTGGAGTTTGGTATAAACAAGCCTCTAAAGCAACCGTACCAGATGCCAAAATCAAAGCATCAGAAACACTCAACAACGCTTGATTTTCTCCTTTAATTACAGGGAAAGGAGCTTTTTTCAAAAACTTGTTATATACACTATCCGACAAATTTGGAGCATGAGAAATACAAAATTGCAAATCAGGGTGTTTTTTCTGCAAATCCAAAGCAGATTTAATAAAAACATTCATCAAATATTTCAATTCAAATACTCTTGAGCCAGGAAAAATTGAAACCAATTTTTTGTTTTTATCAAAACCATGTTTTTCAAAAAATTCATCTCGGTCAGCTTTTTTAGGCAATTGAGAAACTAACGGATGCCCGCAATAATGAGTTTTTATCCCATAATTTTCATACATTTCTTTTTCAAACGGGAAAATGCACAAAACTTCATCTACATTTTTCTTAATCGTATTAATTCGCCATTTTCTACTAGCCCAAACTTGTGGAGGAATATAATAAAAAACCTTAATTCCTGCACGATGTAAAAACTTTGATATATTCAAATTAAAAACACCATAATCAATCAGCAATACCAAATCAGGCTTATATTCTTTTGTAAGATAATCTACAACTCTTTTTCCTAACATTAAATGGTCAGCAACAATCTTAAAAGACAAACCGACTGCACCCATTTTCTTTTGGTCAGAAAAAAGCTTTACGCCAACTCGGCGCAAATTTTCACCACCAACACCTTCTATTTCAATATCAGGATGGGCAGCTTTTAAAGCTTCTACAACATGTGATGCGTGGATATCTCCAGAATATTCACCTGTAATAATAAAAAGTTTTTTCATATTCTACACAGCCATAATTACAATACCGTTTTTATCAGCATATTCAATTACTTTTTCCTGATCAACTATAATTGTTTCATTTGCTTCAACTGCAATCAAATCTGCCTTATATTTTTTCATTGTTTTTAATGTTCTTAATCCAATTGCAGGAATATCAAATCTCTTGTCTTGGAACGGTTTAGAAACTTTTACAACTACGGCATTTTTCTTAGCCATTTTAGCTCCACGTTTTATGCACATATCAGTGCCTTCTATAGCCTCAACAGCCATAATCATTTTATCCTTAATTACAACTGACTGTCCAACGTCAACTTTGCCCATTTCTTTAGCAAGCCAAAAACCATAATTTACATCTTCCATTTGTTTTTCAGTTGGGTTTAATTTACCTAAAACGCCTGATGGAATCATCAAGTTTTTGATAAAAATAGTTTGATCTAAAACAGAAATATTGTGTTTTTCAAACTCTTTTACAATCAAAAGCATAACTTCATCATCATTTAATCTTTTTACAGATTTTAAAATTTCGATGGCTCTTGCATCAAACTTATGAAGTTGCAACAAAACACGTTTATGAACTTTTCCTAAAAAAGTCACTTGTTTAATTTCTTCATCAGTAAAAATCTTTTCAATTTTCGTCATTTCTCCCGGATGGCAAGAATAAACCTTTGAGCAGTATTTTTTTAATTCTTTCACATTATCATTTGCAAGGGAAATACAGATAACTTCAAACCCATTTTCTTTTGCATGGCGAGCCATTTCTACAGGAAGAATTCCATCACCAGCTATTAAACCTTGCTTATTTTCTAACATTATTGACACTTTTAATTTCCTCTTTTACTAAATCAATTATATCACAACTATTTTTTTAGAGAATTAATCTCCTCAACTTGCGCCTTATTGAATAAAACCGCACCGCCCATCATCTTTGTATTAAACACGACTTGAGCATAACTTTCAGCTAATTCCAATTTCAAAAAAGCATCTTTTATAGTCTTATCACCGACAACAAAACCATGATTTGCCATCAAAACCGCATCATAATCTTTAAAATACAAAGCCGTTTTTTCAACCAAATCTATTGAACCAGGTAAACCGTACTCTGCCAAAGGAATTTGTCCGAAATAAAAAACATTTTCTGCCATAATCGGTTCATCCAAAGCAATATGACAACACGCAAAAGAACTTAAATATGGCGGATGAACATGAATTATATAATTTACATCCGGTCTTTGCTTGTAAAATTCGACATGCAACATCTTTTCAGAAGACGGTTTTTTATTTCCTTCAACCAAATGTCCATCATAATCCATTAAAACAAGTTCATCTTTAGACAAATAACCATTTGAAGAACCAGATGAAGTAATCAAAATTTTATCTTCAAAACGAGCAGAAAAGTTACCTGAATATCCGGGAGTAAAATTTTTTACTCCGGCAAGCCTGCCATATTCAATCAATTCAGTCTTTAATTCTTCTAAATTTTTCATCTATAACTGCTCCCTGTCAGGGTCTTCAATGTCAATTACTTCCGCATACATCATCTTTTTAGCAACCGGCTTGTTATCAACCGAATTTTCTGTATCAAAAACTTTCAACTCAACTTTTTCATCATTGCTTTTGGCAAGTCTATCAGGATGTTTAATTTCCATTTTCTCAAATTCTACACCAGAACCTTTTGTATCCATAGCAAGGATAAACGCAAAATACGTTTGTTGTCTTACCCAGTCATAACCAATATTTAATTTAAAATCATCAGGTCCTAAAGCAACAATAAAGGAGTTTTCTTGGAACATTTCCCCATTTGGTGAATCTCCAGTCATCGTAAGAGTTCCAGACCAAGCAACAGTCAAATATTTATTAATACGCAAAGCTTCTCTAATATATACATTTGCATGACCGTATCTGTACATATCGTACATCTGCATAGGAGTTCCGTCCTGATAAGCCGATGCAAAAAATCCAACATCTTGCATCCAATGTTTATATTGAGTATGAACTCTTGGGCCAATTCTACCAACAAATTGAGTATCACCTGTACCATATAATGCAGCACTACCTTGCAATACCAATCCGACATCTAAAGCCATCAGCTTTTCAGGATTTGCATAGTTGAACAATGTTTGATCAATATTTGCCATATATCTGGTTCTTGTTGTCCCAATATCATTTTTTGCAATACTTTCGCCATACCTGTTATAGTCATTGTTCTGCATATAACCAAATCCAAAACGGTGTTGAAAATTCAAATCCAAACCTTTACCAATAGTAGATGGGATTACGCCTCTATCACGATAAACCAATTCAGCAGTATATTTAGGCATTCTAGGCCCGAAGAACCATTCATCCATGAACGAATTTGCACCGTATTGCAAATATAATTTATCATCCAAATATTGTCTGCCTTTTAAGATGAAAACATCCGCTGACGAACCATAACCAAAATCTGTATAGTTAGTTGCACTTCTATATTTTGCCAAACCACCAAAACCTATACCGCTTTTGTTATTAAGAATTGGCATCAATTTTAATGTAGAACCGTTTTGCAACGGAGTATCAACTACAAATCCAGGGCCTGCAAACATTCCCAATCTACCACGTGAACCAAATTCAGGGTAATTTGCATCAAAAAATTCATGTTTCTTATTTGTGTGAACAGAAATAGAAGGGAAAGTAAATAAATTAACGTCACCATATCTGATTTTTGCTTTTTTCAAAGTTATAACATCATGATCTTTTTTAGCATTTACAAAAATATCTTTTGTTTTGATATTAATTGTAGTGTCACCTGTTGCATCTGTAATTGACGATTTTTCTTCATCATCAAGCATCATTCTGTTAAAATGGTTTCCACCAATCATCCTGGTTTCCAAATTCAAAATATAATGATCTTCTGATGACAGTTTACCATTATATAAAATAATTTTATCATCTTGCATTTCACCAGATCTTGCTTTTACCGTCATCATAGATGCTTTCGTATGCAAATTATCCATAAACGCATTTTCTTCGTTCATGTTGATTTGTAGAAAATCTCCGAAAACATGATTTCCATCTCTAATTACTTCTACTTTCCCATATGCTTTCAAAGTATTAGAAACTTTATTATAAACCATTTTATCGGCTTTTATAGTTACGTTTTGTGGCGGGAATACCAAAACCGGAGAACCGGTTGCAATAATATCCATTGTCTTGTCATCATAATCAACATTATCAGCATCCAAAACAACATCATTTGATGTAACCTGTTGTTTTACCCCACCTTCCAATTCTAAAGTCGTGTCTGAATTAGACGTTACTTCTTCTTTGTCTTTTTTACCTTTTCTATCTTTCTTAGAAACCTTTTCATTATCATTAACTGGCTCAACATAATTTATATTTAACTCATTATTAAGCTTTGCATTTTCTTCAGCTTCTAAGCGAGCTTGTTCCTGTTTTTCTTTTTCAATTAATTCAAGAGTTTTTTTGTAATCTTTTTCTCTCAAATAATTTGTAACTTTAATACGAGTTTTTTTGAAAAGTGGCATACCTCTAACAGGCTTAATATTACTGCCCTCAACGACCTCAACATTAGGCATTGTAATCCCCATTGGAGATTCGTAAAAATTCTCATTAAAAAGTTTCTCTAAATCCGCAGGCGAAGTAATAGTATCAGCAGCGAAAACTCCGCTTGCTGACATCGATAATATTAATGCTGTTGTTAATAAATATTTTTTCAATTTCCCGCCTTTATACCTAAATGTAATTCAATGGGTTGTTTGGTTTTCCGTTAATTCTCACCTCAAAGTGAACATGCGGTCCTGTACTGTAACCGGTAGTTCCTTCGTACCCGACAACATCTCCCTTATGAACAAATTGTCCTTGTCCAACTTTTATAGATGACATGTGAGCATACAAGGTTGTAGTCGGTCTTCCATTTACAACACCGTGATCCAAGATGACAACCTTACCATATCCTCCATACCAACCAGAATAAATAACTTTTCCGGAGTTTGAAGCATGGATACTTCCATGATTTGGTCCAGCAATATCAACACCTGAGTGAAATGTTCTACTATTAAATATCGGGTGAGTTCTCCAACCGAATGGAGATGTAATTCTTCCACCAATCGGGCGCATAAAACCTGTTGATGTAATTTTTACAGTAGAACGACCTCTGTTACGAGCAATCATACTTTGAATACTTGCTGATTGGCGAGCCAATTCTCTTTCCGCTCTTTCATAAGTCTTTCTATCTGTTTTATACTTGCTTATCATACTTTGGTTCATTGCAATTGCGGACTTAATATTTCTTTGTTGAGAATTTATCTCTTGAATTGATTGAGCTAAAGCAATTTTTTTAGCCTGAACATCTCTTTTCATAGCCGCAATTCTTTGAGATTTTGCACGCATGGCAAGAATTTGAGCATAATTTTTCTTCAAAACTATCTTTTCAAAATATATTACATCCAACAATGAATTTAAATCCTTTGAAGTCAAAATTAATTGAAACATACCTGTTCTTTGGTTTTTATAAACCTGACGAATACGTTTGCGCATATCGACATTTGCTTTGTTAAATTCTGCAACAGATGCGTTCAAATCTTTTTCCATTTGCGCCAATTGACTTTCTAAACTAGAATATTGGTTTTTTGATTTTTGCAAAGTATTTGAAGCCTGTTCCAATTTCTGTTGGTTTTTGTAAAGTTTATTTTTTTCAAGATGCTCTAAAACTTTTAATCTTTTAATTTTTTCATGAGTAACTCTTTGTTTATGTTGAATTGTTTTCAATTGATTAGCATCAGCAACAAGGCTTATATTACCTATAAGCAATGCTACAAATACTATAAACATTTTTTTTACAAATCTATTTATACCCACAATATACCTATTTCACCATAAGAGGCAACAGCATTAATCCAACAGTCCACGCAATAAATGTAACTGCAATTATTGCAACAATAGCTCTTTGATGTTTTCTGAAAAATTCCATTTTGTTTCCCCTATCCGTTCTAACAAAATTGTACTATAAAAATTTTTGATTTGCAAAATTTTAAGAAATCTATTAATATAGCTTTATGGAATTTATAAAAGAGGCTGTTGATAAAAAAATCGTACAAAAACAAGATATCGGGATTAATCCGTATTTGATTGAAAACAATTTTAACCAAATCGAAAAGATTACAAAATTTTTCCAAACCCAAACACCAGTTCTTTTGGTAAACGGTTTTATGGGAACTGGAAAAGTTTTGATTGTAAACCAAGCTTTATCTTTTCTTGAAGATGATGTCATAACTCTTAAATACAACTGTTTTGAAACAACTATTCTCGATGATATTTTGTTAGAATTTTTTGATAATTTCAAAAAGTTAACCGCACAAGGAATTATCCAAATTCCAAAAGCCAGAACCGAAAATTTCACACAAAAAATCAATGCTTATTTTGAATCAATTGAAAAACCGATAGTTATTGTAATAAATTCTTTTGAACAAATTACAAAAGACAACAAACAAGAAATTCTCGATTTTATAAACCATTTAGCCAAATCAGGAAAAGTTAAATTTGTCCTTATTGCCAGAAAATTTGATTACAATGATTTTACTAGCGATTTTGAAAGAGTGGCAATTTCGGCTCTTGATAAAGGTATTTTTGAAAAATACCTAAAATCAGAAGATTTCAAACAAATAGGTCCACTTTCTGATGAATTATATAAATACTCAAGAGGGTACTATTTTTACACGACTTTATCCATAAAAATTATGCAAATTAGAAAACTTAACCTAATGGAATTTCTATCAGGCTACACAAAAAGTTTTTTATCTTTTAACGACTTTATATTAAGAGAAGCTCTTTCTCTTGTCGATCCGGTAAGCGGGCATTTAGTAAGATTTTTAACCATTATGCGTCATCCTGTAAACGTAAAACTTTTGCAAACTCTACATCTTTACGACGCAGACAAAATCGCATTCCTTGTCGACAATATGGTTTTGACAAGAGAAGGTGCAATGATTTATTTGCAAGATTATTACAAAGAAATCTCTGAAAACTCTATTGCAGACAATATCGCTATAAAAATCCATAAAAGTTGTGTTGAGCTATATAATACTCAACTTCCGCTTAAACCACTTGAAAGAGATTTATTGATTTCAAGACAGACTATGCGTTCAGAAATTGAATATCACAGTTTGTTTATTCCTAAAAAGCCGGTATTACCACAAAAGCCAATGCCGGAAATTCAATTTATTGAACAAAAAGTAACACCTGAAATTCCACATACAAAACAAGAAAAAGATGAACAAATAAAGAAAATTTCATTTGTTTTTGATTCGGAAGCAAACGAAATGGCAATTATGAACAAAATTGCAGATTCTATAAATAATTTCGTTGATATTTCGGATAAAAACACGAAAACTTTTGAAGAAATCAAAAATATGTCATTAGTGAATTTATTAAATCTTGCAAAAAAAGAAGAACAAAAATTTAATTACAAAAAAGTTATTATGATTTTGCAAAAAGCTTTAACCCTCAACACTGATGACGATTTTTATACTTTCTTACCAACTTTGTACACCAAATTGGGAAAAAACTTTAACAAACTTTCAGACTGGTTTAATTCATTAAAATACTACGAACTAGCAGAAGAATTTTATGTTTCAACCGGTGATATTCAAAAAATTAACGAATGCAAATATGAAATCGCAAACATCTACTACATAACGTTCAAAAGAGAAAAAGCAAAAGCAATATTAAAAGAAATTGTAGAAGATAACATTTCTCAAAACCTTAAAATAAAAGCAAAACTTTTATTAGCAAGCATTACAGGGGAAAGTATAAAAGAAATTCTCCCAGATAGAATAGAAGGAATTGAGAAAAATGTTCTTGCAGAATTGTATTTTAAATACGCACTAAATTGCGATGAAGAAGGGGATATTGAAAACGCAGTAAAATATTACAAAAAATGCGTAGAAACCTCACAAGATCCCAAAATTAACCAATACCTATCTTCTACTTTAACCAACCTTGCAACAATTTTTGATGAAAATGGAAAATCAGACTTAGCAATAAAATACTTGCAAGAAAGTTTAAGATTGGATGAAATTACGCAAAATAACAACGGGATTTATGTTTCTTCAATGAAACTTGCCGAAATCAATACAAACAAAGCTCCTGAAAAATCAATTGAATACCTTAAACGAGCTAAAAATTGTGCAATTGAATTAAACGAACCATTCTACATCGCATCATCAGATGTCGCATTGGGAGATTTTTACTATAACAGAAAAGATTATACAAATGCACTAAAATACTACAAACAAGCTTATACGCTTGCAAAAGATAATTTCACAAAAGATAATATTGAAAAAATTGAAATGCGAATAAATGACATAAAAAGGATTTATAATGAAGAATAAAGAATTTTTTAACGATTATATGAAGGCTTTTTTAAAACAAAATTCAAAGCTTAACCTAATATCCAAAAATGATGAAAAACTTTTATGGGAAAAACATGTTTTTGATAGTTTAGCAATTGAAAAATTCTTTGATAAATATAAATTTTCACTTGATGAAAAAGAAATTACATTGCTAGATTTTGGTACAGGCGGAGGATTTCCGGCAGTTCCAATTTCTCTTGCTTATCCAAATATAAAAGTTACGGCAATGGACAGTATCAGAAAAAAAATCAATGCAATTTCCGCAATAAAAGAGGAGTTAAATATTCGCAATCTAACACCTCTCTGTGGCCGTGTAGAAACACTTGAAAAGAAGTTTGATATAATTACCTCAAGAGCCGTAGCAAATTTAGGAAAAATTGTAGAATACGCAATACCGAGATTAAAAAACGACGGCTACTTTATTGCGTATAAATCAGTCAAAGCATCTGAAGAAATTGAAGCTGCTCAACCTTCACTAAAAAAATATAAAGCAAAAGTTTTAGATGTAATTCAATATGACTTACCGCTGGAAGAAAATCATACAAGAAATTTGGTTGTAATTACAAAACAATAAATAAAGGTGCGAAAATCGCACCTTGCAATAATTACAATCGAATTGGATAATCTTTCTTAAACTCCCAACCATCGTACTCTAAAAGTCCTGTGCAACCAGAACCTCTATCCCCTTTTATGCAATCCTGAATTTTTTCTTCTCTTGTATGAGCTGATGTTGAGTACATTGGGCAAAAATGACGACCATCACACCATTCAGGAGATTTAGAACCACATAAAAGAAATCTAAATATATCTCGCCCATGTGCATTCGGCTTTTTGCTTCCATTCACATCATAGACAATATCAACACAACTTCCCTTAAAAAAATAAAAATATCCACCATCCAATAAATAAACATAATATCTTTTAACACCATATTCAGTTTTAAGTCCAGCACTTGAGTATTTTATATATGGGGCTAAATAAGTTTTGAAAAAATTATCTAAATCAAAAGTATCGTACTCACCAGGATTGCTCCACTCCTCCGCCGGTCCATTGTCTTGTTCAGATAACAATACACACTGAGCCATAGTAGTATTGAATTTTTTTAATTTTGCACTTATTTCTGATTTTTTAGTATTTGCAATCAATGCTGGCATAGTCATCGCCGCTACAACACCAATAATACCTAAAGTGATTAGAACCTCTGCAAGAGTGAAAGCTCCACACCAATGCCTGAAGTACGAACCAACACTGTCACAGAGAGCTACGTGCGTAGCACCGGCTTGTTTTAGTGAATGGTGAGAAGTGAAACGTGAAAAGACCGTATCGGTAAAACTATTTTGGCTCATATTACCAAAACATGTCATTGCGCACTTGTTGCGCAATCTTTTATCAACATTGGTAAGACACTGATAAATTTTACCAACCATGCGATACTTCGGACTGTTGTCCTCAGTATGACGTTTCACGTCATTGCGAGCGGTGCTACGCACGTAGTCACCTGCAACAAAACTGTATTCTTTTGATAATATTCTAGTTTGATTAGCGTGGCAATCCAGTATATTATTAACCCCTCTCTGAAATTTATAAGTTCGCTTTAGCTCACTAACAAATTTCTTCTCTCCCCAAAGGGCGAGATTACTAAAAGCTTCGATTAGGCTAAAATCTTGATTATGAGAGGGTTTTAAACTATTGCCCCCCCCCCGATGCAACTAAAAAATCTCTTTTTCATAAAAATTCCTTTCTGTTCTCTGCCAACATCTCTATTTTAACAAATTTTTTGATGTTTTTCAAGTAGTTACCAAAAATTACACCCCTCACCCTAACCTCCCTCACAAGGGAGGGAAATTTCCACTACTTCCTAATGCTGCACCAAATTATAAACAGGAGTTGCCCCATTCAAATCAATATATCTAAAAACATTCAATACAATTCCGGGAGCAAAGAAATAATTGTTATTTGTCGGAGTTATTCTCAACATTGATTTATTTGCATCAACCTTTACAACACTAGCCAAATATTGTTTATTTACCGCCGTAAACAAAATATAGCCCGTTTTAGATTGCATTTCATCAATAGTAAATCTATTCGCATTAATACTCGCAAGTGCCATATAGAACAATTTTTCAGGTGTTAAAATATAATTTCTTGTACAAATATTATAATCAATGCTTTGTGGAGTAACCAAAGTACTCAAAGGCATTCCATCCTCCGCAAATACTGCAATACTTCCCATCACTAACATTAACACAGTTATAAAAAATAGTTTTATTGTTCTTTCCATGATTCACCTACATTTACATCAACAACTAAAGGAACAGATAGCGGTTGGTTTAATTCCATCGCCACTTTTACCAATTTTGTAACTTCATCTAATTCCGATTTCAAAACTTCAACCACTAATTCATCATGAACCTGAATTATCATTTTTGATTTAAGATTGTTTTCTTTCAATTTCTTTGAAAACTCAATCATCGCAATTTTCATCAAATCAGCTGCAGTACCTTGCATTGGTTGATTAATTGCAGCTCGTTTACCAAATTCTCTAATCATTGCATTTGAACTTGCAAGTTCTGTTTCCAAATATCTTTTTCGACCAAATATTGTCTCTACATATCCTTTTTTCTCTGCTTCAAGAATAGTTCCTTCCATATAAGCCTTAACTCTAGGATATGTCGCAAAGTATTTACTAATAAACTCTTCAGCCTCTTTGTTAGAAATTCCAAGAGCTTTTGCTAAACCATATTTGCTTTGACCATAAATTATACCAAAATTTACCGCCTTAGCTTTATAGCGCATTTCTTTCGTAACTTCTTCAACCGGTACTTCAAAAACCTTTGACGCAGTTAATGTATGAACATCAATTCCGCTATTAAAAGCTTCTGACAAATGTTTATCCTCTGTTATATGCGCCAATAACCTTAATTCTATTTGAGAATAATCCGCAGACAATATCAAATAATTTTCTTTATCTTTAGGAGCAAAAGCATTCCTTATCTTGTTTCCTTCTGCAGTTCTTACCGGAATATTCTGTAAATTCGGATTTGACGACGACAATCTACCAGTAGCCGTGACTGTTTGATTATAGGTTGTATGTATTCTATTATCTTTTCTTTCAATCAAAGCAGGTAAAGCCTCGGTATAAGTCGATTTTAGTTTAGAATATTTTCTGTAATCCAAAATCAATTTGGCAATTTCGTAATCCTCTGCCAATTCTTCCAAAACCGCAGCACTTGTAGAATAGGTTGCTTTTCCTCGTTTTTTACGAGATTTAATCCCCATTTTATCAAACAGAGTTTCCCCAACCTGACGAGGAGAATTTATATTAAATGGCACTCCAGCCAACTCATAAACTTTGCCCTCAATTTTGGCTAATTCAGCATTCATAAAAGCCGTCAAATCATTCAAATACTTTTCATCTATAGAAACTCCGTCATACTCCATATCAGCCAATACAAAGGTCAATGGAACTTCTATATCATAAACAAACTTCAACTCATTTTCATCAAGATTTTTAGACCAAAATTTAGTTAATTCAATAATTATAGCAACTTCTTCTGATGCAAAATTCAAAACGGCGTCAAAGTTCGCATCTTCAAACTTTAACTGTTTTTTCTTCTCTCTTTCAAATGGTGCGAACGGAGTAATTGCATGATCCAAATTTTCTAAAGCCTGAATATCAAGTTCATGATTTCTGTTAGTATCTTTGACATAGCTTGCAAGCATTGTATCAAAAATTATTCCTTTTGTTTCAATTCCTAAACATCTCAAAACATTATACTCAGATTTCGCATCATGAGTTGTCTTTTTGATTTTTTCATCTTCAAATACCGGTTTAAAGGCATTTATAACATCTTCTTCCCTCAACTGATTTTCGATAGAAGAATGTCCTAACGGAATATAAAAAGTTTTTGTTTCTGAATTGTCGTCACTGTTAATTAATACTCTATCATCAGCACTCAAAGCTTTTTTATAAGCAATAGAGATACCTGTCAAAGATGAATTTACTGCATTTTTGATATTTGCATAAAGCTTAAATGCAATTAATGATTGTTGTTTCAAATCCTCAACTAATTTTTGCAAATCATTTGTATCCGTAATACATTTTTTTTCTACCGTAAAATCAGAACTTTTGTTAATTTCTTGATTAACTACTTCCGAAAAAAATCCTAATTGAACAGAACCATCAGAATTAATTTGCGGAGTTTCTTGAGGAACAGAGTGTTCTACCTTATCAAAAGAATATAAAATTGAATTAATATTTTTGATAAATGTATAAAATTGCATTTTTTTCAAAAATTCTGTAACTTTTGCTACATCTGGTAATTCAACCTTTGTTTTATCAAAATCAAAATTTACATCCAAATCTCTGATAATTGTCGCCAAATATTGACTTAATTTAGCTTGTTCAACACCATTACATATTTTTTCTCGAACAGATTTTTCCGGAATATTTTCACAATCTGCTAAACACGCATCCAATGTCCCGTAACGAGCAAGTAACTTTTGCGCAGTCTTTTCGCCAATACCTTTAATTCCAGGAATACAATCAGATGTATCCCCCCTCAAACCTTTATAATCTATAACCTGATTTGGATAAACGCCCAATTTTTCATAAATTTTATCCCAGTCATATTCAATAAGTTCACCATTTTTTGGCAAAATAACTTTTACACAACCATCTTTATCAACCAGCTGAAAAGCATCCTGATCACCTGTCAAAATCAAAACTTTATGCCCAAGTTCACACGCTTCACGAGAAATTGTTCCAATTACGTCATCCGCCTCAAAACCTTCCTTAGTATAAATCGGAATACTAAATGCTCTCAAACCTTCGTTTATTAACCCCATCTGCACTCTCATAGGATCCGGCATGGCAGAACGATTACACTTATAATCCGCAAATTTTTCTGTTCTAAAAGTTTTGTGACTAACATCAAACGCAACCGCAATTGCATCAGCTTTCAAATCCTCGTTTTTAAGCAAATCAAAAATCGCCTTGAAAAAACCATACACCGCCCAAGTCGGAGTACCGTCAGATGTTTTCATATTGGTTCTTTCTAGCGCATAATACTGTCTGAAAGCTAGTGCATGTCCATCTATTAAAATTAAAGTTTTACTATTCCCCATAGCTTTATTTTCTCATAAAAACATCACACTGACAAATTGTTAAGTTAAAATAAATAAAAAGGGCGATTTAACATCGCCCCTTAAATTATGCACTGATTTCTTTGTTGTCATCTTTGGTTGGTAAAGGAACAACCTCTGCATTTTTACGGTTCTTAACCATATCTGCCGTAACAACAAATTTCTTGATATCATTTTTCGTTGGAACATCATACATAACATCAAGCATGATTTCTTCAACAATTGATTTTAAAGCCCTTGCTCCTGTCTTACGCTTGATAGCTTCTTGTGCAATCAAATCAATTGCTTCTGGCTCAAATTCCAAATCAACGCCATCCATTTCTAACAAACATTTATATTGTTTAACTACGGCATTTTTTGGTTCAGTCAAAATCATTTTCAATGTTTTTTCGTTCAATTGATCCAAAACTGCGTAAACAGGAACACGACCTATAAACTCAGGAATTAAACCGAATTTAAGCAAGTCTTCCGGCTGCAATTTTTTCAACATTTTTGCAGCTGCAGCTTCTTTTTCAACTTGAGTCATCGGAGCTTTTGCTCCAAACCCGACAGATGTACCTTCGCCTGCTCTGTGTTCAACAATCTTATCCAGACCAACGAAAGCTCCACCAACAATAAACAAGATATTTTTTGTATCAATTTCAATAAATTCTTGATGAGGATGCTTTCTTCCACCTTGAGGCGGAACATGTGCAACAGTACCTTCTATCATTTTCAATAAAGCTTGTTGTACACCTTCACCTGAAACATCTCGTGTAATTGATGTGTTTTCTGATTTTCTTGAAATTTTATCAATTTCATCTATATAAATAATTCCACGTTCAGCTTTTGCAGAATCAAATTCGGCATTCTGGTATAATCTTAACAAGATATTTTCAACGTCATCTCCAACATAACCTGCTTCTGTCAATGTTGTAGCATCTGCAACCGCAAACGGAACATCCAACATCTTAGCTAATGTTTGTGCCAACAAAGTTTTACCAGAACCAGTCGGTCCAACAAGCAAAATGTTTGACTTTTGAATTTCAACAGCATCTTTATCAGCCTCTTTGTTATGTTTTAAACGTTTATAGTGGTTATAAACTGCAACTGACAAAACCTTTTTAGCATCATCTTGACCAACAATATATTCATCAAGATAAGCCTTAATCTCATGAGGTTTTGGAATAGGTTTTCCCTCAACCGCAGCTTCAGCTCCTTCACCACCTTCTTTATCTTTATTTTCAAAGAACTCTTCGTCAAGAATTTGGTTACAAAGCTCAACACATTCATCACAAATATAAACCTCAGGACCGGCAATTAATTTTTTTACTTGATCCTGTGATTTTCCACAAAATGAACATTTTAATCTACTATCATCATGTTTTGGCATAATATAACTTTCTTTATTTATTTTACTCTAATATTTGACGACACAAATCTAAGCACTCATAACAAATATATACACCATTTTTTTCATAAAAAATATCGTTTTCATTTCTCTGCGTTCTTCCGCAAAAAGAGCATTTAGATTTGTAACCATCAAAAATTTTCATTGGTCTTTCAACTGATACAGTAAAATGATTTATACATTCATCGCAAATATTCGCTTCAAGTCCTTTTATTAACTTTTTTACTTGAGCTTGTTGCTTATTGCAAAATGAACATTTTAAATCTTCACCCGTCAATTAAAAGCTCCTTTTTACTTAATAGCATCTCTTGAAACAACTTTATCAATCATACCATATTCCAAAGCTTCAGCCGGTGTCATGATATAATCTCTGTCAGTATCTTTTTCAATTTTCTTGATAGACTGACCTGTATTAGATGCCAAAATTTCATTCAATGATTTTTTAATTCTCAAAATTTCAGCAGCCTGAATTTCAATATCAGTAGCTTGACCTTGCGCACCACCCAAAGGTTGGTGAATTAACACTCTTGAGTGAGGTAAAGCCATTCTTTTTCCTTTTGTACCAGATGACAACAAGAACGCACCCATTGATGCAGCCTGACCTAAACAAATTGTAGATACATCAGCTCTGATATGTTGCATAGTATCATAGATAGCAAAGCCGGCAGTAACAGAACCTCCTGGACTGTTAATATATAACATAATATCTTTTTCTGGGTTTTCACTATCCAATAACAACAACTGCGCCACAACCAAATTTGCAACCATATCGTCAATTGGAGTGCCTAAGAAAATAATTCTTTCTCTCAACAATCTTGAAAAGATATCGAATGAACGTTCACCTCTACTCGATTGTTCTATTACTACAGGTACAAAACTCATTTTTTTCTCCTTATAACATTATTATAAATTTCTTTACTATATTAATCAAATAATGTGCCGTAGTAAATACGGCACATATATTATTTTTTTTAATTTATTAAACTATTTGATTTCAACCTTATTGTTGTTCATCAAAAATTCTCTAACTTTATCGTTCATAGCTTGTTGAGAAATTGAAGCTAAAACTTCTGGATTTTGCCCTAATTGTTTTAACAAATCTTGAGGTTTAAGTCCGTAAGCTGCACCTAATTGAGCAAATTTAGCTTCCAAATCTTTTTGTTCAAGTTTAATGTTTTCAACTTTAGCGATTTTGTCAATAACCAAAGAATTTTTAATTCTTGTCATTGCATCTTCATCTAAGTTTTTTAACAATTGATCTTCACCTTGAGCTTTTACTAAAGCATCCCAATTAATACCTTGAGCAGCAAGTCTTTGTTTGTATTCTTCTCTCAAAGAATTAACTTCTCTATCAATCATAGATTGAGGAATATCAACTTTAGCGGCATCTATTACTGCTTTGAAAACTTCATTTTCAGAATTCATTTTATTTGTTCTTTCTCTTTGAGTTTCCAAATAGTTTTTAATATCAGCTTTTAATTCATCAACATTTTTGAAAGAACCAACTTTTTGAGCAAATTCATCATTAAGTTCAGGTAATTTCTTTTCTTTAATTTCGTTAATTTTGATTTTGAAAGTTGCAGGTTGACCTTTTAATTTTTCATCATGATAATCTTCTGGGAAGTTTACCTTAATTTCAAATTCATCATTCAAGTTTTTACCAACTAATTGTTCTGCAAATCCAGGAATAAAGTTTGAATGTCCTAAATCTAATGGATAATTTTTAGCATCTCCACCAACAATTTTTTCACCGTTTGCAGTTCCTTCAAAATCAATTACTGCAATATCAGAATCTTTAGTTGGTCTATCAATAACTGTTTCTTGAGTGCTATGTTGTTCTAACAATCTGTCAATTGATTTTTGCATTGCATCTTCTTCAACCGGAGAATCTTTAACTTCCAAAGTCAAATCTTTGTATTGTCCTAAAGTTACTTCTGGTCTAAGTTCTGCTTTTGCAGTAACTGTTAAGTCTTCACCAATATTGAAATTGTAGTTTGTAACATATGGTTGAGCAATGATATCAAGATTATTATCAACAACTGCTTGATTAATTGCTTTTGGCATTAAGTTTTCAATAGCTTCTTGTTTAATTCTTTCAGTTCCAACATGTCTTTCAACAACTGCACGAGGAGCTTTTCCTTTTCTAAAACCATCAATATTTACATATTTTGAAATTGTGCTAACTGCTTTATTATAAGCATCTGCAGCATCTTTTGCCGGAATTGTAATATCTAATTTTACAACATTTTCTTTTTCTTTTTCTAAAGTTACTTTCATTTTACCTTTTTCCTTTATATATATTAATACATGTGCCATAATCATACCTCAAAAAAGATTTTGTGCAAGTTTTCATGATATAATCAAAGGCATGGTAAGACTAATTAATGATGGAAATATAGATTTTTTGGCAAACACTGCATATTCAATGATGCGTTTGCAGGAAAAATTTACACATATTTATGAACACAACAATCCAAATATCTCTCCTTGCATTTATGCAATGTGGCATGCAAACCAGTTTTTAGTTCACGGAATTGAAGATAAAAAACATCTTAGCATTTTGATAAGTAATTCTATTGATGGAGAAATTATAGCAAGGGCAGTTGAAAAATGGGGGTTCAAAGTAGTAAGAGGATCTTCTGGCAAAAAAGGTGCTGTTGAATCAACTATGCAAATGCTCCATAGACTAAAAGAAGGCGAATGCGTTGGAATTATGGTAGATGGTCCGAGCGGACCTTTACATAAAGTAAAAAACGGTGCAATAAAACTTGCTCAAATGTCAGGTGCGCCAATTATTCCTGCATATTGGTATTCACCTCAAAAGACTTTTATTAATTTGCCATCATGGGATAAAATGAAAACTCCGTTCGGAGATTGCAAAATTTTAAATATTTATGGTAATCCGATTTATGTAAAACCAGAAGCGACAAGCGAAGAACTTGCTTTGGTTAAAGATGAAGTAAAAACGCAACTTCTAAAATTGGAAGATATTGCGCCTGAAATTTATAACGAGGCTAAAAAACAAAAGAAATGGAAAAAGAAAAAATAATTAATATTTCTGCAATCCAAATGAATGCAGAAATTGCAAATAAAAAAGCTAATTTTGAAAAGGTAAAAAAAATCGTTGATAGGGATATTAAAGAAAACACTGATATTATTGTTCTCCCTGAAGTTTGGACTGTCGGTTGGTCTCCAAAACATTTTAGAGATAGCGCAGAAGAAATCCAAACAAGTGAAACAATTGATTTTCTTTCAAATATCGCAAGAGATTGCAAAAGCTGGGTTATAGGCGGAAGTTTTATTACCAAAATTGACACTCATTACTACAATACATGTCCGGTATTAAACAGACATGGTGAATTAATCGCAACATATTCAAAAAACCATCTATTTTCTTATTACGGAAGTGATGAAGGGAAATATGTAGAAGTTGGAGCATCTCCGGTTATGGTTGACATTGAAGGAGTTAAAACAGGTTTGACAATTTGTTATGATATAAGATTCCCTGAAATTTACAGAGCATACAGAAAAGCCGGTGCAGATTTATTAATAAATTGCGCAGCTTGGGGGCTTAAAAAGCCTATTCCGTGGGAATGTATGACAAGATGTAGAGCAGTCGAAAACCAATCGTTTATGGTTGCACTAACTCAATCAGGATATATTGAAGATAACGAATGGAATATCGGACATTCAAGAATAATTGATTACAAGGGTGATTCTATTGCAGAAATTAAAGACCAAAAAGAAGGCGTAATGAGTGCAACTTTGAATTTTGTTCCAATGTATGATTTTAGAAACAAATGCACTTGTATTAACGATATAAGAGAAACCTACGAGGTAAAAAGAGTATGAAAAACGGATTAAAATTAATAATTTGTTTAGCTACATTATTAAGTGTGCAATGTTCAGTATTTGCAAACGCAATTGATAAGACAATTTCTCAATCTGAAATTAACAAAGCAGGGATTTCAATATCTATAAAAGAAGTCGGCTCTGGAAAAGTTATTTATGAACAAAATAGCCAAAAACCAACCATGCCGGCATCTACTTTAAAAATTTTAACTCTTGCAGCATCAGTTGATACATTAGGCAAAGATTACAAATTTTCAACTAAATTATATAAGAATACAAATAACGAACTATTTCTAAAACTGGGTGCAGATCCTTTTTTGACATCATCTGATTTAAACAGAATTTTTGAAAGTGCAGTTAAGGATAAAAAAATATTGTCACCAAAATTTATATATGTTGATGATTACGTTTTTGACAGTACTGAATGGGGTGAAGGTTGGCAATGGGATGATGATTTAAACCCGCTTATGCCAAAATTCAGTTCATACAATATTGACAAAAATTTGTTAAACATTACTATTGCTCCTACCAATATTAATGCTCCTGCAAATATTTTTACATCAAAATTTTACCCGATAACATTTATGAACCTTGTTACAACAGGGAATGAAAATAATATTTCTATAAGCCGAAATAATAGTATTTCCCCTGATATTATCACTATTGAAGGAACAGTAAAAAAACAAGAAACAGAATTTATTCCAATAAACCACCCTAAAAGATATTTTATTTTGCGAATAGAAGACGCTATTCGGTCTGCAAAAATGGATTATTATGGAAAATTTGCGCAGAAAAAAGTTCCAAGTACAAATGTTTATTTGGTTGCACAAGCAGATCATGATTTACAAACTGCAATTTCTGCAATTTTAAAAAATAGCAACAACTTTGTAGCTGAAACTGTTTTCAAATTAGCAGGCGGGAAATACGTTAATAATACTGGTTCTCTTGCGAACTCACAAAAAATGTTAAATAACTATTTTGACAAATTATCTTTAAACTATGAAAATATAAAAATTGTCGATGGTAGTGGCGTTTCTAAAAACAATCTTATGACAACAGATTTTATGACGGAATTTCTTTCTAAACAGGAAGTTATTGATACATTGAAACCAGAACTTCCAACATCTGGAGAAGGAACATTAAAAAACAGAATGCTATATTTCAAAGATAATTTGAGGGCTAAAACAGGCACATTGTCAGACGTTAGCGCAATCGCAGGTTATATAACCTCAAGAACCGGTAGAACGTATGCTTTTGATATTATGATTAATGACCCGAAATCAAAATCTAACGACAAAAAATCTTTGGAAGAATACGTTTTAAGAGATATTTATACTAACTACTAGTTGTTATCTCCCATAATAATTTTACCAATTATACCAACCAAACCACCTATTGTACCTAATACAATTGCAGTTTGTATTCTTGCCTTCGGTAAAAGATTTTTGATATTTCTATAAGCTTTGGAATACTTTGGAGAGCCTAACAAATCTGCAAGTTTAGCTTCCATAGTATTATTTTGGTGTGCCTTATTTAGGATTTCACGCCCTTCTAGTAATACTTTATGAGCAGCATGTTGATCTGCATTTGCATTACTCATCAGTTCTTTTGAAAGAGTTTTTTCAAACACATCCGGTTTTTGTGTCAACAATTGTTCCAAATTGTACTTTCTTGGCGCAATTGTGTACCCTATTCCTGCACCCATCAAACCAGACATAATGCCAACTTCAGCAGGCGAAACAGTATTGTACTGACTCATAATTACCTCCTAAACTTACATATAATAAACACTCGTACCTATATTTAAACTCATAATAGAACTTTTTGTGCATATTGTGCAAGAGTTTTTACATATCGTAACAATTCGTCAAAAACAAAGGATTATGCTACCATTAAGGAAATAGGAAAAGAAGGAAATAATATGGAACCTTTTGTTACAATAGTTACACCAACATACAATTTACTTGAAAATAATCTTGCGGATGATTTCAACCTTTTAATATCTCTTTTAGATTTACAAACATACCCAAACATTGAACACATGGTAATTGATAACGCATCAAATGATGGAACTGTAGAGATGCTAAAAGATTACAAAAACAAGGGATTTTTTAAATTCTTCTCAGAAAAAGATACAGGAAAATTTAATGCTTATAACAAGGGTGTAATGAGGGCTAAAGGGAAATATATTGCATTTTTAAGTTGTGATGATTTTATCCATGACATTACATCAATTTATGACATCGTAAATCTTATGGAAGAAACTGATGCTGATTTTACATTCGCTCCAGCATATTGCAGACATCCAGAAGGTTTTGTATTTTTGTTTGCGCCGTCAATGCACAACGCTTTTCAAGTAATGCCTTGCGCCAGACAAGCAATGTTTTTCAAAAAATCTATGATTGAAAAAGAAAACTATTTTGATGAAAAATTCAAAACAATGTCAGATTTTGATTTCATTATGAGAATTATAATGAAAGGCTATAAGCCGGCATTCTTCGATAACAATTATGTTACATACAAACTAGGAACAAAAGCACTAGAAAATCCTGAACGCTCCGAAAACGAAAGCAAAGCAATTTACTACAAAAACTTCAGAAATTTATATCCGCTTAATGAAGAAATGCTTGACAGAATGGCAAAATATTCAGAATTTCCGAAACCATTGCTTGACAGATTAGCAAAATTCTTTCCTGAAGCTGATAGAGATTTGTTCTTTGAAAAATGCGAACAAATGCACAATATAAGGGTTCAGGCTATTGAACAACAAAAACGAATTAAAGAAAACATGTAAAATATATTTGCAAAAAAATCTTTGAGTAGTATGATATTAAAGGATAGATAAGTATAATTATTAAAAAGATTAGGGAAATAAAATGAAAGAACAAAAAGTTGCCGTAATTGGTTGCGGCGTATGGGGAAGGAACATCGTACGAAATTTTTATAATTTGAACGTACTTGACACAGTTTGTGATATTGATGATGAAAACTTGAAAAAAGTTACTGAACAATATCCCGGTGTTAAAATAACAAAAGATTTTCATGACATCATTAACAATAAAGAAATTACCGGAGTTTGCGTTGTAACTCCTAGCCACACTCACTACAAGATGGTTAAAGCAATGTTAGAAGCCGGCAAAAATGTTTACGTAGAAAAACCTATTTCTACAGTAGCTGCAGAAGCTAGAGATTTATCTCAACTTGCACACGAAAAAGGTTTAGTCTTAATGGTTGGTCACTTATTGTTATATCATCCTGCAGTAAACAGACTTAAAATGCTTATTGAAGAGGGTGTCTTAGGAAAAATTATTTATGCTCAAAGCGACAGATTGAATGTTAACTATTTCAAGAATGATAGAAGTGTTATGTGGGATTTAGCTCCGCATGATGTTTCAATGATTTCTTACGTAATCGGCAAGGCTCCTGTTCATGTAGTTTCTGCAATGGGTTGTTCTTCGGATCAAAATGAAATCATGGATATTACACACGTTGGAATTCAGTTTGAAGATGGCGTTTTAGGTCACATTTCAGAAAGCTGGATTACTCCGAGAAAACATGTTCAGCTACTTGTTAGAGGAACAAAAGCTACCGCTATTTTAGATGACACTGTTCCAGAAAACAAACTTGTAATTTACGATAACTTCGTAAAAGATAATACACAAAACATCAAACTTGATTATCTTGAAATTGAACCTCTTAAACTTGAATGCCAACACTTTGTAAGTTGTTGTGCATCCGGCAAAAAAGCTCGTTCAGACGGGGATAACGGGTTTATGGTAACTCAAATTCTTGAAGAAGCTGAAAAAATAATGCTTGGAGATAAAGTAAAAAAACTTGATGAAGTGAACTACGCACTTTCAAGAACTAAAAAATAATTTTTTAAATTTAATTAATGGAGAGAACATCAATGGATATAAAAAATAATCTTGCCAATATAGTATCAGTAACAAGAATTTTTGTAGCTTACGTTGCAATTGCTTGTTTATATGTACAAACAACTTGGGCATACATTATCGCACTTGTTTTAACAATAATCGCATTTGCTATGGACGGCTTAGACGGTTATCTTGCAAGAAAATTAAACCAGACCTCAGAATGGGGTTCTGTATTAGATATTTTAGGTGACAGAATTGTTGAAGTTTCATACTGGATTGTTTTTGCAGTAATGGGTTGGTTAAATATTATTTTCCCGTTAATTTGTGTAGCAAGAGCGTTCACTACAGACGGTATAAGAAGTGTTGCTTTATCTAAAGGAATGACAGCCTTTGGCGACAAAACAATGCAATCAACATCTTGGGGGAAATTTATTTGTGCATCAAGATTTATGAGAATTAGCTACGCAGTCGCAAAAGTTCTTGCATTCTTGTTATTAATTACAGTTAACACTCCAGGCATGGAACTATGGAATGGTACACCAATTTTACACATTATTACAATGGTATTTGCGTGGGCTGCAATAATTTTCTGTGTAGTTAGAGCAATTCCTGTTGTTGTAGAAAGTCCTAAATTATTCAAGTAATCGAGAGAAAAATAATGGCTAAACTCAATATAGTACTATATGAACCGGAAATTCCGCAAAACACAGGAAACATAGCAAGATTATGTGCCTGTACCGGAGCTAGCCTTTACCTTGTGGGTAAGTTGGGATTTTCATTATCCAGTAAATATACCAAAAGAGCTGGATTAGACTACTGGGACAGTGTTGATTTGCATAAAATTGACACAATGGAGGAATTGTTTGAAGCTAATAAAGGTGCTAATTTTTATTATCTAACAACAAAAACTAAAAGATTATACACGAATATAAAATTTCAAGATGGCGACTTTATTGTATTTGGACCTGAAACAAGGGGGCTGCCAAGCATTTATGTTCAGGATAAAAACGCTTTAACTATTCCTATGAAAGAAGGTCAACGGAGTTTAAATCTTTCAAATTCCGTTGCAATCGTTGCTTACGAGGCTATCAGACAAAATGGACTATAAACTTCCAAATTTACCGATAAGAGAAGAAAATTCCAATAAAGGAACTTTTGGGAAAATATTGAATGTTTCAGGCTCTGAATATATGACTGGCGCTGCACTTCTTTCTTCTGTTGCTGGTTTGAGGATTGGAGCTGGATTCGTTGAACTTGCAAGCCATGAAAATGCTTTAAAAGCTGTTTCATATCAAGCACCTGAAGTTGTTTTAGCGACTTTATCAAAAATTTCAAACATCATAATAAATTCAACGGTACTTTTAATCGGTTGCGGGTTATCAATATCAAAAGAAACGGAAAATATTTTTCAAAACACTATCAAACTCGCAATTGAAATGAATTTACCAACAGTTATTGATGCTGATGGATTAAATATTTTATCTAAAACACAAATTTTGTTACCTAAAAATACAATTTTAACTCCACACCCAAAAGAAGCTGCAAGACTATTGAATTGCGAATTAAAAGATGTTTTGAACAATATGCAACAATCTGCACAAAAAATATCGAAAAAATATAATTGCGTTACTGTTTTAAAATCACATAAAACAATTGTTTGTGATAACGAAAAAATTTATATTAACTCAACCGGAAATAGCGCACTTGCAAAAGCAGGAAGTGGCGATGTTTTGGCAGGCATGATAAGCGGATTACTAGCACAAAAAATGAATATTTTCGATAGCGCAGTTTTGGGTGTTTATTTACACGGATTGGCAGGTGATTTGGCAAAAAATGACCTGAGTGCGTACGGAGTTTTAGCTTCCGACACAATCAGGTACATTCCTTTAGCCATAAAAAATTACTTAGATAGACAAGTTTAATTTGTTACCAGCAACACATTTTTCAGCAAGATCGCCTACTGATGCGTAAGGGCTAGTATAAACAGCTTGTGGAACACTTGGAGCTTTTGGCATAACAATGTTTTTTGCTTTTGGCAAAATTGATGATGCTTTAATTACTTCTACTGATTTGTTTAATGTTTGGGGGTTGATTTTTACCATTTCTCTACCGGTAATGAATGCTAAATTATTAACCATTATAGTTCTCCTTTTCTTTTTTATTAACTATTTTTATTTCAGCCATTCACATTAAACAGCTAAAAAAAAAATTTTGCTACTTATTATATATTTTGATTAATAAATGTTAATATAATAATCTTAATCACTAAAAGCTATTTAACAATTAGTCAACTTACCTAGTACAACTCGCTTAGATGCACCTGTACATGAAGGTAAATTATTCGGGATATTGTAATATGTGCAATAACCTAATAACGCAAACGCCATAACTTCTTTAAAATTGTTAGAAATACCATAAGCTTCATGGGTTTTAAGATTTACATGCTTTGGTAAATAATGTCTTAAATACTTCATCAATGTAGGATTATATGCACCACCACCACCGATAATAACTTCTTCGACATCAATATCTGGGTAAATAAAGTTTTCATAAGATTTTGCAATAGTCTTTGCGGTAAGCGCAGTCACAGTAGCAACGATATCTTCTGGCTTTTTAGGGCCAAAACGTAAAGCATTTTCAATATATTCCGGTGAAAAATATTCTCGACCTGTCGTTTTTGGCGGGACTTTAAAATAATATTCATCTTGCATTAGGCATTCTAACCAACTTTCGCAAACTTTTCCGGAATCTGCAACTTTTCCATCTTTGTCATAAGGTTGGTTAAAGAACTTGTTCATACAATAATCAATCATAATATTTCCCAACCCTGTATCAAACCCAAATGTAGGGAAATCCTTTGATACAACTGTTACGTTCGAAATTCCACCGATATTTTGGACTAAAACATTCTTTTTCAATGGTTTGAACCACTTTTCATCAGCAAAACAAACCAATGGCGCACCTTCACCGCCAGTTGCAATATCAGCTTCTCGAAAGTTAGAAATAGTTAAACATCCTGTTTCTCTTGCAATAACAGAGCTTTCGCCAATTTGTAACGTACTTTTTAAAGAAACTTTGTCTAATTTTTCATCTTTTGGGAAATGATAAATTGTTTGCCCATGACTAGCAATAAAATCAGGTTTTTGATGCTCCGAAATCAAAACCTTGCAAGCTTCGGCAAAACAATGTCCAATTGCAAAATTCATCTGGCAAACATCTTTAATTGTCGCATCGCCAGAAAATAGTTGAAAAATCTTCGCTCTTATATGTTCTGGATATTTGTAATTTATACCGGAAATAAGTTTTACCGATAAATCCGGATGAACTTCGCACAACCCGGCGTCAATACTATCGCAAGAAGTACCAGACATTAACCCTATAACAAGTTTTGTTTCCAACTCATCATTCATATATATATAATATAAAAAAGCTTGCGATAACGCAAGCTTTATAAATTTCAACTATCTCCTCATCCCCATAAATTCTTTTTTAATTCCCAAATAATCTATAAAAAAAATCCCTAATCATTGCACTTCTATTGTTCAAAACTTTTACCAAATTTTCTTTACAATTTCTTTAATAAATCTTTTAACATTTTCCTTTTTCTCTAAGATTTCCAAACTATCTTAATGCCATCACCTCTTTTTCTTTAAAACTATCTCCTACTACCGCTTTTGGGGTTATCTTTGCTACTCTCCTTGTAGCCCCTCCACATCTATTAATGTAAATCTAAGTAAAAAAATTGACAAGTAAAGAAATACAAAATAAAATTTACAATTGGCCATGCCCCTTGCTAGGACAAAGAAAAATTCAAGTTCTTAAATCTTAATGAAGTAATCTTAATGAAATTACGTAAACATGAGTAAAATTTTGATTGACAAAAGCTGATGTTCGTAAAATAGCATGTAAAATTTGCACATGTTAAAAAATCTATGGTATTATTAAAGATGGGGAGATGTGTATGAAACAATTTATCAAAAACCAAAAAGTTACATATAACCTAATGTCATTTACAGGTTATAAAGCTTTACTAATCTTTAACCTTCTTACAGAAGGTCCGAAAAGCTACGCAGAAATAAGTGACTATATATTTAATCACCCTTATTTGCGTGAAAAGATTTCTATTGATACATTCAGAGTTTATATGAATTCCCTAAAAAGATTTGGATGTGAAGTAAAAAGAATTAAAGGCGATGATAAAATTTCTCGTTATTATATTTCGGAACATCCGTTTGAACTAAAATTCACACAGGAAGAACAAAGAAGTTTAACCACAGTTTTCAAAAGTATTGTAAAAAATATGACAGTAGAAGAACTTTTGGCTATGGATAACTTTTTTGAAAAGCTTAACAAATATCTTAAAAAAGATGATTTTGCAGCAAATCTGAGAAAATATTCTCCATTAAAAGATGTTGACAAAAAAATATTAAAAAGCTTGCTTGACTGTTGCAACAGACAAGATCAAATTGTTATAACTTACAATTCGCCAAATTCAGGCGAAAAACATATTGAAATTATTTCTGAAAAAATCGAAATTTCAAATGACAAAATCTACCTTTGCGGAACAGGTTTGGAATATATGCAATATGGAGCATTTTTAGTAAGCAGAGTTAAAAACATTGATGAAATCAAGTTCCAACATACACAAACAACTCATCTTGAAAAGATTAAAATCAAATATGAATTAAATGACAATAATATTGAACTTAATGATAACGAAAAAGTATTAGAACAAAGTAACGGTAAAATTGTTGTTGAAATGACGACATCTAACGAATTTTTTGCAAAGCAAAGGATTTTAGAATTTGGTCCAAAATGTAAAATTCTTGAACCGGAAGATTTTAAAGAAAAATTTGTTCAATTGTTAAAAGACATGAAAGCGGGGTACTATTGTGGTTAGAAAATATACAGAAAAATGCAATGATGCCTGCATAAAATTATTTACATTCATAAAAATGTTATATGATGGCGATGTTGAATTTGCAGATGTTATAGAACTTTTCTCTGACGGGAATTATGATGGAACTTCAAATACTCACGTTACACTTAACAAGTATTTGAACGCTTTAAAAATCTTTGGAATGAAAGTAAAAAAGTCGCAAGGCAAGTACCACATGTACAGTTCAATATACAAAATCAAACTTGACCTTGATGACATAAAAAGTATTGAATTGCTAAAAGAGGCTAGAAATCTTTTGCCTACCGGAAAAGTAAGAACACATTTCAACGAAGTTTTACGAAAACTTGAAATGCGTTATGATGAATGCGCACAAAGTTACGCTCAAATTGCAAATAATACAAAAAATTTGCACCTATCTTTTTACCACTCAGAAATGGTTGAACAGGTGGTTCAATGCCAAAAATATTGTCAAGATAAGCAAAAATTAGAAATCATTTTTACTAATGAAAAAGGAAAAGAGCTAAATTTGATTTGCTCTCCGCTTGAACAAACATACATAAAACGAAAAATCTGCTTAAAAGTCATGGGAAATAGCGGAAGTAGAATTTACGAAATTCCGATTGAGAATATCAAATCAATAAAACAACTACCTGTAGCGTCATCTTCAGCCTCAATACCAACAACAGTTGTTTACAAGATTAAAAACAGACTTGCAAAAAATTATAAACTAAGAGATTGGGAAAGATTAGACAAAATAGAATCTGACGGAAGCCATGTTATTGTAAACAAAAATGAAGATCTTGAACAATTTTTGAAAAGAATAATGCGATATGGTACAGAATGTGAAATTTGTTCACCAAAATTCTTGAAAGAAGAAATGGTTGAAAGAATAAATGAAACTTTGAAAAATTATTGTTAAAAATTTTAGTGAAAAGTGAGAAGTGAGTAGTCCATATCAGAAGAACTATTACCCTCTCTCGTGATTGTAATTCACATCGTTCAAACAACCACTCTCTCCCAAGAGAGAGAACTTTTTACAATCTTATAGGATAATCCTTTGCAATAGTCCAACCATCTCCTATGATTAAAGCAGTGCAAGCTTCAATACCAGTATAATTTTTACATTGTTCTATTAATTCATTTCGGTCTAAAACTTTCCATGAATAATCCGGAGCATTCCCTGTTGAATACAATAAAAATCTATCTTTTCCATTTACTGCACCATTTTTACCAACAGTTAGCCCCGTAGATGAATTTATGGTTCTGAATTAATGAAGACATCGTCATAGCATTTTCAACTCACAAATTCATCTAACAAATTTTTACATAAATATAATTTAACATTCAAAGTTTTTTGATTAACTCTTGTGCTACTATTTTAATTATGGATGAGAACACACAATTTGTACCTTTGCACCTGCACAGTGAATTTTCTCTGTTAGACGGTGCTATAAAGCTAAAAGATTTATGTAAATTCGCAAAAGAAAACAATATGCCAGCCGTTGCTATTACCGATCACGGCGTAATGTATGGTGCTTTGGATTTGTATTTGGAAGCAAAAGAAGCTGGAATTAAACCGATAATCGGTTGTGAATTTTACATGCACAATGGACCTCTTGACGAAAGAGATCCACATAACAACCCAAGATATCACCTCATCCTGCTTGCGAAAAATAATACAGGCTACATGAATATGGTAAAACTCGCATCCGATGCAGCATGCAAAGGTTTTTACATGAAGCCGCGTATTAATTTTGAACTGTTAGAAAAACACCACGAAGGACTAATTTGTTGTTCTGCTTGTTTAGGTGGCGAAGTTTTACAAAACCTGCTAAAAGGTGATTATGAAGAAGCTAAAGCCACTGCAAAACGGTTTAAAGACTTATTTGGGGAAGATTACTACATAGAACTTCAAGATCACGGTCTGGAAGAACAAAAAAGGACAAATCCTGATTTAATAAAAATCGCCAAAGAACTTGATATAAAAATGGTTATCACTAACGACTCTCACTATTTGAGAAAAGAAGATGCTGACTGGCATGACACCCTTCTTTGTATGCAAACACAATCAATGAAGGATGAAGAAAATCGTTTCCATTTTCCAAACAACGAGTTCTACGTAAAAACAGTTTCTGAAATGCGTGATGCTTTCAAATGGATGGACACAGAAACATTCGACCAATGTATTAAAAATACAGTCGACATCGCTGAACAATGTCACGTTACTATTAAATGGGAAGCACCACTTCCTGACTTTAAAGTTCCACCAAACCACACAACAGATTCCTATCTTGAAGAACTTGTTATGCAAGGTTTGAAAAGGAAATACGGTGAAGAAAATATTACACCTGAACTAAAAGAACGTGTAAAATATGAACTCGGAATTATCGAAAAAATGGGATTTTCTGCGTATTTCTTGATTACATGGGATTTCATTCACTTTGCCAAAACTCACGATATTCCGGTTGGTCCTGGTAGAGGTTCGGCTGCCGGCTCTGTTGTTGCCTACGCACTTGATATCACGGATCTTGACCCTATTCGCCACCATCTATTGTTTGAAAGATTTTTGAACCCAGAACGTTTCAGTATGCCCGATATTGATACCGACTTCTGTATTGAAAAACGTGGTGAAGTTATTGACTACGTAGTTGATAAATATGGCGCAGATAAGGTTTGCCAAATCATTACATTCAGTACACTTGCAGCACGTAACGCTTTCAAAAGTGTTGCCAGAGTGTTTGGGATGGAATATGCAAAAAGTAACAAAACCGCCTCTTTAATTGAAGATACAATTGAAAGCTCCATGATCGAAGGTTCTGAACTAAAAAGACTTTATGATGAAGACCCTGAAATTAAAAGAGTTATTGATACGGCAAAATGCGTTGAAGGAATTAAATGTGGTATCGGTATGCACGCAGCAGGCGTTATCATTTCATACAAACCACTAGACCAAATTGTACCAGTTCAGCCGTCAAAAGATGGTATTATCATTACGCAATATCACCGAGAAATTCTTGAAAAGATGAAACTTTTGAAGATGGACTTTTTGGGCTTGCGTAACCTTACAATGATACACAAGACTGTTAAACTTATCCAAAAATGTCAAGGTATTGATGTTGATATCAACCATATTCCGCTTGATGATAAACCTACTTATGACATGCTTGTTCGAGGGGAAACCGTTGGGGTATTTCAGTTAGAATCTTCAGGAATGACAAGTTTGGTAAAAAAACTAAAACCCGATGTTTTCGAAGATTTAGGAGCCTTAGTTGCACTATTCAGACCAGGTCCGTTGGGTTCAGGCATGGTTGACGACTTCGTTGAAAGAAAACATGGTCGTCAAGCAATTACATATGCTCATCCTAGACTTGAACCTATCTTAAAAGATACTTACGGGACAATGGTTTACCAAGAGCAGATTATGCAAATCTTCCAAGTCATGGCGGATTATTCATTGGGACAAGCCGATCAGGTTCGTCGTATGATGGGACACAAAGATCCAGAAGCTATGGCTGCTCAAGAAGGAAAACTTATTGAAGGTTCAGCTAAATACGGAATGAAGGCTGAAGATGCCAAAAAATTATTTAACCAAATCCAAAACTTCGCAGCATACTGCTTCAACCGTGCGCACTCATCAGCTTACGCTTTCGTATCATATCAAACGGCATACTTAAAATGCCATTATCCCGTAGAATACTTGTCAGCATTGCTTTCAAGTGTTGCTGGTGATCAGGAAAAAACTCAAGCGTATATTGAAGAAGCTCTAAAATATGGAATTAAAGTTCTTCCGCCTGATATCAACAAGTCTTTCTTGGAATATGCACCGGATGGTAAAAACATTCGTTTCGGCTTAGCCTCAATCAAACAAGTTGGCGAAGCCGTAATTGAAGAAATTATCAAAGAAAGAGAAGAAAACGGAGATTACAAATCAATCTACGATTACGTTAAAAGACTTGACACAAAATGTTCAAACAAAAAGACTTTAGAAGGCTTGATTAAAGCCGGAGCATTTGCATCAATTGAAAAAAGCCGTAAACAACTTATGGATAATATTGAGTATATTACTGCAACTGCCTCTAAAGAATCAAAGGCCAAAGAATCCGGTCAAGGAAGTTTATTCGACATGCTCGGGGATACATCTGCAATTGAAGATGCAAAATTCCAACTATCAGGTTCTGATGAGGAATATGATGCAAGAACTTTGCAAAACTTTGAAAAAGAATTTTTAGGTTTTTACGTAACAAGTCACCCTCTTTCTACAATTAGAAGTAAGTTACCGTTTTTGATGACACATAAAATCACAGAAATTGCAGAACTTCCGAACGACAAAATCGTTACAATTTGCGGACTTATTACGGCAGTAAAACAAATTCCAACCAAAAAAGATCCAACCAAATTTATCAGGTTTGTGACAGTTGAGGATTTGTCCGGCAAAATTGAAGTTATTGCGTTTAATCGAACAATTCAGGAATATGGTGACTTTTTGCAAAACGAGCAAAGAGTAATTATTTCAGGAAAAGTTAGTAGAAGAAGTGACGACGAACCGCCGACACTTTTGGTTGAAAGCGTAAAAACAGTGGATAATTCAAACATATTTACAATAACATTGCATGACGATTTCAAATTTGAAGAAGTTGTTTATTTGAAAAACATTTTATGTCAGCATGCCGGTTCAGATCCTGTAACATTTAAGTTAAAAGATTTGGAAGGAGATGTAAAAGTTCTTGCAGCATCAATGTTTTGGGTCGCAAGTTCAAATGAGCTAGTAAATATATTGAAAAAACAGTTCGGTGACAGACTGGACATAAGCGTTCGCTCTTTAGATAGCACCGAGAAAGAAGAACAAGTGGCGTAAATTATTATTTTTCACTTGTTACAACATTATTTTTATAAAAATAAAAAAAATGCTTGCAAAAAAAAATCTTTCATGTAATAATAGAGAAGTACCCAATGCGGGGGTAATTCAGTGGTAGAATGCTTCCTTGCCAAGGAAGATGTCGCGAGTTCGAGCCTCGTCTCCCGCTCCATAAAAAAGACTCACTTATGTGGGTCTTTTTTATTTACTGATTTAATTTTAGCCAAAAACTTTACTACTTTATAGCCCAATTAATTTTGTAATTTGAGTTGCTATATCTTGCATATTATAAGCTTCTGCTTCAACTAATTGTTCTCTATATTTATTCATTGTCTCTTTGCTTGGAATTATATAATTTTCCCAATTTTCTAAATATTGTATCCCTTTTTTGTATTCTTCACTATTTTTATCATAGTGCCTTGGCTCTCCAAACAAATTTTTTATATTTGCTAAATATTCGGTATCTTCTTGTGGCATTTGAAATAGAGCAACAGTTTCAGGGTCTCTGTTTGTTAATTTTTCTATTATTTCTCTAAGAAAATCTTCTCCACCCATTGATTCTATTAAATCTTTGTTTTGTAGTGCAAGAATTTCTTTATATTGCGATATAATAGCATCAACCTCTGTATCTCCCGTAATACATTGCAAATATCTTTCGGCATCTGCGTTATACGCTTGTTCATGTTGGTGAACATGGTAAAATTCATGTACTAAAGTTTCAAATAAGGATTTTTTATTTTCATTACTAATTTTATTATTAGTACATTCAACATCCATCATTATCTGTGCGGCATTAGCCCAAAAACCACCTGTGCTTGCGGTTCCAGGCTCACACTTATTGACAAAAAATTTGATATCTTTATCACCAAAACCTGCATCTTTTTTAATTTGTTTAAAAAGCTGGTTAGAAAATTCATCTACATTATCTAATTTAAAGATTTCTTTATATTGATTTATCATAGATGAAATCTCTTGTTTTGAAAAATCTCTTTGATATATTTGATTAAATTTTTGTGTTATTTCTTGAAAATTTTTAGGAGTAGCTTTTTTATTTTTTAACAGACATAAGGCTGTTATACCGGCTATTATACCTCCTCCTATCGCAATTCCTATTTTTCCTCCTGTAGATATTGTTTTTTTGCTTTTTCCTTGTATTTCAACTGTATCTGTTTGTGTTTTATTTGTATTATTGTCTTTAATATTAGTTTTTTCTACGTTTGATATTTTTTGCTCTTTATTATTCAAATGCAAAGGTGTATATGTATTAAAAATTACGTTTGAAGTCATAAGTATTCTCCTAGTTGAATAATTCTGCTTATTCAAAACAGCAAAGAAAACAAATTTTGCTATATTATTAAGCAAAGTTGCAATTTCTTAAACTTTAACACCCTCTATTCTTATACATGTTATAATTTTATGAGAAGATTAGGGCGTATGAAAAAATTTTTTATTACACTATTAATACTTATTGCCGGACATGTTTGTTTTGCAGAAAATTCTGTACAAAAAATTAATTTGTCAGAAGCGGTTAATCTCGCTATTAAAAATAATATTGATTTTCAAGCAAACAAACTTGATACCGAAATAGCTAAAAACAACATCAAAGTAGCTAATAAACTTCAAAACCCCGATTTTGACATTTTTTATAACTTTGGCAGCGCAGGAAAAGGAAACCCTCAACTTTTTGGGATGACAGAAACCATTGAAATCGCCAAAAGAGGAGCTAGAAAGAAATTAGCTAAAGCAAACTATGAACTAGCAAAAGAAAATCTTAATTTCTACGAATTTGACCTAAAAATGGATGTTAGAGAAGCTTATATAAATCTTGTTGCCGCAAAATCAATATTAAAAAGCCTTCAAGAGCAACAAAAACTTCTTAAAGAACTTCTCACAATTGCCCAAAGAAGATATGAAGCCGGAGCTGCACCGGAAATTGATGTTATACAAGCAGAAATTGCCCTAAATCAAATGACCACTCAAGTTAATACTGCAAAAGTTAATGTAAAAAGTGCAACATTTGAGTTCAACAAAACAATCAACCCAAAAGACAAAACATACTTAAAATTTGACACTGTTGATGATTTATTCAGAAACAACTTTATAGATCTTGAAACACCAAATCCAAAATCTCAAATGCCAGAATTTGAAACAATTGCAGAAGATAGTTTGAAAAACAGATTTGACATAAAAATTGCCAAACAACAAATTAATGTAGCAGAAAAGAATTTGACAGTAATTGCAAGACAAAGAATACCTGATTTAGAAATTCAAGGCGGTTATGGTTATCAATCAAAAGGCATGAGTGATGATGGGAGGTTTAAAGCTGGAGCTTATGCAGGCGCAAGCCTTGTAAACCTTCCTCTTTTATATGCGTACAGACCAGAGATTAAAAACGCAAAATTAGAAGTTGAAAAAGCTGAATTGAATTACATTTCAACCAAAAACAAGGCACTAAAAGACTTAAATAATGCGTATGAAAAATTCGTCACTGCGCAAATGAATTTGAATTTCTATAACGACAAACTTTTGAAAAATTCGGATGAAATGATACGAGTTTCAAAGAGAAGTTATGAAGTCGGAAAATCAAATCTTACCTCATTAATTGTCATGGAACAATCATATAAATCAATTATTATTGGCTATACATACGCATTAGCAGATTATTATAATTGTTGGATAAATTTTTTGAGAGAAGTTAATCAAGAGGAGCTAAAGACTGACAATGAAGTTATTTAACAAATTGATTAAACTTTCAATAAAAAACAAGTTTATATCTGCAACAATTGCCATTTTACTAATCCTCACAGGGATATATTGCCTAAAAGCTCTTGATATAGAAGCATACCCTGATTTTACAAATCCAATTGTGCAAGTTATAACCCAAATGCCCGGAAAGTCTGCCGAAGAAGTAGAACGATTAGCGACAATTCCTTTAGAAAAAAACTTAAACGGAATTCCAAATGAACAAAAATTGTATTCAAGCTCTCTTTTTGGATTATCCGTAATAAAAGTTGTTTTCGCAGATGGATTACCTTCATCATTGATTAGGCAACAAGTATTGGAAAGAATTTACCAAACAGAACTTCCTGACGGAGTAAAACCAGTATTAGGACCTGATGCGTCAGCAATCGGAGAAATTTACAGATACACTATTGAATCTGATTACTATAACCCAATGACCTTAAAGGCGATTGAAGATTGGCAAATGGAAAAAGTTTTTAAACAAGTTCCTGGAATTATTGAAGTTAACAGTTTTGGTGGGCCTGTAAAAACTTATAAAGTAATTCTTAATCACGAAAAAGTTCGTTTTTACAATCTCGATGTAGGTGAAATTTTTGATGCAATAAAAGCTTCAAATTCAACAGGTGGCGGGCATTATATCTCTAAAAATGACCAAGCTTATATCGTAAGAGGTTTGGGATTATATTCCGATATAGAAAGTATTGAAAACACTGTTATAACCTCACGTAACGGAATTCCAATAAGAGTTAAAGATGTTGGTATCGTCGCAATTGAACCTGCAGTAAGAATAGGACAAGTTGGCAAAAACCTAGATAATGACGTTGTTGAAGGAATTGTTTTGATGAGAAAGGGCGAAAATCCAACTAAAACAATAAAAAATCTTCAAAATAAATTGCCAGATATAAAAGCTCAACTTCCCAAAGGAGTCCACCTTAAACCATTTTACGAAAGAAGTGAATTAATCCACAACACAATGCACACAATCGGGCATAACGTAATTTGCGGAATTGTGTTCGTTATAATTGTTTTATTTGCATTTATTCTTGACTTAAGAATCACATTAATTGCATCACTTGTAATCCCATTGGCACTTGGTTTTGCATTCACCTTATTTAAAATATTTGATATTCCAGCCAATCTTTTAAGTATGGGAGCAGTAGATTTCGGGATAATCGTCGATGGTGCTGTTATTTTAATGGAAAATATTTTCCGATGCCTTACCGAATACAAGTGGCAATTAACTCAAACCAAAAAAGAAGCTATAATTTATAAAGCGGTAAAAGAAGTAGGAAATGTAATTACTTTTTCTACAATAATTATTTTATGTTGCTTTTTGCCAATATTAGCATTTGACGGAGTTGCAGGAAAATTATTCCACCCACTAGCATTCACTATGGGATTTTCGCTAATAGGAGCAGTAATTACATCATTATTCTTTTTACCGGCAATATCTGCAATTTACATGCCTGTCAAAAATATTCAAGAAAAAGACAACAAAATTCTTGACAAAATAACAAACATATATAGGAAATTTTTAAACAAAATACTTGAAGAACTTCCTAAAGAATTTTTATCACTTGTTGGAGGAATGTTTGTTGTTGCATTAACTCTATTCTGTTTTATTGGTTCAGAATTTTTACCAAACCTTGATGAAGGTAATATTTGGTTAAGAGTTACTGTTCTGCCTAGAAGCACAACTATTGAGCATTCTGTCGAAGTAGCAAGAGAAATTCGAGAAATTTTATTACAATATCCGGAAGTAAAAAACGTGATTTCTCATATTGGTTCAGCTGATGACGGAACAGATCCGAACCTTTTAAGCAACATTGAAAATATGGTTGATTTAAAACTTGCAAAAGATTGGCGTTGGAAATGGCACAAAAACAAACAAAAATTAATCCAAGACATGTCTGAAAAATTATCTGATATACCCGGAATTACAACATATTTTACACAATATATTCAAGATAACGTCGAAGAAGCTGTATCTGGTTCTAAAGGTCAAGTTGTCGTAAAAATATATGGTTCGGATTTATATGAATTGCAAAAACTTCAAGATCAAACCTTAGCAGTACTTTCAAATGTTAAAGGAATAGTGGATTTGTCTTACGACCAAATTATCGGTCAACCGCAATATCAAATCAAAATTGATAGAGTAAAAGCTTCTCGCTACGGCTTGAGAAGTGATGATATACAAAAAGTCGTAGAAATTGCAATCGGAGGTAAAAACGCAACTCAAGTTCTTGAAAACGAAAAAAGATTTGACGTATTTTTAAGACTAGAAGCAAAAGATAGAAATTCTTACAGGAAAATCCAAAATATTATTGTAAAAACACCTGAAGGAATATCAGTTCCTTTGAGCAATGTCACAGATATTTCTACTGACAACGGCGCAATGATTATCACTAGAAGTGAAAACTCTCGAGTTGCAATAGTCAGATTTAACATTAGAGGAAGAGATTTAGGTTCTACAGTAAAAGATGCTCAAAAAGAACTCGACAAGAAACTACAATTACCGGATGAATATCGCATCAAATGGGCTGGACAATCAGAAAGTCAAAAAAGTGCAAATACAAGACTGGCAATAATTCTACCAATTACATTAATATTAATTGGAGTAATTCTTCACTTAAATTATAAGAGTAAAAGACTTGTTTTGATAGCAATGTCACCAATTTTAGTAACTCTATCAGGGTGTATATTTGCACTATTTGTAACAAGAACGTATTTTTCTATTTCTGCTGGTGTTGGCTTTATCGCCGCAATTGGTGTATCTATTCAAAACGGCGTAATATTGCTTTCTTCAATCATCAGACAAAACAAATTAAATACAAACCTAATTTCTGCAATAGAAAAAGGAGCTATCCAAAAATTAAGACCTGTTTTGACCGCATCACTTGTTGCTATTTTAGGATTGTTACCAGCGGCGTTGTCAAACGGAATTGGAGCGCAAAGCCAAAAACCTTTTGCAATTGCAATAATCGGAGGATTGTCTGTGGGAACATTCTTTACAATCTTCCTTATTCCGCTATTATATAAAATTACAAAGGAAATCAAACATGAAAATTCTTAAATTATTTATAATATTTTCTTTAGCACTATTATTAACCGGTTGTAGGAGCAAAAACAATGATACTGCGCACAATAAAAGGATAGTTTTAACAGAAGCTCAAGAAAAAAATGCAAAAATCCAAACATCACCTTTAAGCGTTATGGATATTGAATTACAGATTACAATTCCAGCACAATTCAAAGCTAGAAATCAATCAATTGAGAGAATTTATTCCCCAATTGACGGAAAGATTACAAATGTATTTGTAGAACCTGGTGCAATATTAAAAGTAGGACAACCAATTGTTCAAATTAAATCAGATGCAATAAGTCAAATTCAACTTGAATTTTTGGAAAAAATTCTTGATATTGATGCAAACATAAATGAATTAAGAGCGCAGTACAATTTGTCACTTCAAAATTATAATAGAGAAAGGACTTTGTATAACGAAAAAATTTCTTCTCGTGCGGATTATGAAACTGCAAATGCCCAGTTAAGAAAAGACAAAGCAAATCTTGATGCACTAAGTATTAAACGTTCCTCCCTAATAAATGTCTACAGACAACGACTTGCGGTATATGGCGGAACAATAGATAATGTAATTAAAACAAAACAAATTTATCCATATATTACAATAAAAGCGACCAAAAACGGAGTTTTATTGGAAAGAAAAGTTAATCCGGGAGAAATTGTTGAACAAAATAGAGAATTGTTTAACCTTGCAGATTTAAAGACAATTTGGCTTGTGGGTTATGCTTTTGAAAAAGATTCTCCATATCTTCATTTGGGAGAAGCTGTTACAGGTACAATTGAAGAAAGTAATGAAACTATAAACGGCGTTTTATCTTATGTTTCACCTATACTTGATAACACAACCAAAACCCTTGAAGTTAGAGCAGATATTCCAAACAAAAATTTTAAAATAAAACCAAACATGTATGCAGAAATGTATGTAAATACCGGAACTGCGCATGTACTTGCGATACCAACAGATGCGGTTGAAAAATTTGGGGATTACAATTTTGCTTATGTAAAAATCGCACCTCATACATATGAAGAACGGAAAGTTGAAACAGGCAAGAAAAACGACCAATACACGGAAGTTTTGTCAGGAATAAAAGCCGGTGAAAAAGTTGTAACTAGAGGTTCATTTGAACTTTTAGGAGAAAGCATAAAAAAACAAGAAGCTGAATAGAATAACAACTTGAACATAAAACATATTTATTATATTGTTTAAATGTTGCGGAAGTAATTCAGTGGTAGAATGCAACCTTCCCAAGGTTGACGTCGCGGGTTCGAGTCCCGTCTTCCGCTCCATTTAATTGTTAACGTTGTTTAGGGCTCATGAATAGAATTTTTACAATTATAAAAAAAGATAAAATTTATTATTTGTTAATAAGTTTAATCTTATTGTTTGGAATTATAATTAGAATTAAAGCTTTTTTAATTGAACGTTCACTTTGGCATGACGAATGTTCTCTTGCTATAAATATATTACATAAAAATGTTTTTCAATTTTTAGGACCGCTTGAGCATTTTCAATGCGCCCCACCAATTTTTATGTCTGCCACTAAAGTTTTAACGCAAATATTCAAGCCAAATGAATATACATTTAGACTTATACCTTTTTTAGCAGGAATTTCATCACTTCCTTTATTTTTTTTGTTAACAACTAAGATATTTAAGCGCCAATTCACACAGATTATTGCAACAATATTGATTGCAGTTAATTACAATCTTATTTATTATGCGCAAGAATTTAAACAATATTCCTTAGACGTATTTTGCACAATTTTATTAACTTTAATACTACCTCAAAAAAATTTAATTAATTTTTCAAATAAAAATTTAATTTTGATTGGACTTTTATTTGCATTATTTCCGCTGATATCTTTCCCTACAATATTTGTTATATTGGCATACTTAATCCAACAAATAATTAGCTATAAAAAACAAATAGTTAAACAACTAGGATTAATTTCCATATTTCCAATTATTTCAGGATTACTAATTATTATTCCAAACATTGTAAATAACAAAAATCAGCTTTTCCTAATAAACTACTTTGAAACGGATGGATTTTTATCATTAAACCCAATAAAAATACTCTCCGCAATAAAATTAAATTACAATTACTTCTTCTACCCAAACAATTTTATTTTGATTGGGATAATTATTTCAATTATTTCAATAATATATCTTTGCAAAAGCAAACTTAATCAATATCAAAATTTACTGATAGGAACTCTAATAATAAGTATAATTGCTTCTTTTTTCCACATATACCCAATGTACGAAAGAGTTAGCTTATTTCTAATTCCTTGTTTGATATTCTTTCTACTTATACCAATTGATAAAATTCGGAAAAGCAACCCAATAAAATCAGTAATCATCTTATTTTTAACATCTTTATATTTCTGCAATTATATTCCGAATTTTTATAAAGATTTTAACATTATAATTGGTATTAATAGAGAAAATGCCAAAAATTCTTTGCAATTTATCAAAACAAACTATCAAACAAATGATATAATCGTATTTAATACTGCCTCTGATTCTGAATTTGCGTTTTATTCTCAAATATTAAATTTTACATCTAACAACATTAAAGTTAATCTTCAAACAACAAATCAAGAAGAATATAATCAACTTTTAAACCAATTACCCAAAGGAAATACATACTGGTTTTATTATCCATACTCACTATCCAAATACCCGGAAAAGGATTTGTTAAAAACATGGTTAAAAGATAAAAATGTTATTATTAGTAGAGATTTTCAAAATTCTTTAGTTGCAAAAGTTAAATTGTAAAAATTTACCATTTTTTGAATATAAAAAATGCTGCAAATATTATAAACACAAATCCAACTAGATAATTCCACTTAAATTCTTCTTTTAAATACAGAACCGAAAAGAAACTAAATACAACAAGAGTTATTATTTCTTGTATTGTTTTGAGTTGTGCTGCAGAATAAACAGAACTTCCAATTCTGTTTGCGGGAACCTGAAAACAATATTCAAAAAACGCAATTCCCCAACTTATAAGAATTACCGCCCACAAAACAGTCGATTTATGTTTTAAATGACCATACCATGCGAAAGTCATGAAAACATTTGAAATCATTAATAATAATATCGGAACAAAATATCTGTACATATTAGCCTTTCTATACTGATTTTACTAATAAAAATATTATATATTAAAAATCTCAAGAAAGTATTGACATTTAATTATTTTCTTTATACAATAATAACTGTAGCTAGCCGACTTGGCTCAATGGTAGAGCAACGGTTTTGTAAACCGTAGGTTGTAGGTTCGATTCCTATAGTCGGCATTTTTTCTGAAAAACGAGGGCTAAAACTTTTTTATAAGTCTAACCCTTTTATAATATAAGCCCTTGTGGCACTAGCCTTTGTGGCGCAGGGGTAGCGCACTCCCTTGGTAAGGGAGAGGCCACGGGTTCAAATCCCGTCAAAGGCAAATTTATTGATAATTAAATATGGGTAGGTGCCCGAGTGGCTAAAGGGAGCAGACTGTAAATCTGCCGTCGCGAGACTACGGTGGTTCGAATCCACCCCTGCCCACCATTTTAAAAGACCTCATAGCGAGGTCTTTTTTAGTAAAAAACTTAAATGGGAGATTAGCAATGCTAAAACATAGTTTTTGGATATTATTACCATGTGTAATTTTTCTTATTTTTATTTATCTGTTTATACCAAGACAAACTCTTTCTTGTATTCCGAACGCCGGTTGCACTTTGGAAGAAAAATCTGTTATTTCAGGTAGTATAAATTTTCAATCTTTTAAACAATCTGATATCCTATATGGTTATACTAAATCAAATAAACATTATAGATTTGGTTCACATAGACATTTTAGCTCATATATTCCTGTTTTAGTAATGAAAGATAACACTAAAATAGAGTTAGAAAACCTAAGTTTCAAATTTGAAACTCCAGCTGAAAACTTTGTAAATGACATAAAAATGAATAAAAAAGTAAAAAGAACTTCTCCAAATATATTTATACAAATTATCAGAGATGCCATTTAATTGACTTTTTATTTTATAATTTTCAATTTAATCAAAACAAAAGTTATAAACTGTGCAACTGCCAAAATCAATAAAACAACTACTAATAAAAGAGTTGAAACAATTGTAAGTTTATATATAATAATATTCTGCTTTCTTATATTTTTTTATAGCTTCGTAACAAAAGCCTAATTCTGCGAAATATTCATCATTAAATATCGCCCCTGATTATAACTATAAACTATTATATCACAATCATTTTATAGCATTTAAAAAGCTATAAAGATACCTAATCTTGTCATTAATCATAAAAGATGGTTGGGAAATAAGAAAAGATTACCCATGGTAAAATCATTTTTAACATTTAAAATCCTATCAAAACTCTTAAAAAAATAATAAGTATGAATATATTACCCATCTCTTTAAATAATAACAATAACAATATTAATTTTTTATGCTAAAATTTGATTATGAAAAAATGTATGATAAGAATATTTTTAACTATATTGTTATTAAATAGCTTATGTTATGCTGAAGTTAATATTGTTAATGAAAAGTATCAAAACGCAACAGAAGTATCTAATTCCAATTTTGAATACAAAATAGATAATAAAATCTCAAAAGAATTAAAAGAGGCCATAGAAGATGTTTATGGCAAGGAAAAAACTGATGAAATATATCAGACTATTATTGCTAAGGCAATGACATCTATTAAATTAAGGTCTGAAAATTTAAAACATCAAGATTTAACCAGAAAATCAGATTGGTATAAAGAAGAAATTATCTATATGTTTTATGTTGACCAATTTGGAGTTGTACAACAAAATAAGCCTAATACCTTTAAAGATACTACACAAATGTTAGATTATTTAAAAGAATTAGGGGTTACAACTCTATATATGCTCCCATTTGCGGATAGCCCAATGAAAGATGCGGGGTTTGACGTTAAAAACCCAAAATCAGTAAGGCAAAATTTGGGAGGAATGGAAGAGTTTACTTCATTTGCGAAACAAGCAAAAGCATATGGATTTAAAATAAAAGCTGATTTGGTTCTTAATCATCTGTCCTCTGAACATGAATGGTTTAAAAGATTAGAAAATGGAGATGAAAGTGCTTTAAAATATTTTGTGTACACAGATAAAGAACCAAAATACAGAAAATATCAAGATGAAAAACTTGGTACAATTGTAGAATATATAGAAGATGATGGAAAAATTTCGAAACGAAGGTTAATTTTTCCTGAAAATGTAGAAAATAATTATAGGAAAGTCACGGTTAATAATAAGGATTATTATTTATATCACACTTTTTATCCATTCCAACTTGATATCAATTGGGAAAACCCTGAAGTTCTCTATTATGCTTTAGATACAATAACCAATTGGGCAAATTTAGGAATTGATATCTTTAGGATGGACGCAATTCCTTATTTAATAAAGGAAAAAGGGACAAATGCAGAAAATTTACCAAGAACACATTCTGTAATCAAAATATTAAGCAATTATATTCAGTTGATAGCACCTTCGAGTGTTATTCAGGTTGAAGCATGTCAACAACCTAAAGATATTTTACCTTATTTTGGAAAAGAAAGAGAAGTCGATATACAAATCAACAATGATACAAAAAAAATAAAAAGAACTAATGAAGCTCAAATTGCTTATCACTTTCCATATATGCCTGCAATTTGGGCAACATTAGTCACAGAAGATAAACAATATTTTGTTGCTGCTTATAAAGATACACCACAAATTCCCAAAAGTGCTGCTTGGGGACTGTTTTTAAGAGTACATGATGAATTAACTTTGGAAATGGTAAATCCTGATGTAAGAAAAATTGTCTACGATGAATTAGTAAAGAAGGGACTTGAATTTAGAAAGGGCTTTGGGATAAGTGGAAGACTTGCAAATTTTTTAGATAAAAACCCGAATCATATTGAAGTTGCCTATTCTATTTTATTTTCACTACCAGGTATTCCTATTATTTACTATGGAGATGAGATTGGTGTAACAAATAATTTTGAGAATGCAAAGGAATCGGCATTAATCCGTTCAAAAAACAAAATAGCAAATTTATTATCTGTGTTTGACTCAAGGGATATTAATCGAGGAAAGGTTTCTGCAAAATTATTCTATGGTTCATCACAAGGTTATTACAAATTTAATTCACAAGTATATTGCAAGGTTCATAATTTGATTAAAGTAAGAAAATCTCTCCCAGTAATGGTTGATGGAGAATTTGAATTATTGCCTACAAAATCAAAGAGTAATTTTGCTTATTTAAGAAAAAATAAAAATCAACAGATTCTTGTTATTAATAATTTATCAAAAGAAAAATTATACGCAGATGTTACTTTGCCAATAGATATTATTTTAAAAAATAATGGAAATATTACGAAATTAAAAAACTTGATTAATGGCGATAATATAAAAGTTAATATTTCATTAAAAAATAAAATGATACATTTAAGATTGGCTCCATATCAAACTTTGTGGCTTGATGTAACATCGAACTAAAGAAGGTAGCGATTGAAATGGATAAAATATTTCAAAAATATATTTATGAAAGAATATCGTTTACAATTCTTAACAAAGGGGTTGAAAAAAAATGTTAATGCGTTAAAGTATGAGTGTAAAAAATACAATTAATACAGAATGCGTATTTATTATGACAATTACCCAGACTACAACAAAAGCAGTGAGTGAAGCTGCTAGTAAACAATCGTTATTTCACAGAATTTGTAATAAATTGGGAGAAAACAATAAGCCTATTTTTACCGTAATGGCTATTGCCTGCGGAAAAGGTACTGTGCGCCCAATCCTTAGTATTACAGATAAAAAAGAAAAGCCGGATGCAAGAAAATATGCCGCTCTAAGAGAATTGATGACAGAATTTATCGGTGTTCCGACTACTTTGTGTGCAGGATTAGTTGCTGAAAGCTTGACCGGATTACTTGCCAAAAAGGGATCGACATCTTACAAAAACACAAAAGCGGTTTTATCACTTTTAGGTATTTGCACAGCTGCAGGCTATTTAGTCCCTCACTTTTGCAATATCTTTATGCCACCGGTTATGAAAAAATTAATGCCAAGTTACGACCCAAATGGCAATTCTTCTCAACAACCGATTTCAAGTCCAACCAAAACACAAATAGCTAAACCGGCAACTCGTAAAACAAATACAATAACAACGCTAAATATGTACCCACAATCATCTGCATATTTTCGTTCAGGAATGAAGGTGTAGTATGAAAGTTACTCCTGTTCAACAAAATTTGATAAAAATAAGAAAAGTTCTTGCAAATCCAAAAGCTGCAGAGTTTGCACAAAATACCGTCTGCGCTATAGCAGTTGAAACAACTTTAAAAGCAGCAGGCAGACCGGCATTTATTTATTACGACAAACACGCAAACGAACAATCTAAAAAATATGCCGCAACAAAAGAACTTTTATACCAAACATTTTGTTTAGGCTTATTCTTAGGTTTTATAAAACCCGTTAAAAACTTTGTTTATGACAAATTAAGCAATTGGCAAGCAAAGAAAAACCCCGAAAATAAAAGAAAAATAGATATGTTCAATGCTTTTCAATCACAAATTGATAATGCTCCAAACAAAGTTAAGGAAAATTCCTTGAGAAGAAAACTAAATCACCTTTTACATACAAACCCTGATTATCATTTTGGAAAGGGATTAAAAGAATTTAGTTCAATTGCATCTACCGTATTCATCTTAGCATTGTGCGCACCTATTTTATCCCAAATCATCTTACATCCGGTAATGGATAAGATTTTTGGCAAAAACAAAAAGCATCCCACAGCGCAAGCTAAAACCGATGTTCAACCTACCAAATTAGATAAACAAGCATAGCTAAAATATATTCACATTTTCATTATGATTAATTAATCTTTTAATTTTTGCGATTTTGCTTTGAAAAATGTCTTTATAATCAGAGTACAGTGCAATCAACCCATAATAGACTTTATACCTTCTTAGTCCTGATTTATTCCAATAGTCAAAATAGATTTTTATAAAATCATTCTTTCTACCAGAGAAAGTCCAAGGTTTTTCTTCTCCTATATAATGAACAATTCCTTGATTATAAGCTTCTTCCACACTAAAGTTTTTAATATATTGATTATTCCATTTTAAAGGAAGTTCTTTTATCTCATCTTCCATAACTATATTTATCAAATCCTGATCAGGATAGAAAAATCCGGAGTTTCCACCTTCTTCATGCGTAAACTCTTTTATGTGTTTTTTTACAAAATTTAGCATTTTTAACGTTGAATTTTCTGCCCTACATTTATTCAAATCCATCAAAATCACGCCTGAATTATAATATTTCGCAATATTTCTATCAGATTGTGTAATATTTTCAATCATCCCAAAGGCTTTTCCATCCAAATCAATATCGTATAAATTTTTCAAATCACTTAATACCAACGTATCAGCATCCATGTAAATAACTTTTTGAACCTGCTTAGGTAAAATATCCGGAATAAGAATTCTTGCCATTGCGATAGAAGTTATCCTATTTGAGAACCAAAAGAACCAATTTCCCTCATCAATAATAGAAGTGTCTACATTTATAAATTCAACAGTTTGCTTTCTTTTGTTCACATACTTTTGCATTTTCAATTTATTTTTAGCAGTCAAATTATTTTCAATAACATAAAAGGTATAATCAGAATTTGACGTATTGTTCCTTAAAATAGAATTGATTACAAGCATTGTAAAAATCGGATAATTATTATCAATAGTAAAAGCAACATTTATATTTTCAGCTCTAACCGGCAAAACAAATAAAAACATAAATACTATTATAGCAATTATTTTTTTCATACTTTTTCTCCTGTTTTATCAATTTTACAAACAGCAAAAGTTCCCACGACAATAAAAAACGTCAATATTATTATCCAATAACGAATATCATTCAAAAAGAATTTTGAAGATATCAAAACCATTGCTGTTATACTTCTGGAAACAAAATTATTTACAGCTATCAAACTACCTCTTTCATTCGAATTTACAAATTTATATAACCTGCTTACATGCATTATTGTAAAAATCAACTGCATGCAAATAATCAAACAAATTATAAACAACAACAAAACCGTTATAAAAGAATTTTTTGAATAAAAAGTCCAAAATATTAATCCAAAGCCAATAATAAATATAAATAGTAATAATTTTGCCATTTTCTTTATATTAAAATTTTTACAATATTTTCCGGCAATTATACCTGACAAAGCTCTTGTTCCATGATTAAGAAAAGCGACAACACCGAACATAAATACCGGAACCATTGATTTTTGCATAAGAGGTTGAAAACTAAGAGCGAACAGTATAGAAACAGACGTTAATATTCCGGAATACAGTATATAATATTTTATTTGTTTTTTTCTGCATATAGTAATTAACATTTTTCCAAAATAAAAAATTCTGTCTTTGATAGAACTGAAACAAGTTTTTTGTAGTCGAATTGTCGGAACCAAACTTATTAAAACAATACTCACAGATATAATAATCATTTCAGATTTCAAAAGAGTACTACTTCCAAATTTCGAATACAAAAATGCTCCGACCAATGCAGCAACAGCCGTTCCTAAGCTTAAAAAGCAATTTAAATAGCCATAATAGTTTGTCATTTTATTTATTTTGTTTTTTGTATCTAAATAATCATAGACATACCCTGACATGGCATTATCCATCATCACTTTTGAGACTGCGAACAATATTTCACCAAGCAAAATAACGCCAAAGCCATGCCAATTCAGCCACATAAAGTTAATTCCGAAATATATTACGAAAGATATTAGTAACATAAATTTTCTCGGAATTGCGTCCGAAATATACCCGACAGGCAATTCTGATAATATTGACGTTAAATAAAAAATACCTTGAAAAAAGAATAAATCTTTAACGGTTAAACCGTTTTCCTGATAAAAGAGCAATAAAACCGGAGATAACAAAATAATTGCTCTTAAAAATAACGCTAAATTAAATTTCCAAATATTTGTATCTATGTTTTGTCTCATTTTTACCCTGCATAAAAGTACAATTTACAAATATATAAGACAATACAAATAGCCGGAACTATTATAAACAACCTGTTATCTTTTTTGTAATAACAAATTGCGACAACAGCGAATGCTCCTAATATTCCAAAAAGATTTGAGAAAAGGATACTATACTCAGGTCCCTTAAAATAATCGGTACTCTCAACAAGATTACTAATCACACCGAAAGTAATTCCAAAAACCAATAGTAGAAATAATATTGAATAAATGAAGAAGAATTTTTCAAAATTCTTCTTCACCAAAGAAACAACAAACATTATTATCAATCCGATTATTGCAAAAGGTATCAATATGACCGGCAAATCAAACAGAAATATTAACACTAACGACAACAAACTATTCATATTTGCCTACCACGGAAACTTCCAACTGTTTTTTTGAATTTTGTTAATATACTCTCCCGAAAGGCTTCTATCGTCATTTGAGCACAGTCCAAATATATCAAGACCATCAGTATTTGGTCCCTTTTCGCCATTAGTATCTACATTTATATAGAAGTAACCACTACTAGATGTCATAAGAGAAAACTCCGAACCATCACTCAACATAAATCTGTCGGAATACTCTGCACCGCCAAGATATCTACGAAACTTGCGTTTGGATTTATCTCTAGAAAAGACTTCTCTACCATCCATGTACTCTACTTGTATTACATTATCATAGTATTCTCTTCTGTCTGATTTTACAGCGACAACATTAAAATATTTTTTTACCATTTGAGCGCAGGCACCAGATTTTTGTTCAGGATATATACAAGACTGAAAAAATTCTGTATCACTGAATCTATAAACGCCATCGTCCGCCATTGCCTTTTGAATACCCTGAGATATTGTTGAGTACATCTTCTTTAACTGATTTTCCAACACTTGTTCTTGGTATTTTTGAATAAGAGACGGCAATGTTAGTGCGGCAACAACTCCGATTATACCTAAAGTAATCAAAACCTCTGCCAAAGTAAACGCACCCTTGTGCGCACCTGATTTAGTACCAAAACATTGTTTGCTAATAGCCCAACCTTCGGCTAGACGCTCCAATTCTTTTTTCACCTGTTCCCCTCCATAAATGTAACGATATAGATAACATGTCATATTTTTTTCATGTTGTCAAGTATGCACAATTAACTATCTAAAACGCATTATTGTAATTCGTTTATGTAATACATTACACCTTTAATCCATTCTTTTGCTTCTTCTTTAGAGCAGTACTTTCCGGCAGTTGCTAATTCTTTTACAGTATTAATTTTGCTCTCTCTATGGTGAATAGCCAAAGTTTCAGCCATCTGATCAATACATAAATCTACAGTTGAATAATGTTTCAAATTTCCTTTTGACGACATTATTCCACCAATATTTCGTTGAATTTTTGTTGCTTTTGAAGTTCCCCTTGCAGATTCGTGCATAGCAATAGCCATCAAAAGTGTCGGATTAACGCCATGTTTTCTTGCCTCTCTAAGAAAAACAAGCCCTTTATTATTTAATGGATTTTTTTTATTTTCATTATCCAATAATAAGTCGTTGAAATTTCTGTTTAATTTAGGAGCATTTATTTTTTCTCCCTTTGCCATCAAGTGAACGTTATCCGCAGTTTTAGAAGTGCTAATTATTTTTATTTTTGCATTTTTTGAGCTTTTGGTTATTTGAGCTTTCTTTGGCATATGGCTAACAACATTAATAGCTTCCGGAGCTTTTACATATTTTGCGACTTTCGCATCAAAACGAGGTGTAAAAGTGGTTGCCAACATTATCGTAGACATAACTTTATCAGCATTCACATCATGTGCCAATGCACAATTTTCAACATGTCTTAAAATGTTCTTACCTGTATTTTTTGTTAAAACCGTAGCTTTAGCAATTGTGTATTTGTTTACGTGGGGTATTCTCATAATATACACATCCTTTTGTTCACACTTATTATATAACTTAAACCCAAAAGATAAAAATTTTTGCTATTAATTAACATATCTTTATGTATTGTTGCCGATAATATTTTTTACGTGTAGCATGTTGGTGGATTAGTTATTATAGGAGAGGTTAATATGAAAAATCTATTAAAAATTATGTTATCTGCTCTTGTTGCTCTATTTATGGTAGCTCCGGCTCTTGCTTATCCGGATGTTGCACCTGATCATTGGGCGGCAAAACAGATTGAAATTTTGACAGAAAAAGGAGTAATTGTCGGTTATCCGGATGGCACATTCAAGCCCGACGACAACGTTAGCCGTGCTGAATTTGCATCTATGGCTATCAAAGCTTTAGGACAAGAACACACAACAGTTGCTCAACCTGTAAAATTCACAGATATTGATCCAACTTTTTGGGCTTACGATTCAATTCAAAAAGCTTTATATTTTGATTTAATTTCTTGTCCACCCGAAGGTCAACCTTTCAGACCGGATGATACAGTAACTCGTGCTGAATCAATTTCTGTTGCAGTTAACGCATTGACTACAGAACAAATCAGTGAAGTTAAAGCAAAAGAAGTTTTGTCTAAAAAATTCGCTGATACAAACGAAGTTCCTGAATGGTTTATTATTCCGGCTGGGAAAGCAGAAATCTTGAACATGCTTGTAACAATTCCTTCAGAAAATAAGGCCAAAATTGAAGCAAATCGACCTGCAACACGAGCAGAAGTTGCTGCAATTTTATATGAAATGATGGAACAAGCCAAACTTAACCCAAATGCTAAACTTGCGGAAGCAATGAGAAAGAAAACCGGCGAAGGTTTTGTTGTAGAAAATGCAACTGTTCAAGGTAGTGTTGGAACAATTCCTGCAGGTTCAATCGTTCCTGTAAAATTGACAAAATACATCAGTTCTCAAACTTCTGATGCTGGCGAAATATACTCAGCATCTGCACCTGAAAACTATATTACAAAAGATAAATATATCTTAGTCTACAAAGGATCAACCCTAAAAGGCCAACTTTTAGATGTTAGAAAAGGTAAATGGTTTGTAAGAAACGGTGTTCTAGTATTAGACAACTCACTATTAACAACAAACAACGATCAAACTGTTTCTTTCAATGGTGTTGGAGAAATCACTAAACACAGAAACTGGTTTATGAAATTTGTAAGAGCAACTCTTAAAGGCGAAAAACTAAATGTTGAACCGGAAGGTACTGTTTACATCAAGTTATTAAAACCGGTAAAAGTTGATTTGACAAACGGTTGGATTTTTGAATAAACCGAAATTTTAAACAGAAAAAAAAATGCTTCTTTCATTATTGAAAGAGGCATTTTTCATACATCTTTTTTAACAAAACCAGTTTGAATTATATCTTTTCCAAAACGAGCCTCTAATTTATCAAAACACTTTGACAATTTTTCTTTTTTTTCATCAACTTTTTCATCAGCAAACAAAGACATTTGCGCTTCATCATTCATCGTAAAAGTATCTAAAATTACTCCTGTACTGCGATAAAGAATATTAGGATTATATAATTTATCTAACAAAGTAAAAACAATATCAGAAATTTCCAACTCAAAATCTGTTGCAACATTTAAAACTTTTTTTTCGCAGAAAACTCTAAAATCTTTGGTTCTTAAAAATATACTAACACCTTTGCATTTGGCGTTAATTCCTCTTAGTTTGACGCAAGCTCTATGGATATGATAATTAAGAGAATTTTTTAGATAATTTTTATCGGAAGAAAATTTTGCTAATGCACTGGTTTTTTGAATAGATTTTGGCAATTTTACTTCATTAGAAACAGGAGAAACCATTTCACCCAACAATTCATGTTTCATCTCTAAGCCACGAATACCAATTTGTTTATTCAACCATAAATCATCTTGGCAAACAAGTTCATAAGCTGTCAATATACCATTTTTCCTAAGTAAAATCGACAAATTTTTCCCAATTCCCCATATTTCATCAATACTTGTATTTTGAAGAAGTGGAACAATTTTTCTTGCCCCTATTAAAAACACACCTTCTCCCATCGTTTTTGCTTTATCAGAAGCAAGTTTTGCCAATGATTTTGATGAACTTACACCTATAGAAACAGGTATATCAGTATGTTTTAACACTTCTTCTCTTATCATTTGAGCGATTTCAAGATAATTTTTCTTATAAAGCCTTTCTAACCCAGTTAAATCAACAAAAGCTTCATCTATTGAATAAACCTCGACTTTCGGACTAAAATTTTTCAATATTGTCATTACTTTTTCCGAAATCTTAGAATACAATTCATGATTAGCATTAATATATGTAGCTTTTTTCATCTGTCCTTCAACTTGAAAATAAGGCATTCCCATCCGAATTCCAAGCTTTTTAGCTTCTTTTGAACGAGAAATCACACATTGTCCACGCCCTGACATAACGCAAACAGGTCTACCTTTGAGTTCTGAATTTACAGACTGTTCACAAGAAACAAAAAACGAATCGCAATCAACTAATGCTATAACACTTTTTCGAGCCATAACAACATTTTCAATTGTATTTGATTTTTCGTCAAATAAATTTTCCATACTAGTCTATTACTATTTCTTGTTCATTTTTATATGTAACATAGCCCAAATTTGCTTTTGGCGGTTTTTTAAGATATTTCCTCTTTGTATAAATCACACCAACTTTTGAAGATTGCGAGCCTTTTGAAAAAGTTCTGGCAATTTTAGCACATTCATAAATCAATTTATCTGTAGGATTTTCACACCTCAACAAAACATGCGATCCTGCGCAATCTCTCGTATGAAACCACCAATCCTCATCTTTCGAAAGTTTAGAAACAATATAATCATTTTGGCGATTATTTTTACCAATATAAACTTTACAACCTTCAATCTCCATTTCTGTGGGTAAAAACGCTGATTTTGATACTTTTTTCTCTTTTTTTTGTGGTTCAATTTCATTTCCAATTTCATATAATTCTTCAACAGAATGTGCAATATCAATAGAATAAAGAATTTGTTCATAGTAATCAATGTTTTTCTTCAATTCGTCAGTCAATTCTGTTAATTTTGCAACAGAAGTTTTGGCTTTGTTGTAGAGTTTATAAAACTTATTCGCATTTTCTTTGGGAGAGGAAGTTTCATCTAACTCAATATTTATTTCTTTATTATTTTCATAATCAAAAACTCGTATAAACTTTGAATACCCTTTATTGTTGTAGAGATTTGCCATTATCAAATCCCCATATAATCGATATTTATCGCCATTTACTTCTTTTGACAACTTATAATCCATCTTTTTTAAAGAATTTTTATCCTTTTTTAATTTAGATTGAATTAGTTGAGAATATTGACCTTTCAATCTTTTAATTCTGTCATTATAAATACACTCAGCATAATAATCATCAATAACAGAATTTATGCTTTTACAATTTAAATTAGCAAGAGAATTTTCGTTATAATACCATTCTTTTGGTCTACCGGCAGGATAAACATAAGGCAATCCTCCTGCCATTTCTCGTTCACGACTTTTTTCAGCGCCAACATTATGCGCACAACCAACTATCATATTAGTGTCATAGCTATACAAAATCACATTAGAATACTTTCCCATCAATTCTATTGCTAGGCACAAATAAATTTTTTCTGACAATTCATTATAAGTTTCAATATAAAGTTCTAAAATTCTCTCATAAGGAGGCTGTTCAACTTTTGATATAATAGCATTTTCCAAATACTTTCTCAATAACATGCAAAACATTGGTGGCTTATCAGGAATTTCAATCAACCTTTTTTTCTCATTATCTTTGCTCATAAACGTCACATGGTAGTATTGCGGATTGATATTTATATATAATTTTTTTGTTTCACCTTTATTTCTTAAAGAAAAAACAAAATCTCTCCTTGTCGGTTGCTGAATTTTCTGTATTCTTGCACCAATCATATATTCGGCATTTTCGTCAAGCCATTTTTTTAGTGTAAATGAATCAAAACTTATCATATTTTTATTTTACAACAAAATATGATTTTTATTGACGATTCCTGAAAAATATGTTATTATCAAATACATAAAAAAGGAGTGACAAAATATGGTTTTATGGGAAATTTTTGCAATTGCCGGTTTAGCATTTCTAATACTTGAAATGATAGTTCCGTCAATGTTTTTTTTAAACCTTGCTCTTGCGGGGTTTGTAACAGCAATTGTTGCACTGTTTGTAAAAGGTTGGATTATTCTGACATTTATATTTGTGGTGCTTTCAATTCTTTCTATTCTTTTGTTAAGACCAATTTTGATTAAACAAAAAGAATCAAAAGAGAAAGAAACAGGGATGGAAGGCAAATATATCGGTCAAATCGTTAAAGTTATCGAACCGGTTACAAAATTTTCAGGTGCAATTACAATCTACGACGAACGTTGGGAAGCTCGAACAGATAGTGACGAAACAATTCCTGTAGGTAGTGAAGTTAGAATTGTAAAAAACGAAAGCTTAGTATTAACAGTTGAAAAGTTATAGGAGAGAAAAATGACATTATTTTTATTGATATTATTAGTTGCACTATTAATATACGTATTCAAAGGTATTCTTATTGTTCAACAACAACAAGAAGTTATTATTGAAAGAATGGGGCGTTACGAAAAAACTCTTAGAGCCGGTCCTAACTTTATTTTTCCAATTTTGGAAGCTCCTCGTGGAATTTTGAAAAAAGTTTCTCAAAAAGGCATCGACGGAAGGAATTTCTATTACCTTAAACCTGTTGACAGAATTGATTTGAGAGAACAAATGTATGACTTCCCTCGTCAAAATGTAATCACTAGGGATAACGTTTCAATCACAATCAACGCTTTGATTTATTTCCAAATCGTTGATGCTAAAAGTGCAGTTTATGAAATTGAAAACTTACCTGATGCAATTGAAAAATTAACACAAACAACTTTAAGAAACCTTGTGGGACAAATGGATTTGCAAGAAACATTGACTTCTCGTGGAAAAATTAACGATGAATTAAGAACAACTCTTGATGAAGCAACCAACAAATGGGGTGTAAAAGTTAATCGTGTTGAAATCCAAGACATCTTCCCTCCTGCAGATATTCAAGCATCAATGGACAAATTGATGAAAGCTGACAGAGAAAAGAAAGCCACAATTACGGAAGCAGAAGGTTTGAAAGAAGCAGCTATCAGAAAAGCAGAAGGTGAAAAAGAAGCAGCTATTCGTTCTGCAGAAGGTGCTAAACAAGCAGAAATTTTGAAAGCTGAAGGTATTGCTCAAGCTCGTGTAATTGAGGCAGATGCAGAAAAAGAAGCTATCAATAGAATTATCAACGCTTTAGCTGACAAAGGTCAACCGGACAAATATTTAATTGCAATGAAATATTTAGACACAATGACTGCAATCACAAGTGGGGAAAACAACAAAGTTGTTTACATGCCATACGAGGCTACAGGAATTTTATCTTCTGTAGATGGTATCAAACAAATGCTTGATAGAAAATAATTAAAACAATATATTGAAAAGCAGGGTTTATTTCAACCCTGCTTTTTTTATTTTATATAGAAATTTTTGAAAAAATATGTTATACTGATAACAAGCAATAGAATTTTTTACGGAGAGAATAAAATGATTATAAACAACTTACCTAGAATGCAAGTTCTAATTACGACAAATGACCAATACGTTGAAGGCGAATTATTGTTACCCGAAAACATGAGATTTAGTAACTCTATTCCGGACAATATGCTTTTTTATATCCTTAACGGCGGATTTCAATTTTTAACTCTTAAAAACTGCGAAGTTAAGGATAGAAAGAACCTAGCATTCCGCCCTGACAAATCTCCACAATTGCACGTAAATATTTCTTGCATAATTACAATGCAAATTGTTGAAATCTTGCCTGATGATTTTGAATACGATGATGATTACTACGAAGATGACGTTGTGGAAAATAATGCACCTATTCAACAACCTGCAAGACCTCGTGTAAGAAACAAACGTTAAATTTATTAATACTTCATACTTGTTCACTTTTTTTTATGTTTTTGGTAAAATTTTAGTAAGTCTGTACTGAAAATAAGAAAAAAGGAAGATAAGATGATTAAAACCAAACTTAAAGACCACAATTGCGGAGAGCTTAATCTTAACAACTTGAACGAAGAAGTTACTCTTTCAGGTTGGGCTTCTACTATCCGTGACTTAGGTGGTATTTTATTCGTGGAATTGAGAGATAGAACCGGATTTTTCCAATTGGTTGCAAACCCTCAGATTAACCCTGAAGTTCACAGAGTTTTTGAAAAATTAAGATCTGAATACGTTATTACCGTAAAAGGTAAAATTACTCGCAGACCGGAAGAAACTTACAACGAAAAATATGCAACAGGTCAAGTTGAAATGTATCCAACTTATGTTGAAATTCTTTCAGAGGCAAAAACTTTACCATTTGTATTGGATGATGAAAACGTTTCAGAAGATGTTCGTTTGAAATACAGATACCTTGACATCAGACGAGAAAGTATGTTGCACAACTTAACTTTACGCCACAAAATTTGTCAAGCAGCTAGAAATTACCTAAATAATCAAGACTTTTTGGAAGTTGAAACTCCAATCTTGATTAAAACAACTCCAGAAGGTGCTAGAGATTACCTAGTTCCATCACGAGTTCAAGAAGGTAAATTCTATGCACTACCTCAATCACCACAAATCTTTAAACAATTGTTGATGGTTGGTGGTATTGAAAGATATTATCAAATTGCAAAATGTTTCCGAGATGAGGACTTACGTGCAGATAGACAACCTGAATTTACACAAATTGATATTGAAATGTCTTTCGTAGAACAACAAGATGTTATTAAATGTGTTGAAGGATTAATCGTTGATACATTCAAAGCTGCAGGCGTTGAAGTTAAACCTCCGTTTATACAAATGCCTTGGCAAGAAGCTATGGATAGATTTGGTTCAGACAAACCGGATACTCGTTTTGGTCTTGAATTATTTGATATCGGCGATATTATTTTGCAATCAGAATTTAAAATCGTAAGAGATACTCTTGAAAATGGTGGTATCGTTCGTGGTATTAGAATTCCGGGTGGAGCTAAATTTTCAAGAAAAGATATTGATGATATTACCAAATTAGCTGTATCATTCGGTGCAAAAGCTCTTGCTAACATCATTTATAACGAAGATGGTACTGCAAAATCTCCTGTATTGAAATTCGTTACAGAAGAACAAGCTCAAGCAATTAAAGATAGAGCAGGTGCTGAAAACGGAGATATTATCTTCTTTGTTGCAGATAAACCAAAATTAGTTTACGATATTATGGGTAGATTAAGACTATACTTCGGAAAAAGATTAGATCTAATTGATGAAAGTAAACACAACCTACTTTGGGTTGTAGACTTCCCAATGTTTGAATGGTCAGATGAAGAAGGTCGATTTATGGCAATGCACCACCCATTCACATCTCCTTGTATTGAAGATTTAGACAAATTGAAATCAGGTGATTTGGGTAACGTAAAATCAATTGCATACGATATAGTTTATAACGGAACCGAATTGGGCGGTGGTTCTGTAAGAATCCACTCTTCAGAAGTTCAAAGCGCAATCTTCAAAGCTTTAGGTTTAACTGAAGATGAAGCAAAAGAAAAATTCGGATTTATGGTTAACGCTTTGCAATACGGTACACCACCACATGCTGGTTTAGCTATCGGCTTGGATAGACTTGTTGCATTGCTATGTAGAACAGATAGTATCAGAGATGTTATCGCATTCCCTAAAAACTCCGGTGCGAAAGATCTTATGAGCGATGCTCCTGGCGAAGCTTCTCTACAACAATTAAGAGAACTTCACTTGAAAAGTACTGTTCAACCACACCACAAAAATTAATAACTTTGAATTTCATACTTAAAACTGCTCCCACAGATAATTCTGGGGAGCTTTTCTTTTTACTTTTCTGTGAGATTTGTTTAATAACCCAACTTGTCTTTAACTTTTCCTTTTGCCATTGATTTTTTGAATTTTTCGATTACAGTAGAAACCAAATCTTTTCTATAAATTTCATCGCCTTCATCCATCAACATTCCGATATAATGTCCATTTAAAAAATTTACACTCGCATTAACTTCTTTTCCATTTTTCAATTTTGAGGAAATCCTGACAGTGTCGTGAATTTGAAAAGTTTCAGGGGATAATTTTTGTGCATTTTTATACATATAATTCATCACACCAGCAAATGTTCGTGGCAAATGCGCACCAAAACTTGTAGATGAATTATTTTGAGAAATTGATTGAATTTGCATATTTACTCCTTTTGGAGATATAAATAATTGTGACAAATTTATTTTGCTATTTTTTATATTTTTATTAAGAGAAATTTATTTATTATATAATTAAATTATGCAAATATTTAATGAGCCAAACTTCAATCCAAATTTATCAATCGCGCTCGGCTTTTTTGACGGCGTGCATTTAGGACATAAAAAAGTTATCAAATCAGCAGTTGATTTTGCAAAACAAAATAATATTAAATCCGCAATTATAACTTTTTCTGAACATCCTTACAAATACCTTAAAAATATCTCTCCAAAATATTTATCAACCAAAAAAGATAGAGAGCAAATGATTGAAAAATTAGAAATTGACTATTTGTATGAATTGGATTTCAAAAAGATATCTAAATTACCTGCAACTGATTATTTAGAAAATATTTTGGTTAAATATTTTGCGCCATCCGCAATTTCTACCGGTTGGAATCATAATTTCGGCTACAACAAAACAGGAAATGCAAAATTTTTATATGCGAACGAAACCAAATATAAATATAAATATTTTGAGCTTCCCCCTGAAAAGTTTGAAAATGAAATTATCAGTAGCACAACTATAAGAAGTTTATTACTGAACGGAGAGATTTCGAAAGCAAATAGCATGTTAGGATATAAATTTAAAATATCTGGCAAAATTGTTAAAGGAAATCAATTAGGTAGAACTATCGGATTTCCAACCGCAAATTTAGAGTATCCAACAGATTTAATTGAACTACCACATGGGGTTTATTCGGTAAAAACAAATTATGGTGAAGGTATTGCAAACTACGGTTCTCGCCCGACAATTAATGGTGTTGAACCGATTTTAGAGGTAAATATATTAGATTTTAATAAAGATATATATGGAAAAATTTTAACTGTAGAATTTAACAAAATGATACGCACTGAAAAAAGATTTCCTTCTCTCAATGCGTTAAAAAAACAAATTCAACTTGATATAAAATCGATTTAATATGTCATTGTCCAACCATCATTAATGATTTTACCCAAACAACCTTGACCTTGCCAAGTAGAACTACAGCTACTATTATACAAGGTATCTCTAATTGCAGTCAAAGAATCTCCATCGCAAACACCATTTGCTTTGCATTCAGGAGTTGCACCAGCAACATCAATGGAACCATCATCATAAAATTCAGCATAGAACATATCTCTACCACCGATATTCGGACCTTTTGGACCATTAATATCAATCAACATATGTCCATAATGAGAAGTTACGCCATTTACTGTCTTTGTATAAACATTCGGATAATCAATAATTATACTTGCACCACTTGCCAAAACAACAGAAGAAGCAGCACTCCAACTTGCGTTATTTGTCGCAGCCTCTGTACCTGACTGACTTCTATAACTTGTTGGGAAACAAGGTGCGCTAACAGTATGTCCACAATCACTAACAACTTTAAAATATGTATGAGTAAAATTAGCTATTTCAGTTTGAGTAACCAAACCTGCCTCTCTCAAATTAATAGCATTTTTATCTGTCATGTATCTCAAAGATGCCTGTTGCACTTCATTATAAACTTTGTGTAATTGAGTAACATAACTCTGACGTTGATAATTCTGCATCAATGTTGGAACAGTCATAGCAGAAACTACACCAATGATGCCGAGAGTTACTAGCACCTCTGCAAGAGTAAAGGCAGTTAAGTAGCCCCTCTCCCTAACCCTCTCCCCAAATGGACGAGGGAACAAATCACAGACAATTGCACACTTGTAGCACAATTTTTTATCTAAAAAGAAACTCAATAATCTTTTCATCCAAAATATCCTTTAAAATCCTATATATTTCATTATAACTTATTTTTTTGAATTTTTCAATACTTATATTACATAATAAAAAAGCTCTCTTAATAAAGAGAGCCGTTTAAAAATTATTTAATCAATGCTTGAACTTCTTTAAACTTAGGATTTTTGGCACCCTTCAGCCATTCAAATAACGCAATTTCTACACAAGATGTTTTCACCCCATTTGCAACCATTGCTTCAATACCTTGTTTAAATTCGTATTTATTGCGACTTGCACAAGCATCTTTGATAACATAAACATCGAAACCTGCCTCAATCAATGCCGCTGCGGTTTGATGCACACAAATATGTGTTTCAATACCAAAAATTACAATCTGTTTTTTGCCATAAGATTTAATTTTATCAAGCATGCCATCTTCTAATAAAGCATTAAAATAAGTTTTTTCAACAACATCGCTACCTTCGGGCAAAACCTCTTGCAATTGTGGAACAGTATGCCCCAAACCTTTTGGATACTGTTCTGTTAACAAAACCGGAATTTCCAAAGCCTTTGCTGCACTAGCGATTTTTACTGCATTTGCAACAATTACGTCTTTATCCAAAGCCGCAACTAATCTTTCTTGAATATCAATAATTAATACTAAACTATTTTCTGCTGATAATGTATTCATTTTATTCTCCTTTATACTGATGTATATTTAAAATTCTTGATAAAATCTTCTATAATTCCGACAAGCTCTTTTTGAGAAATCTTTGTTAATGGCAATTGAATTTCTTTGTTTTCGGGACTATCTAAACCTTCATGAGTAATCGAAATCATTATTTTGGCAAATCCAGGATAAATAATTCTCAATGTGCTATCTTGTTTTTTATTTTTTAAATGAAATACGCACATATCATCACCAATCGACTGCTCAATTTCAGTTTCAAACAACTTTTCTTCCCAAGCTTTTTGTAATCTAAAAAACACCGGCGTAATAACTTTTTCCAACTTCTTATTAAAAATTTGCTTGAATATTTTGTAATTTTTGGGTTTATCAACTGTATCATCAAGCCATTCATCAAGAGTTTCTTCCTTAGCTTGCGCAAAAACATATTCGGCATTTGTAGCCATTGCATCTGAAAGCGCCTGCAAAGCATCTTTTTCCATTTCTTTGAAATCTTTATTGGCAATTCCCGAAATTCCGGCACAAAGCTCAAAATCATCACCATAATTTTCTTTAATCTTACTTATAACAACCAAAGTTCCGTTAAAATCAGTATTTGGGAAGTATAAATAAAATTTTGCCCCTCGACCTAAAGTTACAACATCATCAACTCTAATTGATTTTTTTATAGCTTCAGCCATTTTTTCTATAGAAAATTTGCTCTTTGAATTTTCCGAAGGAGCAATCACCGCAAAAACTCCATCATTAAATAAATTTTCATTTATTGCATTTTCAATAACTTGTTGTGCATAATTATAATTATAAACACCTGTCAATTCATCAATTATCTGCAATTGCTCTAGAATTTTCAAATTTCTAAATGCGCTCAATTTAATAGAATTATGCTTAATATTATTCACAACTTTAATTACGAGTTCAATACTCCCAGCTCCAGCCATTGCAAAATCATCAATACCAGCATCATAACATGCCAACACAAGTTCCTCATCATAATCATTCACAAGTAACATTATGCAAACATTTTTGTTATGTCTTAATCTTTTCACTAACTCTATAGTCGATTTTTTAGAAGTATTTTCATGTACCAAAACAATGTCAGCCATTGTCAATTCTAAATTCTGCTCAGCATTGTCAAAACTAGAGGTAACAACGGTATCACCCTTTCTCAAAAATATTAGTTTTGACTTTAACGTTTCTGCAAATTTTTCATCATCAGAAATTAGCAGAATAGAATTTTTATCTGACATCAACTACACCTGCAAATGTTTTTTGATACAAAGGAAACTACCACCTGCACCAAACAAAATAGCCATTGCAAACATAACTACAATGACAAAATTTTGAGCATAAAGCGGAGTTGGAACCATAAAGAATTGGTGCATGTGATTTAATCCGTTTTGAACACAATTCAAAGGTAACAACGCAATAACTGCACCGGAAAAACCGTAAAAAGCACCTTGCATTATCAATGGGAACCTTATATACCAGTTTGAAACCCCCATCAATCGCATAATTTCTATTTCCTCTTTACGTGACTGGATTACAAGCTGAATTGTGTTGTTAATAATCGTAATCGTCAACATGCCCATAATAATTACAACTAACACAGTTATAACATTAACGACATGGTTTAAAGCCTCAATCTTTTTAGCCAAATCTTGTGCATAACTCATATCTTCAACAGACGTTAACTGTTTAATGTTCTTAAACACACTATCAATATTTTCTGGTTTATCAACTTTTACATGAAGCGTATCAGGTAGTGGGTTTTCAATATCCGGCAAATCCATTTCACGTTTCAAGTTAGACCAAGAATTTGCTTTTGGTACAAGAGCTACACTTTCGACATGCTCAAACTCTTTAATCCTTGTTTTTGCAACATTTGCATCGGCATTATCTTTTAAATAAACAGAAATTTCCAATACATTACCAAGTTCATGTGCAAAAGCCGAAATTGAAATTGCAGAACGGAAGAAAGAAGCAAATATAGTCAATATCGCTGCCATTGTCGTAATAATAACGAGGTTAACAATACCAGTTCTTGCAATATCGTGAACGGTTTGTTTGGTCAAACGATATAATATCCTTAATTCACATAACCAATCTTTCGGGATGTGTTTTTTTACTTTTTTCTTAATTTCTGCTTTTGAATTATTCATACGTACCTGCTTGTATATCTCTTACAATTTCACCATTATCAAGAGTAATTACTCTTTTTCTAAAATAATCTACCATCGCATTATCGTGAGTAGAAACGATAACTGTAATTCCTCTCTGATTAATCTGATCCAAAATCTGCATAATTTCCATAGAGTTTTTCGGATCTAAGTTACCAGTCGGTTCATCTGCAATCAACAAAGGAGGTCCATTTACGATTGCACGTGCAATACCAACCCTCTGTTGTTCACCACCAGATAATTCTGACGGAGTTGCATTCATCTTGTCATACAAACCAACAATTTTTAATGCACCAGAAACCCTTGCGTTGATTTCTTTTGAGCTAATCCCTAATGTTCTGATAACATAAGCAACGTTATCGTAAACACTTTGATTTTGAAGGAGTTTATAATCCTGAAAAACAATCCCCATACATCTTCTCAAATTAGGAACTTTATCATTAGAAAGGTTTGCAATATTAATTCCACCTATCGTAACAGTTCCACTTGTAGGGCGTTCTTCGTTATACAAAAGTTTCATTAAAGTTGATTTTCCGGCACCAGATGCACCTACAATAAAAACAAACTCACCTGACATAATATCAAGATTAATGTTTTTTAACGCATAATGATCGTTTTTGTATTTTTTTGTAACTGATCTAAATTGTATCATGATTTTCCTTTATTTTTCACAACATTTATCAATGTAATGCCTGATTTTTGTTCTTAATTTATTGGCACTTAATCCATAACAATCAAGCAATTCTTCGGCTTTTCCGCTTTGTCCAAATTTATCCTCCACTCCAATTCTATGAACTGTTGTAGGATAATTTTCTGATAAAACTTCACAAACTGCGCTACCTAAACCGCCAATTATTGAGTGATTTTCAACAGTAATAACGAATTTAGATTTCTTAGCACATTCAACAATAGTTTTGCTATCAATAGGTTTTACAACCGGAACACTAACAATTCCAATAGAATAACCGTCTTTTGCTAATTCATTTGCAGCTTCAATAACTTCAGCCACAGTTTCACCATTAGTAAATACTGTAACATCAGTTCCTTCTTGCAAAACATTTGCTTTATTTATATCAAATTTATAATTTTCATCATAAACATCACAAACATTTGAACGTGGAACTCTTATATACATAGGACCGTCATGCTCCGCTGCATATTTAATAATTTGAGTACATTCATTACAATCGGCAGGAACAAATACAGACATGTTCGGCAAAGTTCTCATAAGAGAAATATCCTCCAACGCTTCATGACTTGCGCCATCTTCACCAACCGTAACACCGCCATGCGTTCCAACTAATTTAACATTGAATTTAGGATAACAAATAGAATTTCTAACCTGATCATATGCTCGACCTGTAATGAATACCGCAAAACTTGCTGCAAAAGGTATTTTACCTGTCGTAGACAAACCAACTGCCGTTGTTACCATATCTTGTTCTGCAATTCCACAATCAAAAAATCTTTCGGGAAATTCTTTTGCAAAGAATTGAGTTTGTGTAGAGCATGCTAAATCGGCATCCAAAACAACAATACTTGGATTAGTTTTTCCTAACTCAGCTAATGTCTTACCAAAAATTGACCTAATAGATTTTTTTTCATTTCTGTTAATATTCATTTTATACAATCCCGTTCATCTGTGTGCATCAACATTATAGCACAAACAAAAATTAATCAAAATTTGTAGAGATGTGTATAATTTTGTTAAGAATTATTAAAAAAAAACGAAATTTTAGCAATTTTATTCCTTGAGGAATATTTAAACAGTAGAATAAAAATATAGACATATTTTATTGAAAGGAAGAAATTAAATGATTCAAGCTCCAAATTTAGTAAATCCTTACATGCAACCCCAAATGCAGCCGTACGCCCCACAATATGCACAGGCTACACCTGCTCCTAATTACAATGCAGTAAAGATTGATGTACACAACCCATCAGTTAGCGCTCCAGGCGTTGGACAAGTTGCAATGAACGTTCCTCAATACGCTCAACCAACAATGCCATTATACAACTACCCACAAGCGCAATTATATGATTATCCAAAGGCTCCTGTTCAACCTTATTACATGCCACAGCAACCTGTAGCAAGTATTCCGGGACAAACAGTTCAACCTGCTCCACAAGTTGCAGAACCAGCAGCAGCTCAAGCAGCTCCTCAAGTAATTCAGCAACAAAATATTAATACACCGGCACCAATGGTTACTCAACCGGCAGCAGAAGCTCCAAAATCAGCAGAAGCTCCAAAAGTTGAAATAGAACAACCGGCACCGATGGCTCCACAAGTTGATTTGAATACATTTATTGCGAAATTAACAAACCCTGATTATGAAGTTCAAGCCAATGCAATGGAAGAAATTGCAAACATGGTAAAAGATGAACCTCAAAAAGCTACAGAATTGTTAGATGAAAAAGTTGTAAATGCACTTAATACCATCGTTAACACAGATTCTAGCAAATTGGCAGGTCCAACTGCAGAACAAATTGCAGCAAGAGAAAAATTAATGAAAGGCGAACAACTTTCAGATGCAGATAAAAAATTAGCAACAACAATTACTCCGATGGAACAAGCTGAAAGAAATAAAAGCTATGCAATGTTCACATCATCAATTATGCAAAAATTATACGGTGACGAAGTTGCAAAATTAACAGGTTCAACAGTTCCTCTAACAGAATTACCTGGAGCGGTAACTATTGTAGAACAGTTGAAAAACAACCCTAACCCAATGGTAAGAACATCTGCAATTGAAGCTTTAAGCTACATTCAACAACCGGCATACAAACAAGACTTGACAACATTGTTTACAATCGCTAAAAACGACCAAGACAAGAGCGTTCAAGAAGCAGCAACCGCAGCACTTGCAAAATTGGAACAATTACCAGCAGAACAAACAACTGCAAAAGAGGTAAAAATGGAACCACAAGCAGCGCAAGCGCAACAACCTGCTAATGCCGCAGATACAAAAGCTAAAGAAGTAAAAATGGAACAACCAAAACAAACAGCGCAAGCTGCATAATCTTATAATTTCTTTCTTCAAATATAAACAACAAACCTCTGATTATTAAATCAGAGGTTTGTTCTATACATAAACTAAATTAATACGTCATTTGCCAATTGTCGTTTAAGATTTTTCCCAAACAACCGTGCATATTTCTTCTACCACCAGCAATGCAATAAGTATTAAAATGAGTATTCCTATGAGCTTCTGTTAGTGGTAATGGAGCAGAGCCATAATCATCAATTATAAAGCCATCTCCAGTGTTATAAACAAACATTTCAAACAAATCACGCCCTTGAATATTTGGACCTTTTAAGCCATTTACATCAACCAATACACGTAATACCATATCTGCATTATCATTTCTTGGATTAATTGCAATAGTCTGACCACTTGCTAGGATAGCGGTATATGGCATACTTATACCACTTAATGCGGTTCCATTAACTTTTTTATAACTAGCAGCAAAACAAGAAGAATTATTTGCTTCGCAAGTTTTTACAACTTTGAAATACGTATTAACAAAATCATTAACCGCAGCTTGAGTTGTCAAACCAGCCTCTGTCAAATTAATTGCGTTTTTATCTGTTTGATACCTTAAAAGAGCTTGACTTACTTCGTTATAAGTCTTATGTAATTGAGTTACATAGGATTGACGTTGATAATTCTGCACTAATGTTGGAACAGTCATAGCAGAAACTACACCGATTATGCCGAGAGTGACAAGAACTTCGGCGAGAGTAAATGCATCTAGGCATCGCATAAAAATAACGCCAAAACTATTGATATGAGAGGCTAAGCGATTGCCCCCCCCCGATGAGCTTAAATTTTTTCATAAGAACCTCCTTATTTTCTTAATTATAACTATACGGTTTCCATTTCCTTATTTTCAGCCGGATTTGGAGCGGAATTTGTATAATCCGCATATTCTGAAATTTGTTTACACCATTCATAAGTAATTTCTTCTGGACTTAGTTTATAAGAAATTGGTTTACCAACATGTAATCTAACTTTTCTTCTTGTAAACGGTTTTAATTTCGGATAACCTGTAAACTCAGCAATAGCAACCGGAACAATATCCGCTTTTGCATTTTTTGCAATTACAATAAAACCTTTTTTCAAATCATTTATATCAGAGCCATAAGGTCTGATTCCACCTTGTGGAAATACCCCTAAAGACCAACTTGTAGATAATATATCTTTAACTGTTTTAAATGTGGCAATTTCCGGCTTTGTTCTATCAACCGCAAAAGCTCCTAAACGTTTTACAAGCCATTCAAACTTATCACCTTTTTGGAATAATTCTTTTTTGGCCATATAAGCAATCGGTCTGCCACAAGCCATTGTAACCATTGGCGGGTCAAAGTGTGATACGTGATTAGCAGTATAAATAAACTTTCCACTTTTTGCTTTTGTCGGGAGATTTTCTCTGCCAGAAATCTTGCAATCATAAAATATTTTCATAAACGGAATTACAACAAAATACAAAAATGACATATAAAAAATTGTTCTGAAAATATTATATTCATTTGGATATCTTCTATTATAATTACGCTCTTTGTTCATCACCAACTCCTAAATGTTCTTCTTGCGGTTCTATGTATTTAAACCCTGTTAGTTCCTGAATTTGTTTTATCCATTGTTGTCTAACGACTTCCGGATCTTTATTATACGGAATAGGTTTTCCAATTTTCACCACAACTTTTCCAGTAAATGGCAAGTGCCTAGCCTCTTGAGTTCCAACTATACCAATCGGAAGAACTGCACATTTTGTAATTTTAGCAAGTTTTGCGAAACCTTCTGTAACACCAGTTATAGTTCCTGGAACACCTCTTGTTCCTTGAGGAAAAATCCCAAAAACCCAATTACTCTTTTTTATTTCCATAACTGTTTTTATCGTAGAAGGGCCTAAACTCTCTCTATTTACGGCAAAAGTTCCTAACCAATCAATCCACCATCTAATAAACGGAATATCAAAAAGTTCTTTTTTCGCCATAAAAGAAACACGTCTAGGCAAAATACCCGCAATCATAGGTGGATCTAAAGTTGATAAATGATTTGGACAAACAATATAAGCATTGTCTTTCGGCACATTTTCCAAACCTTCAACCTTCAAGCGATATATCAACTTACACCTAATCATATAAAAAATTCTGCATATAATGAATTGGAAAATAGTCCTCCAAACATTATATTCATCCGCAGTTCGCCTTGTATAATTTTTATCTTTATCCCAGAACAAAATTTTTCTCCTATGTTTAATAATACAATTATATATGCAAAATTTGCACATTACAAGTTTTTCATATATATTATAACTATTATTAAGGAGAGAAAAATATGAAAACATCAAATGTAGAGTTAGAAAACGAACTATTTAAAAGCGTTTACGACAAAACTCCCGATTATATAAAAAATCTTAATCTTATGGATTTTTCACAAAAAGGCGAGTTTACATTTACATTAAAAAGAGAACATTTAAAACCCTACGATAAAGATATTAACCCAGAAGGTTTGAACCTTGAAGAATGGTTTGCGAATTACGCCAAAGAAGCAAAAGTTTCTACTGCCGGAATTAGAGGGCCACAAAATATTCTTTATCCGCAAGACACAAGATTTCCAATAAACTTAGTCGGAATTGTTTTAGCAACTTTAGCAAAAGCACTTGTTGCGAATGAAAAATACAAAGGTAAAAAAATTGTAAAAGTTGCAGGCAGAGAAGTTCGTTATAATTCAGATTTATTCCTTGATGCAATAACAAGAGTACAAGCAGCACAAGGAATTAGAACTCTTGTACCGGAAGGCAAAAAAACTATTCCAATTTGGCTTGCGTCATTTTTGGCATTCAAATTAGATCTTTTGGGTGGCGAATATATTACATCAAGTCACGGAATTTCCGTTAAAAACGCAACAAAAGACTTGAACTGTCAAGGTAGCCAATATTTACCGGAAGAATCTATGGAATTTGTAAACAAAATTCAAGAGATTTTTAACAAAACAGAAAAAGATGGAACATACGAAATCAAAATTGCAGCCACTGATAATCCGTTGATTGATGAAAAAGTGTTAGCAAACATTGATGATGGAGTTGATTTATACGTAGAATACTTAAAATCAGGGGTTGCGCAAAAAATAAACCTTGACTTAATCAAAGAAATTAAAGACAAAATCGTTATTGAAAGCGTTGGTGGCTCTGCATACAGAACATTAAGCAGAGTTTTAAAAAAATTAGATATTTCAGACAAATTCACATGGTTTGATACCGAAGAAGATTCTTTCTTTCACTCAATTGGCAAATACGACCATACACCAAAAGGCGAAAAGGCTTTTTACGATTACTCTGTCGATGCAACAGTAGTTGCAAAAAAACGTAGCGGAGAAAAATTCTTCCCTGTAATTGAAACAATGCACTACGACGAAAGATTAACAAAACTCCCGGTAGGAACAGCAGTTTTAATTACAGATCCAGACCATGACAGATTGACTGTTACTCAAACTGAAAAAGCTGATAAAATTTCTGAACTTGAAAAAGCTGGAATTGACTATGTCAGATTGAACAATGATTTAATTTTGACAGTATTCACGGCAAATCAGGCGTTTTTAATGCTTATGGATTTTTGGTCTAAACAACTAAAATCTCAAAATCTTTGGAATAATCACCCAAGATTTATGATTAAGACAACCGCATCAGCAATTTCTTGGGATGAATGGGCTAAAAAACAAGGGATTAAAGTTGTAAATGTTCCTGTTGGTTTTAAAGAAATTGCCAACATTATGAAAAAAGTTGAATTAAAGCTAAAAAACAATCCTGAAAAAGAAGTAATTATTGACGATGTTTTAGGAAATTCTATCAATCTTGGAGTTAACCCTAGATTAATTTTTGCAGGTGAGGAATCTGGCGGAATGATTATGGGAACAGAAGAATTGATTAAATCTCAAAACGGCAGATTTGCAATTGCAATGAGAGAAAAAAGTGCAACAGAAGCAATTATCGTTGCATCAGCTTTGATAGCTAAACTCCAAAAAGAACAAACACCGTTGTCCAAATACCTTGTTCAAATTTTCGAAGAAAACAACATTATCGGCAGATTTGATACAAGAGTTGATATAGCTTATTACAACGAATCTGAACCGGATATAAACAAACTAAAAAAAGAAAAAGTTCTAGGCGAAGCAAAGAGAACAAAAAATGATTTGTTTTACCTATCAATGGCAATGGGCGTAAAAAAAGGTATTATGACACTTGGAGATGTCAAAGAAGTTTTGAATGATTCATTCAAAAGCCTAATTTTTGACAACCTTGTTTCAATAAAATTTGTTGGTGATGGAACATATCTTGAATTTACCGACAAATACATAGAAATCCGACCTTCCGGAACTGATGCTAAAACAAAAGCTTATGGAGGCGGCTCAGACAAGGCTATTCTTGAAACTTATGCCAACATAATGGGAAATTATTCAGGCGACAGAACAGAATTGCACAAAAAATTCATTAGTGACAAATTCTACAACTCAACTAAAGACGAGGCTATGAAATATTACCTTGAATTTGTTGATAAAGATGCAAACAATGAACCTTTTGAAATTCCTGAATATAATTTTTAAAATGCTTAATTAAATTCATAAAAATAAGTTGGACAAATATTTGTCCAACTTATTTTTTATATTTTATGCAATTTTTTCTTAAACAACGCTTTTGCATGATTAATTGCATCAATTTCGGCAGAATACACACCCTTAATCTGCTTGATTATTCCATATTGATCTAGCTGATTTTTCACATCTTCGCTTGGTATTACCATCAATACCTTAATATGTTGAGATTTTAATCTTAGTATTATATCTTCTAACGCAAATATCGCTGATATGTCTAGTGTATCCTCGCCATCATAAACTAATATTAAATAACGAGTTCCTAAAAATTCATCAAACTGCGAAATAATTTGAGTTGCAGAACCAAAGAAAAATGCTCCGCTAATGTGTACTACTCTTATTTTGTGACGATAATCTCTTTCTACAACTTTTTCCATCTTCATTATGTCTTTGTCATAAACAACTTTATTAATCAATTTTGCCTTATCAGCAGCTCTTTTGGCATAAAGTAATGCAGCCAAAGTAATTCCGGCTCCCACCGCAACTATCAAATTATAAAAAACAGTTAAACAAAATACTAATCCTAAAACATACAAATCGTCTTTTGGCGCAAGTTTTACAACCTTTAAAAACTTGGTATCTATGATATCATAACCAATTTTAATCAAAATAGCGGCCAAAACCGCCAAAGGAATTTCTGCAACAAATCCAGAAAATTGATAAATCAACAACACCAAAATAATTGAAGTCACAACCGCAGCTAATTTTGTAGTAGCTCCTGTTTTTAAAGCCGCAACTGTCCTCATTGTGGCAGCAGAACCTGCAAGGTTACCAGTCAACGCACAACACATATTTCCTATTCCTTGAGCTGCTAACAACTTATTAGGTGGCAACTGCACTTTTGTAACAGATGTACAAACCAAACCGGTTAACAAACTCTCTGATGAGAAAATTACGGCTAAAATTATCGAATAATGAAAATATGTTATAAAATCATGCAAATTTGTATGCGGAATATGAATTGATGGCAACGTAACAGATATTTGCGAAATCTTTTCTACATTCAACCCCATTTTTATAGAAATAAATGTACACAAAATAAGTGCCAAAATCTGCGATGGGACATATTTATTCCATTTTTTAGGGAAACAAAATACTATCAAAAGAGCTAACGCACCAATCATTAAAGCCTGAATATTAAGAGTTGCAAAAGATTTTACAACATTTTCCAAACTTTCAATCGTGTTTGAGCAAGAAGTCAATCCCAATAGTGGGTTCAACTGCATAATTATAATAATTACCCCAACGCCGTTCATAAACCCTGAAATTACTGGGTATGGTACATATTTTACAATATCAGGCAATTTTGTTAAAGATAGCAAGATTTGCAAAATTCCTGCCACAAATATTATAAAAATTACGGCATCAAGATTTTGATTTAATGCGTGCATAACTGATGCTACAACAATTGCAACAGGACCTGTAACTCCTGATATCATAGGTACTTTAGTGCCAAATATTCCCGCAACAAAACATAAAATTATTGCTCCCCAAATACCGGCACTTGCCCCAAACCCTGTAGCAACACCAAAAGCTAAAGCCTGCGGTAGTGTTATAACTGCAGCATTTAAGCCACCTAAAACATCTCCTGAAAATATTTGTAATTTTTCTTTTAAATTCATAGGGGTATTATAAATAAACTTTATGTTATAATCAAGTAAAAAAGGGGAAAATTATGGAGAACTTAAACAAACACATTGAACACACACTTTTGAAACAAGATGCAAAATTAGAAGATTTTATAAAACTTTTTAATGAGGCAAAAGCTCACAAATTCTTAGGAGTTTGTATCAATCCTGCTTACGTAAAATTAGCAAAAGAAAATTTAAAAGATAACGATGTAAAAGTTGTTACCGTAATCGGATTTCCACTCGGAGCAAACAGAAGTGACGTTAAAGCTTTTGAAGCATCAAAAGCAGTTGAAGATGGTGCAGACGAAATTGATATGGTAATCAATGTTACTGCAATCAAAAACAAAGACTATGATTTTGTTGTAAACGACATAAAAGCCGTAAAAGCTGCTTGTAAAGACAAACCGCTAAAAGTTATTTTAGAAACGGATTTATTAGAAAAAGACGAAATCAAAAAAGCTTGCGAACTTTGTGTTGAAGCAAAAGCCGACTTAGTAAAAACATCAACCGGTTTTGTAAAAGGCGGAGTTGGCGCAAAAGCAGAAGATGTAAAACTGATGTATGAAACAGTTTCACCTTACGGATTAAAAGTTAAAGCATCTGGCGGAATTAGAGATAAAGAAACTGCAGTAAAAATGATTGAAGCAGGGGCTGAGAGATTAGGTACAAGTTCCGGCGTAAAAATTGTTGCGGAATAAAAAAAAATAAACCCTCTCCCGAATTTCTAAGCTCGTATTGCTCACTAAGAAATTCCGCCCTCAGCACAAAGTACAGACAGGGTCACACGCATCGCCTCAGCTCTGCGGTTTCCTTTGTCTCACAGTGAGAGAGGGCTGTTTTGGTTTGCATATCTTATTCATTTCTCTAAAATATTTTGACCATGCTATAATATTCATTAAGGAAATAACGTATGGGTGATGAAGACAAACAGTTTGATGCCACACCGAGAAAGCTCGAGCAGGCAAGAAAAGAAGGACAAGTTGTTAAATCAAAAGATTTTTCAACCGCTATTTCTTTGCTAATTTTGTTCTCGGTAATCTTCGGATTGGCTCCGTTCATTTGGGATCAAATCGTACAACTTTACACCCTCCTGTATGAGCAAATCCCCAACGCACACATAGATCAGGTCGGAATGACATATATTTTAACAATCACAATAAAATGTGCCGCATTAATTATCGGACCTGTACTTTTTGTCGCGTGGTTTATTGCAATTATGGCAGATTTTATACAGGTCGGACCACTTGTTGCAACCGCTCCTTTAATGCCAAAATTAGATAAACTTAACCCAACAAAATATTTCAAGAATATTATGTCTATAAAAACTCTTTTTGAATTATTCAAAAATATTCTAAAAGTTGTTTTGTTAGGCTATATCGGCTGGAGCGTTTATATGCAGCATATTGAAAATATCCTTATGCTTGCTGCAATCGACAACAATTTTGCCGTAATGATTGAGTTCGGCAAACTAATCACAGACTTTATTTTTAAGGCATGTATCGCCTTTTTGGTAATTTCTGCGGCAGATTACGGAGTCACAAAATGGAAATTTTTAAAAGATCAAAAAATGTCTTTCAAAGAAATTAAAGACGAATACAAAAATACAGAAGGCGATCCAAACGTAAAAGCCGCACTACGCCAACGCCGCATGCAAATGTTACAACGAGGAATGATGGATGCCGTACCGGATGCGGATTTTGTCGTAACAAACCCAACCCACATAGCATGCGCTCTTAAGTACAAAGCAGAAGAAATGGCTTCTCCAATGCTTATTGCAAAAGGGACAGAGCTTATTGCAAAAAAAATCATTAATATCGCAAAAGAGCATCAAATTCCTGTAATTGAAAATGCCCCTGTCGCACGCGCACTTTACAAAATGGTTGATTTGAACCAACAAATACCACCGGAATTGTACAAAGCAATTGCAGAAATTCTACTTTTCGTTTACAAGTTGAAAAATACATCAAATAAAGGTACAATGAAATAAATTCTATGCTAGAATAATTTTATAATCATGGTTATGCAAAATAAAAACAAACTACAAGAATATATAGACATAGTTCAAAAAGTTGCCAAAGTCGAACACAGACGTATTCCTCAGCACATGGTAGATTATGAGGAATTAGTTTCTATCGGGATTTTGGCTGTTCAAGTTTTGATTAAAAACAAAACACCTGAACAACTTGAAAAATACAATGCAGCGTATATTGCAACTGCCGTAAGGTGGGCTATTCGAAACGAATTAAGAATTAGGTATAAATGGTATTCTTTAAAACATAAATCTGATGATGAAGTCGGCAAGGATGAAGAAGTTGACGGCATGGATATGCAAAAAGCCAAAGTTCGTGAAGCTGTTTACGAAACAATTCTATCCATTGATGGCTTAGCTGCTGCCGCTAGTGATAATGATTCTCCATTTGACTTCCTTAAAGATCCGCATGCACAACCTGATGAAAGCGCAGAAATTACCGAAATGGGTAGAATGATTAGAGCTGCAATTGCAAAACTTCCACCTAAAGAAAGAACTGTTGTTGAATACAGATTTTATAGGAACATGCAGGTTAAAGATATTGCAAAACAAATTGGGTTATCCCCATCACGTGTAACACGTATTGTTCAATCATCTTTGAACACTGTTAAAGAATACTTAAACCAGCACGAACAGTACGGATATTAGAGAATTAATCTACAACAGTAATTCTGCCATCATCTTTTAATTCAACAGGTGTATTCATTTTCTTTATATAATCGCAGGTCAATTTGTCTTTGTCAAAATCGAATTTTTCATCAATTTTTCCTTTTTCGATTTTATTCTCAAGCAAATTATCCCCACCTGATGCCATAAAGTCATCTGTAGCTACCGTATAAACTTTATTTGGATTTGGATTGTTTACATCAATTGCGTTTTCTTTTCCTTCTTTATCAATAAATGATGCAGCTTTTAGTTCACCTGATCTGCTAACTGTATATTTCAACCCTGACGGCATTATTATACCAGGTTTATGTCCAGGATCATTGAATGATTTTGCACCTTTTTTCAACGCATCAACTATTTCTTTTTCAGTCAACTTTAATTTAACCATATTATTCTTCAAAGGAACAACTTCAAATACCTGATGAGAATCTAAAGGACCTTGTTCAAAGAAGCCTCTAATATTTCCGGCATTGATAATCGCCATATCTGTTCCAAATTCTTTTCTAACCGCATCCATAATCAAAAATGCGTTAGGGTTAGGATCTAAAAGTCTTTCTTTAGTTGGACCAGTTGCAGTCTTGACTTCTCCCAATTGTTCAGGTTTACCTAAAATATGTTCAAATACACCTTTCAATACTCTATTGCGCTTGAAAATACTTGATGGAGTAACATTGTTCTGAACTTTTACAATAACACCTTTATCGTCATCCCATGTAATTTTCAAATCGCCAAAATATTCACCATCTTTGCCGGCTTGAGTAATAACAACCGGTTCATTTGATTTAGAAGTCAAAAGGTTTTTGCCTTCTTCTACACCTTTTAATAAATCATGAGTGTGTCCACCAACTATTACGTCAATACCTGAAGTTTCTTTTGCTAATCTTTGATCTTTTGTTAAACCACAGTGAGAAAGAACAATAACCTTGTTAATTCCTTGTTTTTTAAAATCATCAACTGCGGTCTGAACGTCTTTCAATGTTTTTTCAAAATCATCAACACCGATTTGTTTTCTTGAGTCATTATCTCTGATTCTTTCGTGTAAATCTGGAGGAGCCAAACCAATTATTGCATATTTATGCCCATTTTTTTCTAATACAAATGATTTTTCAATAACTCCGTCTAGCGGATTTCCTTTAGGAATTTGCAAATTCATACCTAAGCTTTTAAATTTTGCACCTTTTTTGCTATCAGCAAGTTCTGGTGGGTTTTCATCATATTCGTGATTTCCATCCGATGTAGCTTCAACACCTAGTGCGTTCATATAAGTATTTGCAGCCCTTGCGACATTGTGATCCGCTCCTGCAGAAATATCACCTGCTGCAAGAACTAGTTTGTCTGCCGTCGAATTTTTGGTTTGATAATCATATAATTCTTTAGCAGAATAAATTCTTGACATATTACCAATTCTGCCGTGATTATCGTTTATGTAAAAAATATCTGTTGTTACATACTTTGGAGAATTACTATTTTTCTCGGATGTTTTATCTGATTTTTCAAATGTATCTTTTACCGGCTGAGATTGCATATTTTGAGGGGCGGTTTGCATGTTTTGATTTGATACATTTGATGTAGCTCTAAATGTAATCTTTGGAAGATTTGTTAATGATATATTCATATTTTTTCACCTTTTACTAAATTAAACATCGTCAAAAAAATTTTTGCTTTATTTTTGCCTAATATTAACTAACATTAAGCAACTTGTCCAATATTATTTCTTTCAAGAACTATCGGTTGAGGTTGAATTTGTTGGGGTTGTTGAATGGGAACTTGAGATTGAGAAACTACACTATTTGCTTGTCTTTTTAAGTCTTTGTAAGTTTTTAAACCTTCTACCCAGTTTTCAACAAAGTTTACATCATTTGCAACTACAGCCTGAGGCAAAGCGGCATGATGGATTTTCGGGAGTAAGAAATCTTCTGAATACTCAACCGCTCTAGGAACATTGTCATCAGTATCATTGCAAACAAATATCATTTTACCGTTTTTATCTGTTTTTGTTCCTGTAATAGTGATTTCATGACCATTTATAATAGTCCCGCTTGCATCAACTTGCGTATAACCAATAATTACGTTTTCGCCCATATTCAGAGCATCTGTAATTTGTTTTTTCATTGTTTTAAAATCTGTTTCATAGCCGACCAATCTAGCATTTTCATCAACTGTTTGATATGTAACAGACATCTTATTTTTATCTTCAACTACAGATTCTGTAAACGTTTTTTCAAATTCAATCAAACCTTTATCATTTTGGTTGAATTTTCCGGCTCTTTTATCTGTTAAAGAGTTATACGCTTGTTGAGAACCAACCTGCATGAATGTAGATTGCATCAAAACATCAAGCGGAGAACGTTCATAATTATCTCTGTCTACTGTTTGAATATGCGCTCTTATAATTGCATTTTTATCTGGTGCAAATGTCAAATTAGCTTTATCAAAATCTTTTGCTTCAAACGGGATTTCAAAAGCGTTTAATAACCAAATTGCATCAAGAGTATTATCCGCCAAATTACTCATCTTGATTGACTTTTGAACCGCCATATTTGGCGAACTCAAACCTTCTGCAAATCGTGCAAATTCTGCAGGATGTTTATCTGCTAAATTGTATTCAATACTTGATGCAACACAAGTTCCGGAATGTTCAACATTAATATCTTCAGGATTTCCACCTGCAACAGAGGCTGCTTGTGACTGGTATTGAGCAGGAATATTTCCAAATTGCTGAGTAATAATATGTGGATCAGAAATTGTATCTATTGTATTTTTCAAAATTGTTGCACTGTCTAAACCTTGCGCTCTTTTGTTTTTAGCAATTTTATATAGATTATCCAATGTTGTTGATTTATCATTTGAATCTGCGTTTAATAAAGTACCATTTTTCAACATTATATTAAGTTGCTTACGAGTACTTTTGTCAACCATTCCAACCAACTCGTTGTATTTAGTTTTTTCATCATTAGAAACAAGTTCTGTTCTAAACTTTGCAGAAGTCAAAGCACTATTATAAGGGACTTGCGTCATTTGCGGATGATTAGCCTTAAATGCAGGAGCAGATTTTGCCACAATCGGATTTGTAACATTTGCTACACGCACAGACTTAACTGTGTTATAATTATTATATTGAGTATTATCAATATTTAATGAGTACACAATTCCACTCCACTACTACAATTATATAAAAAAGAAAAACAAAAATAAATTGCTATATTTGCAAAAATTATATTAACAAACGTTACAATCAGGGATATAAATTTGAAAATCAAACAACTTACAAAAGAACAATTAACAATCTCAATAGACAGACTAACAAGATTTAAAGAAACCGAAACCAAATACCTAAGAGTATTTAAGGATATTATTACAAATAATCTGATTGAACCCAAAATTAAAAAGCATGAACTAGATGAAATGGATTATGAAAACCTAAAAAACATAGCCGAAAACATTATTAATTCATCAGTTCTCAATGAACCAAACGATTTACAAATAAATCAAAATTTATATGAATACGAAAATTCTGTTTTTAATCTCAACGAAAACTGCCAAAAACTTGTAAAAAATAAAATTAATTACAAAGCTATAATCAAAATTCTACCTGAGAATATTCCTAACAACTTAAAGTGGTTAAAAAATTATTACGCAGATAAAAATTCTAAAAACAATTTAGGTTATCCTGTTCACAAGATAATTCTTTGTGAGGGAATTACAGAAGAAATTCTTCTTCCTGTTTTTTCAAAACTTTGCAATTTTGATTTTAATGAGCATGGAATACAAGTTATCTCTGCCGGAGGAAAAAATCAGGTTGTAAAATATTTTTATAACTTTGCTGAATGCTTAAAAATTCCAATATTTGTTCTTTTGGATAATGATGCAAAAATCAATCTTGAAGAAATCAAACCAAGACTTCGCAATATAGATAAAATTCATCTTTTAAAAAGCGGAGAATTTGAGGATATGCTTCCAAATTCCTTAATTGCACGCACTTTAAATTACGCAACTCAAAACATATCACTTGCAACTATTGAGGGGTTAGAGGAAAGTACTTCCAAAGTGGAATTTTTGGAAGAATTTTTTAAACACAGAGGCTTGCATGAATTTAAAAAAGCCGAATTTGCAACACTCGTAAAAGCTAATGTCAAAGACAAAAATGATATTTCCGTAGAAATTAAGGAAATCATAAGCGAAATAAAAGGGACATATAGTCCCTTGAAAAATGGAGTTTAAAATACGTTTATAAGTTTAGTTACCAACTAATCTCAAAGCCTCTTGCAACAATTCTTTTTGAGATGAAATCAATTTGTTTGAAACATCCATTTGAACTTTTGCCATTTGGTAATACGAAATATTTGCTTTGAAATCTGCGTTTGACATTTCCAATAAACCTGAACGAATTTCACCAACACCAATTAACGGCTTACCGGATTCTTCTGTTTCCAAAAACTGTCCTTCTTTAAACTCATACAAAGCCGCAGAGTTATTGAAATTCCTTGTTGTAATTCTATACAATGGAACTGAACGTTTACCATTATCGGCTTTTCCGTATATTGTTCCATCATTTTTTATTTCATAATCATCATATTTACCTAAATATTTTCCATTATTAGGATCAATCCACATTTTAATATTTGTTGTTGGAATATCTAAAGCTCCGCCTTTCATTGCTGTTTCTTGATAAAGATCTGAAGTTATAGATTTTGTACCTTGCATAATTTCACCTTTATCATTCAATATGTACCCTTGAACAGTATTACCGCTTCTATCTCGATAGACACCTTCTTTATCAAATGTAAATTCGCCCAATCTCGTATAAATACTTTTTCCTTCAGAATTTTTTACTAAGAAAAAGCCTTTACCTTCCAAGAACACGTTTTCTTTAGAAGTACCCGGAGTTGATTTACCTTGATCCATTTTTTTATTATAATCGTCGGAGATAGCACCTCCAAGAAATGTTTTAAAATTAACCTGTTGCTCTCTAAAACCCGGAGTATAAACGTTTGTCATGTTGTGAGCAATAACGTCCATCCAGTTCGTAGTAGACTTTTGCGTATTTAATGCCGTTACAAATGAATCATTCATTACTGTTTCTCCTTATTTTGGCGTTTTTGCTGCTGTTGCTGACGCGAATTACTATAACTTAATTGAGTATATGACAAATCTTGTTCATCAAATCTTTGTCTTAAAGATGCAATATTATTTCTCAAATATTGTTCAACCGCCTTATCTCCAGGAATAAAGTTTGCAGCCAAACTACCGTCTTTATTTACCTTTATAATGACAGAAACATCTTTGTCAAAATCTATTCTGAAAGGTTGATTTGTTTTCATAGATTCTGCTAATTTATCCATCAACACTGATGAAACTTGGACATTTTTCTGAATATTTTGCGCACCTTCTGCTATTTGATCACTAATATTAGCTGCTATACTTTGCATTGACATATCTGTGTTTTGAACAAGATTTGCAAAGAAATTAGCATCTGAATCAGACATATTTATAACATCATAATCAACTGTCGTTGCAGAATTTACAGTATTCATTAAATCTTTCGTATTCAACAAATCCTGAATATTTTGAGATAACAGAGATTGCCCTTCATTATGATATTTAAAATCAGTGAAATTTACTCCACCCGAATAAACATCAGAAGGGACAATATCATCAGGCTCTTTCATTTCTTGAGATAATTTATTTGCCTCTTTTATTGCATCTTTTTCAGATTTTTTATCGTTAGAAATTTTTTTATCATCTTTCGACGAATTTTTTGTTTCTTCCGTTTTTGAGGCAGTTTTCATTTCATCTTCAAAAGATTTATCCGACTTTGAACTACTGCTTGTCTTTGATTGAGTTTGTGTTGAATTTACATCTGACGTGCTTGCTGTAGCCGTTGCGGAAGATGTACTTACATTCATTTTTAACTACCTCCATCTATTTGTTCTAACTGTTTTAAAATTGCGGCTTCTTCTTCTGCCTTTTCTTGGCTTTGTCTAAAATACCTTGTTACGCCTAGTTCCGAATATTGTTTTAATTCTGCGGCTTTCTCTTCTGCAATATAGGCTTCACGGTTCTTTTCCTTGTGTTTTTCCAGAACCTTTACACCTTGTTCCAGTTTTACAAGTTTAACTTTTTCTTCGTCAAGTTTGTTTTGCAGCTCTACACGAATTGCTTCTAATTGTTCTGCCTTATCCCACAAATGTAATAAGTAATTATCATACGTTTCGTACATCATAGGGTTAGCAATTCGCATATTTTGTTTTGTTGTTTGAATTTCTTGCTCGTTTCTTCGAATATTTTCTTCGGCTTGATAAACTGCTTGTTGAGCTTTTTGCACTACCGTAAGTTGTTCTTCTTTTTTGCGAACTCTGAAATCCAGAACTTTCTGCAATCTGTACCTAAAAGGCATTTTATACCACTCTTTTAGATTATTATGACCGATTTTTTTGCCTTAATAATCATCTATATGAATGATTTAATTATTTTATGCAAAAAGTCAATCTAAAATCGTAACCCCTGTACCAGTTCCACGATTTCTATTCGAATAATAATATCCCCTATTAGTCTGCACACCAACTTCTTCGCCATTGCCTGCCATAGCACGTTCTGCTTCAAAATAATCCATATAAGCAGGATCCATAGCAGGAGTAATTCCTGTAGGCATACCGGCAAATTGATTTTTAAAATTACCTAACAATGTATTTCGCCATCCGCCACCACTCATACCTGTAAAAACCGGAGGTCTGTAATTACTTTGGCTAGAATAATTTTGAACGTTCGGATTAAAAGTTTTATAATTCCTTGCGGCGAGTTTTAAAGTTTCAAATCGTTGAGCTAACTCTCCTTCTTGAGATGCTCCAAACAATCTCTGCTCTAATCTTTCTATTCTGTTTTTCGCATTATCATATTCATAAGTTTGCAACAAAAGTTGATTTTCTAATTTTTCTATACCTGAAAACTGACTTGCAACCAATTTTTCATTATTATCAATTGAACTTTTTCTATTCACCTTAGTTCTATAAATAACCGGTTGTCCGTAGTATCCGCCATAAGGTTGTATATATTGAACATTCGGCTGATTGTTATAATAACTCCTGCCATAAGGGTTGTAAGAATTGTTATAGTACGGTCGCTGGTAATAATTGTAGTAATACGGCCTTGAATGGTAACAATTTCCACTCATGTATCTAACATTTGGAGGATAATAATAACCGTTATTATAGTTATTATAACCACCAAAAACGTTAGACAAAATTCCTGCTTGTGCAAAGTTCGCAGTAAATATCAATACCCCTGTCAACAATATAAATTTTTTCATTTCAAACCTCACCTCTTTATAACGATAAATCAACCATTAAAATTTCTCATTCTCCTTAATAACTACCTAAATAGATAATTTATGTTAACTCTTTGCGAAAAAATCAAAAACATGTTACAAATAGTTATTATGAAAAAAACTGTGATAGCGTATTTACACACCCACTGGGATAGGGAATGGTATAGAGAATTTGAAGTTTTTAGACTTCGTTTGTTGAGAGTTTTTGACAATGTATTAAATTTACTTGAAACAAATAAAATTCCGTCATTTTATTTTGACGGACAAGTTAGTGCATTATTGGATTATCTCGAAATAAGACCAGAAAAAGAGAAAATTGTCAGAAAATTTATAAAAGAAAAAAGACTTTTCATAGGTCCTTGTTATACTCTTGTTGATGAATTTTTAACCGACAAAACCACTTTTGAAAAAAACTTAGAAATCGGTTTAAAAACATCAACAGATTTCGGTTGTACAGACTTTATCGGTTATCTTGCAGATACATTCGGTCACAGTCAAAACATTCCAAAGATATTTCAAAAATTCGGAATTGACAAATGCGTTGTTTGGAGAGGTTGCGGAGATATTCCATCAGAATTTAAGTTTAACGGAATTGATACAGTTAACTTAATTCGGGGCTATTTTATGGACATATTTTCTGCACCAATGACTATTGAGCAAAAAGCGGAATGGCTAAAAGACAACTTAGACAAAATTGCAGAAAAATCTGGAGATTATCTCCTGCTTCCAATAGGAGCAGATCATTTGGGAGTTGAACCAGATATTGCAGAACAAATTGAACAAGTTAACACATTATTAAATGATTATGAGATAAAATTATCAAATCCATTTGAATATTTTAAACTTGTAAAAAACAATTTTTCTCAATATGAATGGAACAATGAATTACGAGATAATAGCAAGACCTTCATCCTTCAAGGCGCATATTCTGCAAGAACAAAATTGAAACAATACAATACAAAATGCACCTATTTATTAGAACAAGCTAACAAATTACAGCAAAAATACGGAAGTGAATATAATTCTGTAATTGAATACGCTTACAAATTATTATTAAAAAATCAAGCCCACGACGGAATTTGTGGATGTTCTACCGATTTAGTACATAGAGAAAATATTACTCGCTATGAAAAAATTATCCAAATAACAAATACTATTATTGAAGAATTGAGGTTGAAACATAAGTTTAAAACTCCAATTATGCAAAGCAAGGAACTAATTCCTGAATACAAAATAATTTCGAAACATTTTGGGGTTGAAAATTCATTATTGTATAACACGCAAAAAATACCCGTAACAGAAGATTTTGCAGACATTTACACTCTTAAATATTTTCCAGCAACAAAAACAGACTTAAAATTGGAAGTCAGAAACGGACAAATTTTCTTATCAAATGATAACGGCAAACGAATTCAGATTGAATTTGTGAGGTTTAAAGACGAAGGCGATACATATAATTTTGGAGCAGTTGAAAATGATTTTGGGGAAACTGCCGAGATTTATTCTTTCAAAAATAATATTATAAAAACAAGCTTCTTTGACGTACAAGTTGAATTTGGCAAGACAATCAACTTTAAAATTGAATGGGATAACAAACTAAAAAATCATTTATGGCAAGTTAAATTCAATATGAAAAGTCCTGTTACAGAAACATATTCAGAAGATATGAATACTGTTATTAAAAGGGAGTTTAATCCTGATTATGATATGCGCAAAAATCTACCTAAAGAAAGAGGAATTGAAGTTAAGACCAATTTTGCTCCAATGCAAAGATATGTTGGAACGCAAGGATTTGGAGTTGTTACACAAGGTTTGACAGAATATGAGATAAAAGGGAAATCATTATTGGTTACACTTTTGCGCAGTGTTGGAGTGATTTCTAATCCGAATAATCCATCTCGTTCAACTCCGGCAGGTCCACCGATTGAAGTACCGGAAGCACAACAACTGGGATATAATTGTGCAGAATTTTCAGTTGCTTTTTTTGAAGAAGAAAATTATCAGGAATATATTGAAACTATTTTTCCTGAAATGGGTTAAGACAATGCGAGCAAATGCTAAACAATCCAGTTCATTTTTCAATTCATGTTTTAACCCTCTCCCGCAGTTGTAACGTTCGCTTTAGCTCACGAACAACTACGACCTCAGCACAAAGTACAGACAGGGTCACACACATCGCCTCAGCTCTGCGGTTCCCTTTGTCTCACAAAGAGAGAGGTGAAACAATATTGTTCCAAAGGGCTGGTCAAGCGGTACATTTTAGGACTAATAATACTTAAAGAAATACGAGTATTGCCGTAAAGGGGGAAGCCGACTTCGTCGGCAAAAAAAAACCCTATCTGAAAGATAGAGTTTGGAATTCTGTTAGTAATTCCTCGTGTGTGTAGAAGGTTAGTGTGTAGTAGGTAGTGTAAATATATATCTCGTGTTTATTTTAATCTCTTTTGTCTGGTAGCTTTCGCTTACATATTAATAAAGTATTTTTGTTGTATATAATTGCTATATATCTTTTATTTCTTTACATTTGTTTACAAAGTTCTGTAAAGGCAATATCCATAAGAACTTGAGATTGAAAGCATGGTTAAAAAATCCAATCAAAACAAGTTTTTTATTAAATTAAATTCCCTGTACTCCCTTTGTAATATTTATATTCCCAATTTTTTATAAAATTAACACTATTTTTAGAAAAACATTCACAATTTTTAAAATGTTCGTTTTTTGCGTCTTTACTTAATCTTAATATAAAAAGTATTGACCTTTTTTGAAAAAAGTATTCTAATTAAAAAGTAATTTATTTAAAGATAACAGTGAGAGGAAAGAGGTCTGTATGAAAGAATTTATGCACACTAGATTAGACAACAAACAATTTACGGAAGACGATATTAAGGGATTTATTAAAGACTACAATATCAAATTTATCAAACTTCAATTCGTTGACATTAATGGGCATGTAAAAAATATGACTATTCCTTCACAGCATATTGAAAAAGCTTTAAATAATGAAATTATGCTTGATGGTTCTTCTATCAAAGGATTTAGAAGTATTGAAACATCTGATATGTTTTTCCATCCTGACAAAAACTCATTCCAGATTTTACCTTGGAGAGGAAAAGATGGTGCAAATTCTGCAAGATTAATTTGTGACATTTACAACGCAGATGGAACTCCATTTGAAGGCTGCCCTAGATGTAACTTAAAAAGAGTTATGAAAGAAGCTGAAAAGATGGGATTTTCAATGAATGTTGGACCTGAGGCAGAATTTTTCTTATTCTCAAAAGATAAAGATGGTAATGTTACAACCTCTACTCAAGATAGAGCCGGATATTATGACGTTGGACCGGAAGATTTGGGAGAAGATGTAAGATCTGATATCGTTTTGACACTTCAAGAAATGGGATTTGACATTGAAGCATCTCACCATGAAGTGGCTGACGGACAACACGAAGTTGATTTCAGATATGCTGATATTTTGACTGCAGCTGATAACGTTGCAACATTCAAGGTTGCGGTAAAAGCAATTGCGGCAAGACATAATTTGCATGCTACATTTATGCCAAAGCCGATTTTTGGAATAAACGGTTCCGGTATGCACTGTAACGTTTCATTGTTCAAGGATGGTAAAAACGCATTTTTTGACGAAAAAGCGGAATATCAGTTGTCAGATGTTGCAAAATTTTCTATCGGCGGAATGTTGAAACACGTAAAAAGTATTACTGCCGTTTTAAACCCTACTGTAAACAGTTTCAAACGTCTAGTTCCTGGTTATGAAGCTCCTGTATATTTAGCTTGGTCATTGGCTAACAGAAGTGCTTTATTGAGAGTTCCGGCCAAAAGAGGAAGTTCTACTCGTGTAGAATTAAGATCTCCAGATCCTGCTTGCAACCCATATTTAGCATTCGCAGTAATTTTGGAAGCTTGTCTTGATGGTGTAAGAAACAAAATTGAGCCACCTGCTCCTGTAGAAAGCAACATTTACAAACTCACAACCAAAGAACGTAAAAAACAAAGAATTGATTCATTGCCGGGAAGCTTGGCTGATGCAATTGATTTGTTTGACAAGTCACTTGTTTCGAGAGCAGCACTCGGAGATCACATCTTTAAAGAATTTTTATCTGCGAAGAAAAAAGAATGGGATTCTTTCAGAACATACGTTTCTCAATGGGAAATCGACAAATATTTGGAAAGATACTAAAAATATTACAAAAAGGCTCTTATAAAAGAGCCTTTTTATTGATAATAAATTGCATTATGTATAAATTTTTTGTATAATTAAAAAATGAGCAGCTTACAAAAATACTATAAACAATCCGCTACGTATAAAATTTTTACCGGAATTTTTTCAGAACTAAGCAGTTTTTTGGAAACTCTTGGGAAAATCACTATGAATGGAGTTGCTACCGCCAAATTTATTATCAAAGGAGATTTTAATTTCAACGAAATTTCAGAACAATGCTATAGATTTGGAATTACATCGCTACCAATTACTCTTTCAATTGTTGGAATGACATCAATCATTGTTGCATCTCAAGTTGCTTTAGAGATGGTTAAACAAGGAGGAAGTAATTTCGTCGGACTTTTAATGACAATGCTTATTGTGCGAGAAGTCGGGGTAATTATGTCTGGCTTTGCCATTATCTCAATGATTGGTTCATCTCTTGCTTCTGAACTTGCAACAATGCGAGTTACAGAACAAATTGATGCAATTGAGGTTTTGAAAGTCAGCCCAATAAAATACCTTTTTGTCCCGAGAGTAATTGCAGGACTCGTTATGATGCCACCGGTTGTAGTAATTGCTTCTGTTGTTGGCGTAATTGCAGGAGCAGTCACTGCTCATTTAACATCCGGATTAGGTTATAGAGCATTTTTTGATTCAGCATGGCTTGGAATTTATATGAAAGATTTAGGCGTTTGCTTATTAAAAGCTTTATTTTTCGGCGGAACAATTTCTCTAATAAGTTGTTCGTGCGGTTACCACGCAAAAGGTGGAGCAAAAGGTGTGGGAGAGGCAACAAACAAAGCAGTTGTTTGGTCTTTCGTTGCAATTGTAATCTGGGATATGATTTTTGCTATAGCATTTTTCTTTTAAAGAGGTAAAATAAAAACTATGAGTATTGAAGTTAAAAATTTAATAAAAACATTCGATGAAAGACGTGTTATAGACAATATTTCATTCAAAGTTGAAGATGGAGAAACTCTAGCAGTTGTTGGCTTTTCAGGTTCTGGGAAAAGTACTATTTTAAAACTTATCTGCGGTCTTTTAAAACAAGATAGTGGCGAAATTATCACCTCAAAAGGCGATATTGCAATGGTTTTTCAATATTCAGCACTATTTGATTCTCTGACAGTTGCCGATAATATTGCCTTTGCACTACACGAACGAAAAGATTTGAGGAACAAATATTCAGAAAAAGAAATTCGAAATATTGTTTCTGAAAAGTTGGAATTGGTTGGACTTAAAGGTATTGAAGGGCAATATCCATCAGAACTTTCTGGTGGAATGCAAAAACGTGTAAGTTTTGCCCGAGCTATTGTTACCGCCCCAAATACAATTCTTTATGATGAACCAACAGCCGGATTAGATCCGATTTCTTCAACATTGATAGAAGATTATATTGTTAGACTGAAAGAAGAAACACATGCAGCATCAATCGTAGTAACTCACCAAATGTCAACAATTCAAAGAACCGCAAACAAAGTTATAATGCTTTATGACGGTAAAATAGTTTATGCAGGAACTCCCGAAGATATGTTAAAACAAAATACTCCTTATACAAAACAGTTTGTTACAGCATCTTTGGAAGGTCCGATGCAAATGATAGCAGAAAATTAAAAAGGATAAGAATATGGATATAGAAAGATTATTTAATGAAGAAGTAATGTCACTAGACACTTACATTATGTTCAAATTAAAAGAACAGACTGCAAAATTAAAAGACGAATTAACTGCAAGAAACAGAGCGCCAATTTCATTATCTATGGGCGCACCAACTGCAAACCCGCCAAAAGCACTAATTGACAGACTAAAAGAAATTTTGGATGAAGATGGAATTCACATGTATTCAACACCAAAAGGCGAACCTTATTTAAGAAAAGCAATTGCAACAAGAATGAAAAATCGTTTTGGAGTTGAATTAGATCCCGAAACAGAAATCTTCTCACTTGTTGGTTCAAAAGAAGGAATTGCGAACTTGGTTCGTTTTATCACAACTCCAAAACACGAAGAATTTGAAAAAGACGTAATCATGGTACCTGATCCTTGCTACGCATCATATTTGCAATTTGTAAAATGCTCTGGGGCTAAAGCTTATCCTATGCCTTTGACAAAAGAAAACGATTTTAAACCTGATGTAGAAGCTATTTATAATCAAATCATCAAAGATGGCTACAAAGCAGAAAATATCAAAGCTTTATTTATAAACTTCCCTAACAACCCAATGGGAATTTCGACAACTAAAGAATATGTTCAATCCGTAATCAATTTCTGTAAAAAACACGACATTTTGTTGGCATCAGATGCTGCTTATGCTGATATTTACTTTGCAGAAGATGAAAAACCTTTCAGTATTTTTGAACTTGAAGGTGCTAAAGACATCGGTATTGAATTTTACAGTTTTTCAAAACCTTATGCCGTTACCGGTTGGCGTCTAGGTTGGGTTTGTGGAAACAAAGACGTTATTCAAAGATTTGGAAAAGGCAAATCAACTCTTGACAACGGTATCTTTAAAGCATTGCAAAAGGCTTGCGCAGAAATTCTAAATTCCGAAGAAGGTGACAAATATATTGAAGAAGGTAATAATGGTTATGCACGCAAACAAGCTATTATGGTAAAAGGTTTTAAAGAATTGGGTTGGAATATTGACGAAAAAACTGTTCCGCATACAACATTCTACTTGTGGCTACCGATTCCGAAAAAATATACTTCAGCATTCAAATTCTGCGAAGATGTATTGAAAAAGTCCGGTGTTGTACTGGTTCCGGGAAATGCTTTCGGAGATCACGGAGAAGGTTTCTTTAGATTATCTTACGTATGTTCAGACGAACAATTACAAGAGGTTATTGATAGATTTAAAGCCGACGGCTTTACTTTTGAATAAACTCTATAAATTATTACAAACCAAAAGAGCTGAATATTAAAATTCAGCTCTTTTGGTTTAACATTACCACGGATAATCGCTTTTCATCTCCCATCCATCACGCATAATCTTAGCGGCACAAGAATATCCGTTTGAATTTCTTCGTTTACAATTCGTATTGATTACATCTTCAGGTTGGTCATACTCTCTAGGGAAAATACCTTTATCTGTTATTACAAATATAAACAAATCTTTTCCCGTCATATTAGGCGGTTTTGCACCATTTATATCAATAAAAATTCTTGCGTCGTCAGTATCCATAGACATATTGTACAAAAAACCGTCACTTGTCATAAATGGAATTCGCTTTCCACTATCAACAACTTTCCAATCATTAAGCCTGCCACTCAACATATACCATGGCTTATTGCTTTCATAACCACATTCTTGATATGTTTTACAAACTTTTATTGATTTAAAATAAGGTAGCCAAAATTTTTCTAAATACGCATTTGCATCCCTACCCTTATCCCAATATTGAAATTCTCCGTTGTCAAGTTCTGACATTTTTAGGGCTTGTGCGACCATTGTATAAGATTTTTTCAACTTAGAAACAGCCTCTTGCTTTTTGTAATTTGCAACTAAAGCCGGCATGGTTAGAGCTGCAACAACCCCGATAATACCAAGAGTAATCAGAACCTCTGCCAATGTAAATCCTTTAAATAACTTCAAATATACTTCTCCTTAAATAATTTCAGAATCTCTCATAAACAAGAATTTTAACTATATAATTCTATTATAACATATTTTTTTAGTTATTCAAGTGTCCAAAGATAATCTGTTAACTCTTTTGTTGAATAAACTTCTTTGATAACAAAGAACTTTTTCCCTGTTTTCTCTTTTACATAAGACAATGTCTTACCATCCAAAAAGGTTTCAGAATAAGGTTTTAGCATAACTGATGGAATTATAACCAAATCAACATCAATATCTTTAACTGTTCTAATCAAATCATCTGTCGTAATTAACCCAGAAACCGTAATATCTTTCCCCCAATAATTTGATTTCACAGGATTTACAGACACTCTCAAATTTTTTATTTTATTCAATTTTTTGGCAATTCTTTCAATTGCATAAACTGCTGCAACTCCAGTTGCAAAAGAAATTTTTAATGGTTTTTCAATAGCTTCCGGTAATTCTCGAGATTTAAAATCTTCTAAAAGCATTCTTAAAGAGCCAACTCCATCATCCAACTGATTAAAGTTTCCGTAATATTTAGCCGGCGGAATATCCCTTTTAGCAAGCAAGAAAAATTCATCCGAGCAACAAACCCTTTTAAATTTAGAAGCAATATCCAAAACTTGCTCTGCGCATTTTTTATCAACCTGTTTAAGACTTTCTTCTCTAAACTGCGTTATCCCAACAGGAACAATCGCAACAGACAGAACTGTATTTTTCAATTCAGCCAAATCTGTCAAAGTTCGCTCTAATTCTTTTCCATCATTAATTCCGGGACAAAGAACTATTTGAGCATGAAAAGGAATTTTATTTTTTCTAAACCACTGCAAGTTGTCCAAAGCCTTACCTGCATTAGGATTTCTTAACATTTTCACCCTCAAATCAGGATTTGTAGTATGAACCGAAACATAAAACGGTCCTAAACGCATTCTTTTAATTCTATCTCTATCTTTGTCTGTAAGGTTAGTCAAAGTTATATAAGTTCCCTGCAAATAGGACAACCTATAATCATCATCTTTTACATATAAAGTATCACGCAAACCTTTTGGTTGTTGATCAACAAAACAGAAAATACAATGATTTAAACAAGGTTTTATTCTGTCAAAAACAGCACTTTCAAAGACAATCCCCAAATCCTCATCATAATCCTTTTCCAATTCAATAACTTCAACTTCACCATTTAATTTTTTTATTTCAATTGTCAACAAATCAGATTTGCACAAAAAGTTATAATCAATCATATCAAGCATTTTGCTATCATCAATTGATACAACCTCATCACCAGCTTGAATTTCCAATTCCTCAGCAATAGAACCTTTTACAACCGAACTAACTATTGCGGGCATTGTCTTTCTCCAAACCTTCTATAATATTAATCAAATTTGAAAACTCACACATCGCATTATCTACAACGACTTTTTGATAAAAACTTATATGATTATACTCGTCATCTAAAACATTTTGGCAAAATGTTTTAAACTGCATAGCTCTCGATTTTACAGAGAAAAATAACCTTGTTCGTTCTTCTGAATTTAGACAATCTGCACAACATAATTTTGCTCTTGCATTTGACAAAAATTGTAATGGATTATCACTCAAATCTTCTAATATCAAGCGTTTCAATTCAGAAATTCCACTCTTTGAAATTTCATAATAAACAGACAATTTCCCTCCATCGGACATCATTTTGCGAGAAGTCAAGCACTCTTTTTCTTCCAAACGACGAAGAGCTGGTTTCAATGCGCCAAAACTAGGTTTTGTAAACGGAGCAAAGTTTTCAATTATTCTTTTTTGCACCGAATACATTGTCAAATCTCGTTTTAGCAGAACATATAAAATTAAGAGTTCAATCATACACTAAGAATAGCATAAATTGAACTCTTTAGTCAATTTGTTTACTCATCGGCAGAGTAATACGAACCAACAGATGAATAAATAAATGGTGAGTGGAGAATAGACCTTATCGAGAAAGATTATAAGTGATGACGATATGAAAAAATAATTTTACCGATATGGACTTCTCACTTTTCACTTAAAGCTGTTACTTTTTCACATTAAAAAATCGCCTTTATCAGGCGATTTTTAATATATAAAATCTGGCAAATTTAATATATTTGCTTTGCTTGTCCTATGAAAGAGCCATTAATGCTTTTACAGAACGAGCGTTATCTCTTACTTCTTCATCAGAATGATTTTCAACTGTATCTTCCAAAATTCTGATAGCTTCAGCTTTGTCGTTCAATGATAACAATTCGTTAATTGTACTCATTGCAACAACTGTTGACATATCATTGATACCTTTCCCTTTGTTAGAAATTACAATATTCAATGAATCATGCATATTTTTCTTAACCAATGCACGAGAAGTCATTTCTCTGATTGCATCAATTTTAGAATTTGTTCCAACATCTTCCAAAATTGAAATAGTTTCAGGGTTTTCGTTTCTTCCTAAACCCTCAATTATATTTGTCACATCTCTTACGATTTTTTTATCTACCATTTATATTCCTCCTCTATACAGCTGCTTCCCACGCTGCAACGCTATCAGACATCATTTGTCTAGCCATTGTCATATCTTCCATTTTTGCAACTGATCTTGCAGATGTCTTAGATGAGATTAAATCCGTTACGGATGTTCCCAAAACTTCTTTTGTTGAATTGTACATAGAAATAACTTTTTCTTTTGCAGGTGTAAATGAAATTTCTACACTATTCAATTTATTCCAACCATTTACAACATTTTCTTTAATTCTATTTCCAAATTCAACAACTGAATTAATCATGTGTTGGAACTTTTCACCAATACCAGAAATAGAGCCAACTAAAGCACTAGCTTTCAATTTGCCTGTGAAATTTGGGGTATTGTTCACTTTTTTGTTTGATGATTCAAACACGTCAGCAGTCAAAACATTTCCTTTGAAAGAAGATGCTGCAAACGGATTTGATGAATTTCTCTGTGTTACTGATTCGTGTTTACTAGTGTTAAAAATTCTTTCACGAATAGATGATACTGATAAATTTGCCATGCTAAATATCCTTTCGTATAATATCGACATTATAAGAATATCATCAGGCATAAATTTATTGCTCAACCTTTTGGAGGATTATTGTTTGAATTTCTTATACTTTAGTTGTAAAATTTAGCAAAAGGGATAGGTAAATATGTACAAAAACTTAGAAAAATTAATAGAAACAGTTAGAATATTACGTTCAGAACACGGCTGTAAGTGGGATAGAGCGCAAACACATTACTCTTTAAAATCGAACATGCTAGAAGAAGCTTATGAGGCAGTCGATGCAATTGACGCAGGCGATCTTGCAAACCTTAGAGAAGAATTGGGGGATGTTCTTTTGCAAGTACTTTTACATTCCCAAATCGCTGATGATAACGGAGAGTTTAATCTTGATGATGTAGCAAAAGAATTAAACAATAAACTTATACACCGCCACCCGCATGTTTTTGGGAACACCAAAGTTTCTTCAACACAAGATATAATTGATAATTGGGATAAATTAAAAAAAGAAGAAAAAACAGATAGAAAATCTGCAATGGATGGGATTTCTAAATCTCAAGCAGCATTAATGAGTGCGCAAAAAATCAGTAAACGAGCAGTAAAACAAGGTTTTGAATGGCCGAATGAAAATTCTCTATACGAATGTATTCAGTCAGAAATAACAGAATTTAAAGAGGCAGAAACAGAAAAAGATCAATCGCACATGGAAGAAGAATTGGGTGATATACTTTTTGCAATAGTAAATCTCGCTCGCTGGAACAAAATTGATGCAGAACAAGCACTATTAAAAGCAAATAAAAAATTTATGAAAAGATTTAGAAAAATGGAAGAATTGGCTCAAAAACCTCTTTCTGAGTACAACTTTGAAGAATACGACCAACTTTGGAAACAAGCAAAAAAAGCATTAGATAAATAATCACACCACGCAATGATTTTCGGAGTTTATTAACAAATGTAAACAACTATAACATCAAAAAAGCAATTCCTACATAAAAAAATCCTTTATATAAATATACAGGAAAGAGGATAAGATTTTATGAAAGAACAGGAATTAAATACATTGATGTCAGTAGTTTCAGACCCTATTAAAAATGTTTATAAGATTGAATCAAGAAAAGATTTGGAAGAAATCCAAAGAATTATTAGAATTTTTAATATTTCTGAAAACCAACACAACAAACACACAATGTTATCTATCAAAAATCTTGCAACACTTAGACTTGTACTAAGCAACAACTAAAACTCGCCCATAAACCATAAATAAAAATAAACAAAACTAAAAAGCCCCGACTCCAGAAAAACCGAACGGAGCTTTTTTAGTTATTATAAATATTTTTTGATTAATAATTCATTTGCCAGTTATCATTTAAGATTTTTCCAAAACAACCGCCAAAATAGGTATTATCTGCAATACAGGTATTTTGAAAAGCATTTTCTCTTTGTTCTTGAGTTAATGGTAATGGAAGCTCATAACCGCTTGTATCAATATTTCCATTTACATCAATCGTCATATCAAACATATCTCTACCCAATATGTTTGGTCCTTTAGGTCCATTTATATCTGTTACTAAAGAAATAAAAAGATTATCACGACCAACATAATAAAATCTAACAGATGCACCGCTTGCCAATATATAAGACATACCAATACCGGCACCACTATTATTACTCCAATATTCTAAAGCCTTTCCTGATATCTTTTTATAATCAGAATAAGCAGCAAAACAAGGTTTAACTTCATTTGGATTTAAGCAACTGTTTGTAATTTTAAAATAATTGGTAATAACATTATTCATTTCCGCTTGAGAGCTAATACCTGCCTCTCTCAAATTAATAGCATTTCTGTCGGTCATATAGCGCAAAAACACTTGAGATGTCTCATTATAAACTTTATGTAACTGAGTTACATAACTTTGACGTTGATAATTTTGCATTAATGTTGGAACAGTCATCGCTGAAACAACTCCGATGATACCGAGTGTGACAAGAACCTCTGCAAGAGTAAAAGCTCCACGCCAATGCCTGAAGTATGAACCAACACTGTCACAGCGGGCTACGTGCGTAGCACCTAAACGCTTGCCCCCCCCCCGATGCAACTAAAAAATCTCTTTTTCATAAAAATTCCTCTCTTTTTTTATTATTAACATATCCATTTTAACAAATTTTTTGATGTTTTTCAAGTAGTTACCTCAATTCTCCCCAAATGGCGAGGGAAAAGATTAGAAGTATTGGAAACATGAAAGGAAATGACTTTATCGATAAGGTCTACTCACTATTCACCACTCACCATTCACTTATTCATACCGATACGGACTTTTCACTTCTCACTAAAAGCTGCTTTTATTTTATCTAAATCTACTTTATATTCTTTAACAAAACTTAAACATTTCCTCTTTTTAAATGATGTAACAATTTGTATATTAGATAGAATAGATATGTAAAGAACAATAATTTGGGAAGTTTAATGAGCCAGAGTTTTGATTTTACATCATATAATAACATTAAAAGGTTGTCAGAAGACGAGCTTACCGCCTTGTGGGAAGAATATCTTAAAGATAAAACCAACAAAGCTGCACGTGATACCCTTATTGTTCAATATATTTATTTGATTAGATATGTTGTTGGGCGCGTGAAAGTTACTCTACCTGCAACTATTTCTATTGAAGACATCGCAGGTTACGGTGTTGAAGGACTTATAAATGCTATCGAAAGATATTCACCCCAAAAGAATACAAGATTTGAAACCTACGCACTTATCAGAATACGTGGCGCAATTTTAGATAGAATTAGAGCGCAAGACTTTTTACCTAGAAGCGTAAGGAAAAAAATTAAAGATATTAAAGCTGCACAAGAAAAACTTAAACAAGATTTAGGTAGAATGCCAACAACTACAGAAGTTGCAAATTATCTTGATATGGAACCTGACAAAGTTAACCAACTTCTGGCTGAAGATACAACAATGACTTCGCTATATGACAAACGAGGAAACACTGATGATAGCGTTGAAATTATTGACACTATTCAAGATGAAAACAAACTTAATCCGCAAGAAAAAGCTGAAGAACAAAACGTTAAACAAGAACTTGAAAAAGCTTTAAAAAGGTTACCGGAACGTGAAAGAATTATAATGGTTCTTTACTATCAAGAAAACATGACATTAAAAGAAATTGGTGAAACAATTAATATGTCTGAATCTCGTGTTTGTCAACTTCACGCTCAAGGTATTATGAAGTTGAAAAACATCCTAAGCGAGAATAGAACAACAAGACTTCGTCAAAGCATTATCGCTTAACATCATATTCTATTAAGACGAAATCAACCCTGTTATCAAAACCTTTTGTGGTTGAAGAAACATTGTCTTTGAAGGGCATAAACTCCCCAAATCCGATAGAAAAAACTTTTTCTTGAGGCAAATTTCCGGCAATAGACATATATTCCGCAATATTTTGCGCTCTTGCAATAGAAAGTTCCCAGTTTTCTGCATAATCCTCGCATTCACCAACTTCTTCTGTATGATTTTCTATTACGCAATAATTTGGAAGTTTAGACAAAAGTATAGCTATTGTATCTAAAATATACAGAGAACTTTCCTTAATTCGTGCTTCATGCGAATTAAAAAATACACCTTCATCTATACTAACAATCAAACCTCTCGGGACTTTTGTGTAAATCACCCCATTTTTTATTGGCATAAAATATTTAAAAATCAACTCTAATTTTTCGACATTTGATTGATACAAAATTGACGTATCAATAACCGACTCCGAAAAACCGGTACAAAAAAACAATATCAAAATAAAAAAAACCAAATATAGATTTCTCACGCAAAAATAAACCTCAGAACCATTATTCAAGATTTCTGAGGCTTATACTATTAGACAAGTATTCAATTTACGGTTTTAGCACTGTCAAAACGTATTTGTCATTAAAATACTTGTTTGCACAATCCATAATATCTTGCGGAGTTACAGATTTAATCTTCTCAACTGCATTTTTATGGAAATCAAATCCAAATCCCATTATTCCATAATGCGCAAGCCAATTAGCTTGTTGAGAATTTGTTTCACTAATAAATGCCCATTTCCCAAAAATATTATTTTTGGCGTTTTCAAGTTCTTCTTCAGAAACAAGAACCGTTTTAATTTTTTCAATTTCTTCTTCAAAACCTTTTAAAGAAGTTTCAATATTTTTAGGTTCAGTTGCAATATAAATTGAAAAATTAGCAGATAATCTTGCAACATCATAAGCACTTCTAACAACGTAAGCCAAACCTTTTTTATCTCTCAATTCCAAGAACAATCTTGATGACAAACCGCTTGCGCCCAAAATTATATTTAACAATGCAATAGCAGGGTAATCGCTACTATCAGCAGAGCCGACAAGCCAACCTTTTAAAATATGTGCTTGATTTAAATCTGCTTGAATAACATCAACTTCTTTTGATTTTACTAATTCTGGCTTTCTCAAAACCGGTAATTCATCAACTGATTGAATTAAATCACCAAATTTTTCATTCAAAACATTATTAACTTTATCAAAATCCAAATCACCTACAAAAGCTACTACTTTTTTACTGTTATCAACAATTTCTTTGTAAGCATTTTTTACATCTTCTTTTGAAATATTTTTTAGATTTTCTAAAATAACAGTATTCGTAAAACCGTAATTATGCCCTTCATAGATATTTTTGTAATAACTATCAATAATTTTTGCACGAGGTGAATCCAATTCGGCAATAATTTCACCTTCAAGTTTTGTGCGTTCTTTTTCAAATTCTTCAAAAGTTGTGTTTTTAACAATGTCCTCAAAAATATCCATTGCACGTTCAAAATCTTCATTCAAACATACAAACTTAAATTTTACATAATCAAGCTTCAATTCTGCAGAAAATTCAATCGCATATTTATCTAATTCTTCTGACAATTGTTGCGCCGTACGATTTTTAGTGCCTTGCATAAAAAGTCTTACCATCAAAGAATAAACTCCGGCTTGTGATGACGGATTATTCAAAGAAAAGTTTAAATAAAACGCAACTCTAGGAGTATCAGGATTTCTTTTATATGCAAATTCTATATTATTTTTCAATTTTGTAACTTTGGTAGTCATACAATCTCTCCTCTATAATTGTAATTATTTTAACATAATTAGCTTGAAAATACAAATTATACAATTTCGTGTTAAAATGGAAAAAACGGAGAAATTATATGATGCAAGGATTGTTTATAACATTTGAAGGGCCTGACGGTTGTGGCAAAACTACTCAGATGAAATTGTTAGCCGAATATTTTGAGAAAAAAGGAAAAGAAGTTGTTTTAACTAGAGAGCCTGGTGGCAAAGGATTGGGAGAAAAAGTTAGAGAAATTCTTCTTAATTATGATGGTGAAGTTTCTGACCGTTGTGAATCCTTTTTATTCCTTGCTGATAGAGCGCAAAATATTGATATTATCGTAAATCCTGCAGTAAAAGAAGGGAAGATCGTTCTTTGCGACAGACATATAGATTCAACAGTTGCATATCAAGGCTATGGCAGAGGCTTAAATATTGATAGAATTAATATGTTGAATAACCTTGCAACAAATGGGAAAAAGCCGGATTTAACTTTAGTTTTTGATGTTGATGTAGAAACTTCTATGAAGCGTGTCGGCAAAGAAAAAGATAGGATGGAAAGTGCCGGAATTGATTTCCATAATAGAGTTCGAAAAGGTTATTTAGAATTAGCAAAACAAGAACCTAAAAGAATTAAGGTTCTTGATGCTACAAAATCTATAGAAGAAATCCACAAAGACGTTATTAATATTTTGGCGGAAGTTTTTTAGTCATTAAAACATATGCCGTCGGACTTGCACCATTATCTTTCGTTGGATCTGTATTTAAAGGATTACAACTATAAGTAGAGCGGAATAGACATAATCCTCTAAAAGCATTATAGTTACTTCCTAAAGGATAAAAAATAACATCTTTATTTTTATTAGAATTTCCAGATGTTACACCTGCATTTACAAAATTTGCATCTGCGCCGATTAACAACGGAAAAATATCTTGTCCAACACGATTAGGTAATTTTTTACCGTTTACATCAACCATAATATCAAAGTTAGTAGGATTACTATCTACTGCAAAAGTTGTTCCATCATTCAACAAATAAGCACAAGTTCCGATATTTCGCTTACTAACCCCGCCATATATACCTTCTTGTTCTTCTCCATAATAGTTATAAGCCTTGTCTGGCAACCAATCCGCAGTACTTTTGTTAGCATTTTTAACAGATGCAATAACATTCATTTTAGCGGCAATTGGGGCAAAATTTTCACAATTTTCATCGCCCTTACTAATATAAGAAACACAAGTGGAAATACTGTCTACACACTCATTATCAGCTTTATAAAGATCAACAGCCTGAGATATAGTACTAACAAATTTTTCTAAACTCGTCACCATAGCTTTTTCCCTATGATGTTGAATTAGACTAGGCATAGTCATTGCTGCAACAACTCCGATAATACCGAGAGTGATTAAAACCTCCGCCAATGTAAAGGCTATTTTACGAGAATTGTTCC
>OGOQ01000026.1_pt1 | contig 157888 bp, 129 predicted proteins | sample 1552691 | NCBI WGS metagenome assembly OGOQ01 (sample SAMEA2580209, study PRJEB22360) | human gut metagenome | biome: human gut; feature: human-associated habitat; material: faeces | place: Denmark | collected 2008/2010
CGAGCTGGGTTCAGAACGTCGTGAGACAGTTCGGTCCCTATCCGGCGTGGGCGTAAGATATTTGAGAGGAGCTGTCCTTAGTACGAGAGGACCGGGATGGACTGGCCGCTGGTGTATCTGTTGTCTTACCAAAGGCATAGCAGAGTAGCCAAGCCGGGAAGGGATAAACGCTGAAGGCATCTAAGCGTGAAGCCCCCCTCAAGATGAGATATCTCATAACGTCAAGTTAGTAAGACCCCTTGAAGACGACGAGGTAGATAGGGCAGAGGTGGAAGTGTGGTAACACATGGAGCTGACTGTTACTAATAGGTCGAGGGCATAACCAAAGCAGTGATAGGTTTGGATGATGATGTTGGTTTTGACTGTATGTAGTTTTGAAGGTACATGGAATATAGACAGGAATGAGAAGCAGTGCGAAAGCGCTGTTTTTTTCTTGCAAAAAAATCAAGTTTCTTGACAAAGAAAAGATTTTGCTATATGTATATATCAGATGAAGATTGTGTGTCTCACGGCAAAATGCCGGTGGCATTCTTGAAAAAAGTATATAGAAAAGATGGGACAATAAATGACCAAGGGAAGAATCATAATAGCTGATATAGAAAAAATATCATGCAATAAAGAGTGGATTCTCTCACAGATAGCACAAAGATATGTTGAAAAGTATCAGAAGCATAAGAGAGAAACGGATAAAAAACAGGAGCTGATAGCGGGATATCTTTTAAAAGAGTATTTAGGTGTAGAAAATGATGCTCAGCTTGTAATAAGTAAAAATGGGAAGCCGATGCTTGTGGATGCAAGAAAACATTTTAACCTGTCACATAGCGGTAAATATGTAGTTCTAGCGATTGCTGATCAGGAAGTGGGCATTGATATTGAACGTGTGCGTCCATATCATGAAGCAACAGCGAAGAAGATATTTTCGAATGAAATACAAAATGCAATGTCTGAACTTTGCGGGGAGGAAAAAGACCGGATATTTACTCAATTATGGACAGAACTAGAAGCGAAGCTGAAAGTAAAAGGCATTGGATTTAGTAAAGAATGGGAAAATGAAAAAGTAAAGGAATATTTTATTGAGACAAGATGTATAGATGAATATTATGTAAGCTTAGCAACAGAAGAAAAAATTTCTGTAGAAATAGAATGGTTTACAGGGAATGGAAAGGAAGTAAAAAAGTATGATTAAGCCTATTATGAGAGACATATTTTTCTTAAATCAAAAATCAGAACCGGTGACAGAATCAGATAAACAGATAGCAATCGATCTGTTAGATACATTGAAAGCAAATGAAGCAGGATGTGTAGGTATGGCAGCAAATATGATTGGAGCAAAAAAGAGAATCATTGCAGTGAATATGGGGATGTTTAATATTGCTATGTTTAATCCGAAAATCGTGAAGCGCACAGGCGCTTATGAGACGGAAGAGGGGTGTCTGTCATTAGACGGAGTGCGAAGCTGCAGACGTTATCAGGAAATAGAAGTTGAATATCAGGATATGAATTTCAAGAAGAAAAAAGAGAAATATAGCGGATGGACGGCCCAGATCATTCAGCATGAAATAGATCATTGCGATGGGATTTTGATATAAATTTTATTTGTGCATTGAGGAGGTGCATCGCATGGATTTCAAGTATTGCAAATTAGAAATCTTTATTCCGGAAACACATATTTCGCAGCTACAGAAAGCATTACAGTCAGTAGATGCCGGTCATATAGGCAATTATGATTCATGTATGTCATGTTCACAGCTTACCAGTTACTGGAGACCGTTAGGCGGGACATCTCCTTATATTGGAAATGTAGGTGAAATCAGTTGTGAACCTGAAGTAAAAGTTGAGGTAACTGTATTTACAGAGAAAGTGGATGAAACTATTCAGGCAATCAAAGAGGTACATCCATACGAGGAACCGGTAATCAATGCATTGCCGATTTATCGGACAAGTTTTTAAGAGAAAATGAAGTCTTACGATCAGACAGAAAGGAGGTTTGATCGTAAGGCTTCTTTTGTTGAAAAACTACAGGAAACAGATGGTTTATCTTTTTCTCGTTGCGGTATCCTGGAAACAAGTATTTCTCATCAATCTGAGTTACCCGTTCACAACAAAATGCACAAATATGCATCGCAAAATATGTTGAAAATCCTACTTGAAAGACGAACATATGTTCTATATAATAGAGACATCAACGAAAGGAAGGGAATATGCCATGAAAGAACGCACCTATATTGCAATTGATCTGAAATCTTTTTACGCTTCTGTGGAATGTGTGGAACGGGATCTGGATCCGTTGGAGGTGAATCTTGTCGTGGCAGATGTGACCCGTACAGAGAAGACTATCTGCCTGGCGGTATCTCCGGTGCTGAAGTCTTATGGGATTCCGGGAAGAGCTCGCTTGTTTGAAGTTGTACAGAAAGTAGCGGAAGTGAATGAGGCGAGACGGTATCGAAGTCCGGGTGGAAGATTTCAGGGAAGTTCGTCTGACCAGCGTGAATTAAGGAAACACCCGGAGCTGGCATTGGATTACGTGACAGCGCCACCAAGGATGGCTCTTTATATGGAGTACAGCCGCAGGATTTATGCAATCTATCTGAAATATATTGCGCCGGAAGACATACATGTTTATTCCATAGATGAAGTGTTTCTTGATGTAACTTCCTATCTGAAAACTTACGGACTCACGTCGGAAGAACTGGCGAGGAAGATGATTCGGGAGGTACTTCATGAGACTGGAATCACAGCGACTGCCGGGATTGGGACGAATCTGTATCTTGCAAAGATTGCAATGGATATTATGGCGAAACATGTCGAACCTGATGAAGATGGAGTGAGAATTGCGAAGCTGAATGAACGAAGTTATCGAGAACAACTTTGGAATCATAGACCATTGACAGATTTCTGGCGCGTGGGAAGAGGATATGCGAAGAAGCTGGAGGAGAATGGTCTGTATACAATGGGGGATATTGCGAGATGTTCAATGGGGAGCGCACAGGAGTTTTACAATGAAGAACTATTGTATCGTTTATTTGGCGTGAATGCAGAACTCCTGATTGACCATGCCTGGGGCTGGGAGCCGTGTACGATGGAGGCAATTAAGAATTACAAGCCTTCATCGAACAGTGTCGGTTCCGGTCAGGTATTGCAGTGTCCGTATTCTTATGAAAAGGCAGGTCTCATTGTTCGGGAGATGACAGAATTACTGGTATTGGATCTGGTTGAAAAAGGGCTTGTGACTAACCAGATTGTACTGACAGTAGGATACGATATTGAAAATCTGAAACAATCAGAATTTCAGAAGAATTACCGAGGTGAGATAAAGACAGACCGTTATGGGAGAAAGATTCCGAAGCATGCACATGGAACAATGAATTTGGAAGAGCATACGTCTTCTACACGAAAAATTGTGGATGCAACGGTAGAACTGTATCAAAGGATTGTGGATACCAAACTGCTTGTACGCAGGATATCACTGGCGGCGAATCATGTGATACAGGAATGTGAGATTGCAGAGACGGACTCGTATGAACAGATGGATCTTTTTACAGATTATCAAGCGAAGGAAGAACAAAATCAGCGGGAAAAAGAAGAACGGGAGCGTGAGAGAAGCATGCAGCAGGCAGTCCTTGAACTCAAGAAGAAATTTGGAAAGAATGCAGTGCTGAAGGGAATGAATCTGCAGGAAGGAGCGACAACTATTGAGAGAAACAGACAAATCGGCGGACACAAAGCATAAATATGATGATATTTTAGATTGTCCGCATCACGTATCTTCTGTTCATCCATCAATGCCGTTGATAGACAGAGCGGCACAGTTCGCTCCGTTCTCAGCATTGACCGGATACGAAGAGGTCGTGAAGGAAGAAGCAAGACTTACAGAACAGAGAGTAGAACTGGATGAGGAGGAACTGGAACGGTTAGATCAAAGTTTACAATATCTTAAGAAACGATTACAGGACGATAGGGAAACAAATCCGGATGTGAAGATTACGTATTTCTGTGCAGACCAGAAGAAGGAAGGTGGTCAATATCGAACTGTTCAGGGGAAGGTGAGAAGAATCAGACAATATGAAAAAGCGGTCGAGTTGGAAGATAGGACCGCAATTCCAATCAAAGATATCGTGCAGATTTCACGACTATAGAGGAAGAGAGAAAGTGAGAAAGCAGAAGACGAAGAACGGCGTAGGAAGATCTTCCCTCGTATAAGTCTCTTCGGCAGCAGAAAGTTCTTTCATAAATAATATGCTCCAATCTGGTATGTTCATGTGAGTTTTATTATACAACAGATTCTGATTTCATGCATAGAATAGTTAAGAGAAAGTATCGGCAATCATGGAATAATGCCTATGAGATTCTGTGAATTAAAAGAAAAAGAGGTAGTGAACATCTGTAATGGAAAATGTCTTGGAGGTGTAGTAGATCTGCAGATAAATGAATGCTCCGGTGCAATAGAAGCATTGATTGTTCCTGGGCCGGGAAAGTTCTGTGGATTCTTTGGAACGGATAGCGAATATGTGATACCATTTGCATGTATAAAGAAGATTGGACCGGATATTATTCTTGTGGAAATTAAAGAAGAAAAGTTTTTGCAAAAATATTAGACATTGTGTATAATGAAAGCAATAAGATACGTGGAAAGGCGGAGTGGATTATATGAAGTGTCCATATTGTGGCAATCCAGATACAAGAGTGATTGATTCCAGACCAGCAGAGGATAATAGTTCTATCAGAAGAAGACGTTCTTGCGATGAATGTGGTAAGCGTTTTACAACTTATGAAAAGGTAGAGACGATCCCACTGATTGTAATTAAGAAAGATAATAACCGTGAACAGTATGAAAGAGCGAAGATAGAGAATGGAGTTCTGAATGCATGCTACAAGCGTCCGGTTCCGGCTGAAGAGATTCAAAAGACAATTGATGCGATTGAACTGTCAATTTTTAATCGTGAAGAGAAAGAAATCCCAAGCAGTGAGATTGGTGAAATTGTTATGGAGAATCTGAAGGCATTAGATCCGGTTGCATATGTCAGATTTGCATCTGTCTACAGAGAGTTCAAAGATGCGAATACATTCATGGATGAATTGAAGAAATTTCTAAAATAATAAAAATCGGTTATACTCTGTTCGTGAGTATAACCGATTTCAATCTTTCGGAGAATGTTAGTATATTACACGGGAGGCGAGAATGAGAACTTATAAATTAACAATTGCTTATGACGGAACTGCATATCAGGGATGGCAGAGACAGGCAAACACAGAGAACACTTTGCAGGGAACTCTGGAGCGAACAATTTCGTCAGTGGCAGGATATCCAGTGGAGATTGATGGTTCAGGACGAACAGATGCAGGTGTTCATGCGAATGGACAGACTGCAACAGTAGTTCTTTCTGGTCAGGTGGAGGATGGATTTTTTACAGAAAAGATAAATTCAAGATTACCCGGAGATATTCGGATTTTAGATGCAGAGCTTGTGAGGAATGGATTTCATGCGAGAAAAAGTGCGGTCGGAAAAAGATACATTTATCAGCTTGATCTGGCAGAGAAACCAGATGTATTCACGAGACGATATACATATCATTTTCCGCAGCAATTGGATTTAGATGCGATGAGAAAGGCAGCACAATTGTTGATTGGCACGTATGAGTTTGCCGGATATACGGATAAAAAGGATGAAAAGTCCACAAAAAGAACAATTTATGCTATAATGATTTGCGGACAAGGAAGCAAAGTCAGTATTCAATATGAAGGAACAGGATTTCTTTACCATATGGTAAGGATTTTGACAGGAACTTTGCTGGAAGTTGGAACCGGAGCACGAAGCATAGAGAGTGTGAAGGAACCTTTGAAATCAAAAGATAGAAGTCAGGCTGGATTTTTAGCACCTGCAAGAGGGTTATTCCTTGATGAGGTGTATTATTGATTCGGTTATGGAAAGTTGCTGATTATTCACAGAAGAGTTGGCGAATGGACGGTGAACAGCAACACTCTTGAAAGGGAGGATGCAGCGTATTGAAATTAATATCATGGAATGTAAATGGTATTCGTGCCTGTGTACAGAAAGGATTTCTTGATTTCTTTCATGAGGCAGATGCGGATATCTTCTGTATTCAAGAGACGAAGATGCAGGAAGGACAGCTAAATCTGGAATTAGAAGGCTATTATCAGTATTGGAATTATGCTGTGAAGAAGGGATATTCCGGAACAGCTGTGTTTACAAAGAAAGAACCATTGTCGGTGAGTTATGGAATCGGTATTGAGGAGCATGACCAGGAAGGACGTGTGATTACGTGTGAATTTGAAGAGTTTTATTTCGTCACAGTATACACACCAAATTCTCAGAATGGGCTGGCAAGGTTAGATTACAGAATGAAGTGGGAGGATGACTTCCGCACTTATCTGAAGAAGTTAGAAGAGACAAAGCCGGTGATTGTGACTGGAGATATGAATGTAGCGCACAAAGAGATTGATCTTAAGAATCCGAAGACCAACCGTAAGAATGCAGGTTTTACGGATGAGGAAAGACAGAAGTTTACTGAACTTCTGGATGCAGGATTTATTGATACATTCCGGTACTTTTATCCGGAGCAGACAGGAATCTATTCCTGGTGGTCTTATCGTTTCAGTGCCAGGGCGAAGAATGCAGGCTGGCGTATAGACTACTTCTGTGTCTCGGAAAGTTTAAAGGACAGACTGGACGATGCGAAGATACTTACAGATATTATGGGATCAGATCATTGCCCGGTTGAATTGGATTTGAAATAATAGAAAGAGGAGAAGAGAACAATGACAAAGATTGACATTATTTCAGGATTTCTTGGAGCAGGAAAGACAACTTTAATTAAGAAGCTTCTTTCTGACGCATACAAGGGAGAGCAGGTTGTATTGATTGAGAATGAATTTGGAGAGATCGGTATTGATGGTGGATTTTTGAAGGAAGCAGGAATTGAGATTCGTGAGATGAATTCAGGATGTATCTGTTGTTCACTGGTTGGAGATTTTGGAAAATCTCTTCATGAGGTCGTAGATACTTATCATCCGGATCGTATTCTGATCGAGCCATCAGGAGTTGGAAAGCTTTCTGATGTAATCAAGGCTGTACAGGATGTTCAGGGTGAAATCGATGCAGAGCTCAATAGCTTTACAACAGTTGTAGATGTAACAAAGTGCAAGATTTACCGTAAGAACTTTGGCGAATTTTTCAGCAACCAGATTGAATATGCAGGTGCAGTTATTTTAAGCCGTACAGATAAAGCAAAACCGGAGAAGATTCAGGAAAGTGTTGCACTGTTAAGAGAACTGAATGAAAAAGCTCCAATCATCACAACACCGATCGAGCAGCTTCCGGGCGAGAAGATTCTTGAAACAATGGAATCAAGCAAATCTCTTGAAGATGAGTTACTCGCAGAAGTAGCCAAGGAAGCACATGATCATGAACATCATCACCACCACGATCACGAAGAGTGCGATCACGAGCATCATCACCACGACCATGAAGAACATGATCATGAGCATCACCATCACGACCATGAAGAACATGATCATGAGCATCACCATCACGACCATGAAGAGTGTGACCACGAGCATCATCATCACCACGATCATGAAGAGTGTGAGCACGAGCATCATCACCATGATCATGAAGGGCATGAGCACCATCATCATGATGGAGAGTGCAGCTGCGGCTGTGGACACCATCATCACCACGATCATGAGGGTCATCATCATGCAGATGAGGTATTCACAAGCTGGGGTAAAGAGACAATTCATACTTATACAAAGGATGAGGTCAGTGCAATTCTGAAGACTCTTGAAGAGGATGGCTCTTACGGAAATGTACTCCGTGCAAAAGGAATGGTAGCAGGAGCAGATGGAGAGTGGATCTACTTTGATATGGTTCCGGAGGAGCATGAAGTAAGAACAGGAGCACCGGAATACACAGGAAGAATCTGTGTGATCGGAGCTGAGCTTAACGAAGACAAGCTTGCAGAATTATTTAAGCTGAAATAAGAGAATAAGCAAAGCAGTACCCCATAGGGGGCTGCGTAGCATTATGTAATAACAGATGTCTTCTGTGAAAAGGAGACGGAATGGAGATAGATATGATGAAAGAGCCAGATGTTATGGTTTATCTGATGACAGGTTTTCTGGACAGTGGTAAAACTCAGTTCCTGAATTTTACACTATCTCAGGATTACTTTCAGATTGATGGAAAGACGCTTCTGATTCTCTGCGAAGAGGGGGAAGAAGAGTATGATCCAATGGAAATGCTGAAGTATGGTGTCGTTATTGAGACTGTAGAAGATAAAGAAGATCTGACAGAAGAGTGGCTGGAAGAGATGAATAAGAAGCATGAGCCGGAACGTGTTGTTATTGAATATAATGGCATGTGGCAGGTGAGTGAATTTGAGAAGATGAAGCTTCCGGCAGGCTGGGCTATCGAGCAGAAGATTACAACGGTAGATGCAAGTACTTTTCAGATGTATCTGACAAACTTAAAACCACTGTTTGTAGAGATGGTAAAGGGCGCAGAGCTTGTTCTGTTCAACCGTTGCGAGGATAAGAAACCGTTGGCAGGATACCGCAGAAGTGTTAAGGTTGTAAGCCCTCAGGCAGAAGTAATCTTTGAGGATGAGAATGGTGAGGTAGACAATATCTTTGAAGACGAAGTACCATATGATCTCAAAGCACCTGTGATTGAGATTCCAAGAGAAGATTATGGTATCTGGTATATTGATATGCAGGAGCATCCGGAGCGCTATAAAGGAAAAGTTGTAGAATTTGTTGCAAAGGTTATGAAACCAAAAGCATTTCCGTCTAAGGTATTCTATCCGGGGCGTATGGCAATGACTTGCTGTGCAGATGATACATCTTTCCTTGGATATGTTTGCAGAAGCGCTTATGCGCCGAAGCTGAATGCGGGAGACTGGGTGAAAATTTGTGCAAAAGTGCGTTATGCGAATCTGTCCGTATACGGCGGAGAAGGACCGGTGCTTGAGGCAGAGAATATTGAGCCTGCAGAACCAATTGAAGAGTTAGTATATTTTAATTAAGACAAGCAATAAGACAAAGTAATAAGACAAGAAATAGGAGGAGAACTTCATGGCAAAGAAATATGATGTAATCGCATTAGGAGAACTTCTGATTGATTTTACAATGAATGGACAAAGCGAACAGGGAAACAATATGTTTGAGGCTTGCCCGGGAGGTGCACCGTGTAATGTGCTGGCGCTTCTGAACAAGATGGGAAAGAAGACAGCATTTATAGGAAAAGTTGGAAAAGATCAGTTTGGAACGTTATTAAGAGATACGATTACGGAAGCCGGAATCGATGCCTCCAATCTGATGGTTGACGAAAATGTGAATACGACACTTGCGTTTGTACATACATTCCCAGATGGAGACAGAGAGTTTTCATTTTACCGTAATCCGGGAGCAGATATGATGCTTACAGCAGATGAAGTGAATCCAGAAGTAGTAAAAGATACAAAAGTCTTTCATTTCGGAACACTTTCTATGACACATGAAGGTGTGCGTGAAGCAACAAAGAAAGCGGTAGAAACAGCAAAAGCAAATGGTTGCCTTGTATCCTTTGATCCAAATCTGAGACCGCCGCTGTGGAGTTCTCTTGATCTTGCAAAAGAGCAGATGGAGTATGGATTTGGAAAATGTGATATCCTGAAGATCTCTGATAATGAAATTCAGTTTGTATCCGGTAAGGAAGACTATGATGAGGGAATCGCATATCTGCAGGAGACATACAATATTCCGCTGATTCTTCTGACTATGGGAAAAGACGGAAGCAGAGCTTATTACAAAGGCATGCGCGTAGAGAGACCAGGATTTTCAGTGAAAGCAATTGAGACAACCGGTGCAGGAGATACTTTCTGTGGAAGTTCTTTGAATTATCTGGTTGATCATGATTTTGAGAATCTGACAGAGGAACAGTTAGGAGAGATGCTGACATTTGCGAATGCGGCAGCAGCACTTGTAACAACAAAGAAGGGTGCGATCAAAGCTATGCCTGTCAAAGAAGAAGTGCTTGAACTGATTCAGAAATAATTGACAAGAAAACAGTCAATCATTATAATGTAACACAGAAACAAGGGCGTTTCCAACTTAGGTGGAGAACGCCCTTTTATCGTATGAGTTTATGATAAAGGAGGTTGAAAATAATGCATAACTATACAAGAGATGATATTTTTCACATAGTAGAGGAAGAAGATGTCGCTTTCATCAGATTGCAGTTTACAGATATTTTTGGAACGATGAAAAATATGGCGGTGACAGTAGGACAGCTTGAAAAGGCATTGGACAATCGTTGTATGTTTGATGTTTCTTCTTTGGAAGGGGTTACAGATGAAGAGGAATCAGATATGTACTTGTATCCGGATTTGAGTACATTTGAAATCTTTCCATGGAGACCACAGCAGGGAAAAGTTGCAAGACTGATCTGTGATGTGTATAAAAAAGATGGAACACCGTATGAAGGCGATCCGCGTTATGTACTCAGAAAGGCTGTTGCGGAGGCGAAAGAGATGGGATATACGATGAATGTCGGTCCGGAATGCGAGTTCTTTCTTTTCCATACAGATGATGACGGCAGACCGACAACAGTAACTCACGAGCAGGGAGGATATTTTGATGTAGGGCCATTGGATCTTGGAGAAAATGCGAGAAGAGATATGATCTTAACATTAGAAGATATGGGGTTTGAGATTATTTCCTCACATCATGAGATTGCGCCGGCGCAACATGAAATCGACTTTCACTACGATGAGGCGATGATTACAGCAGATAATCTGATGACATTTAAGATGGTTGTCAAGACAATCGCAAAACGACACGGTCTGCACGCGACATTTATGCCAAAGCCGAAGAGTGAGACTTATGGGTCAGGAATGCACATTAATTTGTCTTTATATAAAAACGATGGAACAAATGCACTTTATAACGCAGAGGATGAGAATGGACTCAGCCAGGAAGGATATTATTTTATTGGTGGCTTGATGAAACATATGAAGGCAATCACCTGTATTACAAATCCAACGATCAATTCGTATAAACGTTTTGTGCCGGGGTATGAAGCACCTGTTTATATGGGATGGTCAGCTAAGACAAGAGGACCTTTGATTCGTGTGTCTATGGAAAAAGAAGACAATTCAAGACTGGAACTTCGTAGTCCGGATGCTACGGCGAATCCATATCTGGCGCTTGCAGTACTTCTGAAAGCCGGGGTGGACGGAATTAAGAATCAGATTATGCCTCCGAAGAATATTGATGAAAATATTCAGAAGATGACGCAGGAAAGAAGAGATGAACTTCAAGTGGAAGAACTGCCGAGAACGCTTGGGGCTGCTACAGCAGAGCTTGAGAAAGATGAACTGCTGATCAGCGTATTAGGGAAAGAGCTTGCCGAGAAGATCATAAAAGCAAATAAGAAAGAATATAAAGAATATTGTATGCAGGTAACAGACTGGGAGATTAATCATTATCTTTACAGGCTGTAGTTCAGGTATCCTGGCATTGGGCATTTAGAGACCGCATATGTTGGTATAGAACATTTTATAGAAAACAGATTGATAGAAGAGTAGTTAGCGGAAGAGGTGAGCAGATATGAGCAACATTATTGTCGTTTTCCCAAAGAGGGAAAATGCAGTAAATATCCGTAATAGTTTGGTTCGTGCGGGTATTGAAGTATCTGCGGTGTGTTTGACAGGAGCTAAGGCTTTGCAGTATGCTGATAACTGGAGTGATGGAATTGTCGTGTGCGGTTATCGATTTCAAGATATGCAATATATAGATTTGCGAGAATCTCTTCCGGATGCGTTTGATATGCTTTTGGTGGCTTCAGCAGATAAGTGGATGGATGGACTGCCGGATGGCGTTGTAGGACTTCCACTCCCAATCAAAGTTTATGATTTGGTAAATACTGTTGAAATGATTCAGCAGACACAGAGCAGGAAGAGAAGAAAGCGCAGAGAAACGATACGAAAGAGAGACGATTCTCAGAGAAAGATAATCGATCAGGCGAAAGCGCTTCTGATAGAACGAAATAACATGTCAGAAGAGGAAGCACATCGATATTTACAGAAGAGCAGTATGGAAAGTGGGACCAATATGCTCGAAACAGCACAGATGGTGCTGACAATTATGAATGAATAAGAGGCAGCTGTTAACAGTAACGAATAAGAAGTGCTGTAAACAATAACAAATGAGAGGACTGTCAGTGATGACAGTGGAACGGAGAAGAGAATGAAATTTACAAAAATGCAGGGAATTGGAAATGATTATGTGTATGTAAACTGTTTTGAAGAGAAGGTAGAAGATCCATCAGCGTTGGCAATCCAGGTGAGTGACAGACATTTTGGAATAGGATCTGATGGACTGATCCTGATCTGTCCGTCGGAAGTGGCAGACTGTGAGATGGCCATGTATAATGCGGATGGCTCCAGAGGAGAAATGTGTGGAAATGGAGTTCGCTGTGTTGGAAAATATATGTATGATTACGGCCTGACTGACAAAACAGAGATTACAGTTGAGACTTTAGCAGGAATCAAAACACTTCAGCTTTTCGTAGAAAATGGAAAAGTTGCGAAGGTTCGAGTTGATATGGGAAGCCCAATCTTGACACCGGCAGAAATTCCGGTTGTGGCTGAGGGAGATAAAGCTGTAGATGAACCGATTCTTGTGGATGGAAATGAATATCATATGACTTGCGTATCTATGGGAAATCCGCACGCAGTTGTTTATGTAGATGATGTTGATAATCTTCCGATTGAAGAAATCGGACCAAAATTCGAAAACCATGAGAGATTTCCAAGACGTGTGAACACAGAGTTTGTAAAAGTACTGGATAGACATACTGTACAGATGCGTGTTTGGGAGAGAGGATCTGCGGAGACACTTGCCTGCGGAACAGGAGCATGTGCTGTAGCTGTTTCCTGTATTCTGAATGGATTGACAGAAGATGAAGTAACTGTAAAGCTTCTTGGCGGAGATTTGGAGATTCAGTGGGACCAGGAGAAGAACACGGTTTATATGACAGGACCGGCAACTGTTGTATTTGATGGAGAGCTGAAATAAAGATTTGATTAGAATGCGTTGACTAAACTTTCATTTTAAGATTTTTGGTCAACGCATCTGTAACAACAAAGAGACTATAATCCTAATATACAAAAAAAGAGATTACAAATTGTAATCTCTTAAAACATCGGAGTGACAAGATTCGAACTTGCGACCTCTACGTCCCGAACGTAGCGCTCTACCAAACTGAGCCACACTCCGATAAAATAGGGAACTTGCCGAAGCAAATTCCCAGCTACGGAAAAGGGACTTGAACCCCTACTAACAGAGTCAGAGTCTGCTGTGCTGCCAATTACACCATTCCGCATTACTTGAGTTTTGTTTGTTGCTTGTTTCAAACAACATGGTTATTATATCAAAGCTACAGAAAAATGCAACCCCTTTTTTTATATTTTTACGTTAGACTTTTTAAAGAAATTGTCTTAAATGTCAGAAAATTAAGAAAATTTGTTTCGCCAAACGAAAAAGGGCATCGACAGTAGCGAAAAAAGCATCAATGGCAGAAAAAAGGGCATCGACAGTTACTAAAATCTATAAGATTACTCTACAAGAAAAGCTCTGCAATAAATACAACTGCGCAGCAAAGAACTGCGACCGGCAGCAGTCCGGCACCACACCATGCGGCTACAACTCCAACAACGAGAGCGAGAACTCCGGAGATTGGAGACTGTGTGGCATGAAGGATCGCCGGGAATGTCATCACTGCTAGTGTGACATAAGGTACATAGTATAGAAAGGACTGAAGAAACTGGTTCTTCAAAGGTTTTCGAATCAAGGTCATTGGCAGTATGCGGATTAAATAAGAGATACCGCCCATGATAAGAATATAAATATAAATGTTGTGTGTCATAATTTTTATTCCTTCTGAGTAATTGAACAGTTACGTTTTTATTATTGCTTAGTTGAAGCTGAAGTTTCATCTTCTGTCGGTACAGGGAAGAAGAACGCTGCTCCGGCTGAAAGTACGACGGTCAGTATAATTGTTCTGGTACCATCCGACAGAGTGGAGATCCAAGGCAGGCAAGTTGCTGCGAAGCTTGAGATAAATGCAAGAGTAACCAGTCCCGCAACAACTTTATTCTGCTTCGAAGGAGGAATGATGATAGCGATAAACATTCCAAAGAGGGCAACACTAAATGCACTGACCATACGCGGTGACATGATATTTCCGGCAATGACACCGAGCATAGTTCCAAAAGCCCAGCCCGGAAGCGGAGTTACCATCGCGCCATAGGTATAATAAGGGTTTAAAGTACCGGGTCTGCTGATCGCAATTCCAAAAAGTTCGTCTGTGATATCATAACTCATCAGCAGACGGTGTCCTAACGAAAGGTCGGGACTTAAACGCTGACTCATGGCACAGCTCATCAGAAGATAACGTGCATTCGTGATCAATGTGACAATTGCGACCTCAATATAAGGAGAGTTTGCAGCAATTACAGTCAGTCCGGCATACTCTCCGGCAGATGCATTATTTAACAGACTCATAAGGAATCCCTGAAATGCATTCAGGCCGATATTTCTTGCGGCGATACCGATTGAAAAGGAGACCGCAAGATATCCAAGTCCGATCGGAATTCCATCGCGAAAACCACGACGAAATGCCTGGCTATTAGATTCTTTCATAATAATAAACCACCTTAGTTACAAATTTTGTCTCTGAGGGATATTGTATCATTTTTGCTGAGGAAATCAAAGTCGGAAATGAGGCCAAATCCTCCAATTTATAACATTTCTTGACGCATTTGTGTAAGTGTGATAGAATGACCCCGTTGTAACATATAATTTAATACAGATGCGTGAGGTGTCAGTCAGATGGATGATGGCGTCCTGATTATGAATGATCAGAGGAACGACGTGGAAAATCTGGACTGGTGAAAAGGGAAACAGGTGAGAATCCTGTACGAACTCGTCACCGTATTTCGTGAGCTTGTGTTTTGAGACCACTGGGAGACCGGGAAGGTGAAGCAGAAGCATTTGAACGATCAGCCGGGAGACCTGCCTTTCGCAGTACAGGAATGAAGAATTCATGCCACGAGGAATTGGCCGTACGAAAGAAAATGATTTAGACTGCAGTAATTATTTACAGATAGATTGTAAATGATCACCGGTTTTTCTTTGCGTACCCTCGTTTGATTCGAGGGTGTTTTCATTTCTGAGAATAAGAAATCAGGAGGATGACAATGAAAAAGAAAGTATTAATGGTTTTACTGGCAGCAACACTTAGTGTGTCCATGATTGCAGGATGTGGATCAAAGGGCGACAACAACACTGACACAACAAAGACAGAGTCTAAACAGGACAGTGATCAGGAAGCAGCAGATAAAGTTGCGAAGCTGATCGATGACATTTATGTTCAGGAAAGAACAGACAAGACAGATGAGCAGTGTACAGCAGCGAAAGAAGCATGGGATGCACTGACAGATGCACAGAAAGAACTTGTTGAGGGAGAGAATGCGGATCCGGATTATTTCGGAAGAGATACAGGAGATGCATCCAAGGATGATCCGCTCAATGCTGATGAGATCGGTGAAAATGAAATCCTTGTAGTAAGTTTTGGAACATCCTTCAATGACAGCCGTGCAACAGATATCGGTGGTATTGAGAAAGCAATCCAGGCAGCAAATCCGGACTGGTCTGTAAGAAGAGCATTTACAGCACAGATCATTATCAATCATGTACAGGCTCGTGATGGTGAGAAGATCGACAATGTGGATCAGGCATTGCAGAGAGCGGTTGACAATGGCGTAAAGAACCTCGTTGTACAGCCAACACATCTGATGCATGGTGCAGAGTATGATGAACTTACAGCAGCAGTAGAGGGATATAAAGATAAGTTTGAATCTGTTAAGATTGCAGAGCCACTTCTTGGAGAAGTAGGAGCTGATGCAACTGTTATCAATGCAGACAAGGCAGCAGTAGCAGAAGCAATCACAGCAGAGGCAGTGAAAGATGCAGGATTTGACAGTCTGGATGCGGTAAAAGAAGACGGAACAGCATTTGTATTCATGGGACATGGTACATCTCATACTGCAAAGGTAAGTTATTCTCAGATGCAGACACAGATGGAACAGCTTGGATATGACAATGTATTTATCGGAACTGTAGAGGGTGAGCCGGAAGATACATCCTGTGAGGCAGTGATCGAGAAATTGAAAGAAGCAGGATATAAGAAAGTAATCCTTCGTCCGCTGATGGTTGTTGCAGGAGACCATGCGAACAACGATATGGCCGGAGATGACGATGATTCCTGGAAGAGCCAGTTTGAGGCATCAGGAGCATTTGACAGCATTGATACTCAGATTGCAGGTTTAGGAGAGATCCAGGCAATCCAGCAGCTGTATGTAGCACATACACAGGCTGCAATTGATGCAGAGTAATTTGTAAGAAGATATTGAGAAGGTCATGCTTGTTCAGAGAAAAGGGAATTGCATGACCTTTTTTGAATTAATGAAAGGAAGGATTTAGATGAAAAAGAAGTTATTAATGGTATTAATTTCTGTTTCTATGATCGCATCTGTATTTACAGGATGTGGAAATAGTGCAGAGACGAAAGACAGCGGAAAAGCACAGACAGAGCAGGCCGCTACAAAAGAGGATTCTGCAGATAAGGCAGATGAGGAGCAGGCAGCACTAGAAGACGGAACATATACAGCAGAATTTAAGACAGACAGTTCTATGTTCCATGTAAATGAAGCGATGGACGGAAAAGGAACACTGACAGTAGAAGATGGAAAAATGACAATTCATATCAGTCTGGTGTCTAAAAATATTGTCAATCTGTTCGAAGGAACTGCCGAGGATGCACAGAAGGACGGCGCAGAACTGCTTCAGCCTACAACAGATACTATTAATTACAGCGATGGAACATCTGATGAGGTCTATGGATTCGACGTTCCGGTTCCGGCACTGGACAAAGAATTTGATCTTGCATTGATCGGAAAAAAGGGAACATGGTATGATCACAAGGTCAGTGTGACAAATCCGGTGGAAGTAGAAGAATAAAATGCATTTGTAACCTTTACAAAGCGGCAAAGAAGAGATAAGATACTTTTATAAAACAATTTATAAAAGGAGCCTTGGATATGGCTGGAGCGGAAAAGAGAAATATTACAAAATCAAAAATAGTAAATTATATTATAAATCACGAAGCAACGTCTAAAGTGGAATTGTCGAAGGATCTCAATCTTAGTATGCCGACTGTATTGTCGAATGTGAATGAGCTCTTGGCTAATGGAATTGCGGTTGAAACCGGAGAATATGAATCTACAGGCGGGCGAAAAGCAAAACGAATCAGTATTAATCCAGCGTACCGTTATGCGGTTGGGATAAGGATCACTGCTAAGCATGCAGGATTTGTACTTGTGAATTTGAGCTATGAGATAGAGAAATATGAAAGGATCCGCTTAGAATTTTCAACAGAGGCCGCTTACTACTTACAATTGAGCGAAGCATTGGAAAGATTTCTTTCAGATATAGAAAACAGAGAACGAATCTTGGGAATCGGAATTTCAATTCCGGGAATTGTTAATTCGAAAGAACGAATGCTGATCAAATCTCATGCACTCCAATTGGAGAATTATAGTTTAAGCTTTTTGGAACAGATCTTTTCACTTCCGGTTTATTTTGAAAATGATGCCAATGCGGCAATGATGGCAGAGGATTTAAATAACTATAGAAATGCATTGTATCTTTCATTGAATAACACACTCGGAGGAGCATTTTGTATTGACGGGAAATTGATTCCGGGAGCGAATCAGAAAGCCGGAGAATTTGGACATATGATCCTTGTTCCGGGTGGAAAGAAATGTTATTGCGGAAAACAAGGCTGTGCGGATGCTTACTGTGCGGCGAGCGTGCTGACAGATGATACCAAAGAGACACTGGAACAGTTTATGAAGAAGGTGGAAGAGCAGGACGGACAGGCTGTGAAGGTTTGGAAAGAGTATCTTAATAATCTGGCAATCCTTATTTCAAATCTGAGAATGGCATATGATATGGATATTATTCTTGGAGGAGAAGTAGGGGGATATCTTGCAGATCATATGATAACCTTAGGGAAAAAAGTAATGGAATATAATGGATTTGAGCATGATGCGAGATACCTGAAAGTTTGTTCATATAAGAGAGAAGCCTCGGCAGTTGGTGTGGCAAAATATTATTTACAGGCCTTTATTAAAACATTATAACGATCAGAGTGATGGAAAGTTAGAAAATCCAGAGAAGAAACATTTTTAATACATGTTTCTTCCCTGGACTTTTTTTGCGCAAAGTGCATAAAAATTATAGAGAAATCTTGTGCAATAGGCAGAACTGAACAATAACATATTGACAAAATACATTTCCTGAACAATAATGTAATTACTTTAATAAAACATTTAATAAAAGATATTCAATAAAGGAGGAAAACATTATGTTACAGCAGGTAATGACAAACCCGGGAGAAATTATTTTCAGAGAGGTACCGGTTCCGGAAGTGAAAGATGATCAGGTACTAGTTAAGATTATGAATATTGGAATCTGTGGATCTGATATTCACGTATATCATGGAAAACATCCATTTACAAAATACCCGGTGACTCAGGGACATGAGGTATCCGGTGAGATTGCCAAGGTCGGAAAAGATGTTACAGAATTTCATGAAGGACAGAAAGTTACGATCGAGCCACAGGTTTACTGCGGACAGTGTTATCCGTGCCGCCATGGAAAATATAACCTTTGTGAGGAACTTAAGGTTATGGGATTCCAGACAACAGGAACAGCTTCAGAATATTTTGCAGTAGATGCCTCTAAAGTAACACCGATTCCGGAAGATATGTCTTATGAAGAAGGTGCCATGATCGAGCCTCTGGCAGTTGCAGTGCATGGAGTGAAGCAGGTAGGAGATGTAAAGGGATTGAATATTGCAGTTCTTGGTGCAGGACCGATCGGTAACCTGGTTGCACAGGCAGCAAAAGGAATGGGTGCCGCAAAGGTAATGATCACAGATGTCAGCGACCTTCGTCTGGATAAAGCAAAAGAATGTGGTATTGATGTATGCGTTAATACTATGGAGAAGGACTTTGGCGAGGCAATGGTTGAAGCCTTTGGTCCTGACAAGGCAGATGTGATCTATGATTGCGCAGGAAATAATATCACAATGGGACAGGCAATTAAATACGCAAGAAAAGGAAGTATCATCGTTCTTGTTGCCGTATTTGCGGGAATGGCAACAGTAGACCTTGCAGTTGCAAATGATCACGAACTGGATATCAAGAGCACAATGATGTATCGTCATGATGATTATGTAGATGGTATAGAACTTGTAAATGAAGGAAAGGTTCATTTAAGACCATTGATTTCTAAGACATTTGCATTCAAAGATTATCTGAAAGCATATCAGTATATTGATGATAACCGCGAGACAACGATGAAAGTAATCATCAATGTGCAGGAGAAATAGGTGATCGAATCAAGAGAGGACAGAGTTTTATCAGAAACTCTGACTAGGAGGTAATTAATGGAAAACGAGAGTAATAATGGAAAAGTGCCTCTGATCAGCAAGATTGCATATGGTTTCGGAGATGTCGGATGTAACTTTAGCTGGATGTTTGTCAGTAACTTTTTAATGATTTTCTATACAGATGTATTTGGAATCAGTATGGCGGCAGTATCAGCATTAATGCTTTTTTCAAGATTCTGGGATGCGGTCAATGATCCGATCGTAGGTGGATTAACAGATAAAACAAACACAAGATGGGGAAGATACCGTCCATGGCTGTTGGTGGCAGCACCGATCACATCAGTGCTTTTGATCCTTTCTTTCTGGGCACACCCAGATTGGTCAAATACATCGAAAATAGTTTACATGGTAATTACATACTGTCTTCTCGTCTTAGGATACACCTGTGTAAACATTCCATATGGAACACTTTGCGGTGCTATGACACAGGATATTGATGAGCGTGCCAAGATCAATACATCTCGTTCCGTAGCAGCAATGATCGCAATCGGAATCATCAATATCGTAACAGTGCCACTGATCAGCAGGCTTGGAAGCAACAGTGTAAAGAACGGTTATCTGTTTGTTGCAATTATTTACGGATGCATCTTTGCTGCATGTCATTTCTTCTGTTTTGCAAAGACAAAAGAGCAGGTGACAATTCCGGAGAAAGAAAAAATCTCCATTAAAGTACAACTGAAGGCCGTTATGCAGAATAGACCATATCTGCTTGCATTAGTTGGACAGGTGCTGTTTGGTTTCACATTATATGGAAGAAATGCAGATATTTTATATTATTTCACTTATGTAGAAGGAGATGCTTCCTATTATACAACATATTCCATGTGTATTATTATTCCTTCAATTATCGGTGCAGCTTGTTTCCAGCCGGTATTCCGTAAGTTGAATAATAAAGGAAGAACAGCATCTGTTTTTGCATTACTTACAGGAATCGCTATGCTTGCAATGTTCTTCTTTAATGTAAAAGAATCTCCAATTGTATTCTATGCATTGGCAGGTATTACACAGTTCTTCTTTTCAGGATTTAATACTGCAATCTACGCGATCATTCCGGATTGTGTGGAATACGGTGAGTGGAAAACAGGACTTAGAAATGATGGATTCCAGTACGCATTTGTTTCTCTTGGAAATAAAATCGGAATGGCTATAGGAACTGCACTCCTTGCAGCACTGCTTGGTCAATACGGATATGTGGCAAATCAGGTACAGAATCCGGAAGTAATTGCAGTTATGAAACATGCATTTTCAACAATTCCCGGAATTTTGTGGATTGTCACAGCGGTTGTACTGTTCTTCTATCGTTTGAATAAAAAGCGTTACAATGAAATCGTGGAAGATCTGAAAAATGGAAAAAGAGGTTAAGAAATATAAAAAAACGTGGCCCGGTGCACTGCACCGGGCCATTATCTATATAAACTATTCGTAATTTTTGGTCGAAGTCCGGCAATCATAAAAGATCTGTCGCTAATACAATCACCGTCTTCTTTTATTTATGATACTTTAGCATTCATCTGTATCAACTTGATGATGTTATTATACGGAAGAATTATGAACACCTCGTGTCACGAAAGCTAAAGAAAAGTAAAATTTATTAAGAGAATATAATTTAAAACTGAAGAAATGTTTAACCTAGATTATAGACAAAATGTCGACAATTTCTTTAAGGGAAGACTGGAAATTTTTCACGATACATGATATGATGATGTTCGAGGATTGCGGGAATTGCATAGCAATGGAGCAATCCGGTTACATCATATGATAGAAGGCAGTAAAAAAGTTACTGTTCACTCCCGTGTCAATCACTCCGCTGATTGACACGGAGGATGCATGTTTTGGCTTGAATGCATCTCGCCCCATCGCCAAAGGCGATTTAAAATGGCGAGATGCGTTGCTGGTCGCACATCGTGTGAACAGTAACATAAAAAAGGAAAGGTGAAAATAATGGATATTAAAGAAAAGATTCATGCAACAACAGAAGAATTGTTAAGTAATATGGAAAGACTTGTAGCAATAGATTCACAGCTTGGAACACCGGCAGAAGGAATGCCATTTGGAGAGGGACCGGCAAAGGTTCTTCACGAAGCACTGCAGATTGCAGATGAACTCGGATTCAAGACAGTGAACCTGGATAACTACTGTGGATATGCAGAGATGGGAGAAGGCGAAGAGATCGTTGGTATCGCAGGACATCTGGATATCGTACCGGCAGGCGGTGATTGGACATATGATCCATTCAAGCTGACAAGAGAAGGAGATTACGTTTACGGACGTGGAACAACAGATGATAAAGGACCTGTTATGGAAGCACTTTATGCGATGAAGCTTCTTCGTGATTCAGGTGTGAAGCTTAACAAGAGAGTTCGTCTGATCATGGGATGTAATGAGGAAAATGGTTCCAGATGTATGGAGCATTATAATGAAGTGGCAGAAGAGTTATCCTGTGGATTTACACCGGATGCAAGTTACCCATGTATTCACGGAGAGAAAGGTATGCTTGGCATGCTGGCAACTTCTAAGAATACAAAGATTATTTCTATCAATGGTGGATTTGTATTCAATGCCGTATGTGATGCATGTACAGCAGAGATTCCGGCAGAAGAAGGACTGAAAGACGGACTGGAAGCTGCTTTCGCAGAGACAAAGCTTCAGGAATACAAAGTAACAGAAGAAGACGGAAAGATCAGTATTTATGCAAAGGGAGTATCTGCACATGCAAGTACACCGGCATTTGGAGTTAACGCTGCAGGTGTTATCTTTGATTGTCTTGCAAAAGCCGGATTTGAAGATAATTTCGTAGAATTCTATAACTCACACATTGGTACAGCGTGTGACGGATCAGGAATCGGTCTGAAATGTGCAGATGAGTTTGGAGAGCTTACATTCTGTAACGGAATCGTTAAGACAGAAGACGGTGTGATCTCCGCTACGATCGATATCAGATTCCCGGTAACATACTCTGTAGAAGATATGGTTAAGATGTGCGAAGGAAAGCTTGAAGACGAGAACGGACGCATTGAGATCCACACAACTACAAAACCATTGTTCTTCCCGAAAGAGTCTCCACTTGTAGAGGCACTGTACAAAGCTTATACAGATGTAACAGGAGATACAGAGAACAAACCGTTAGTAATCGGTGGTGGAACTTATGCGAAGTCCTTAAAGAACATCATCGCATTCGGACCGGAGAAACCGGGCGTAGATTACCGCATTCACGGTGCAGACGAGTACACACTCGTGTCAGAGGTTGAAGAAGCAGTTCATGTTTATATGGAAGCAATCAAGAACCTGCTTGCAATCTAATCAGAACAGTTCATGTAGAAAAAACGACCATTTATGAAAGCAGACCTTAACGGTCTGCTTTTTGTGTTATGATAATTTCATTAAAAAGATACTTGTGATATACAAAATGCAAAAAATCACAGGTACTGTGACAGTAACCAAATAATAGTTATCATATTATAGAGTAAAAGGTAGGTTTCAAAATGAGTCTGAAATATGAAAAGTTGATCAGAAAAATGACACTGGCAGAGAAAGCAGTTATGATGTCAGGAAAGAACACATGGGAGACAGTTGATTTTGAAAAATATGGGATTCCGTCTATGGCAATGTCCGATGGACCGCATGGGCTGAGAAGACAGGCAGGAGCAGGAGACCATTTGGGATTGAATGCCAGTCTTCCGGCGACGTGTTTTCCGACAGCGGCAGGAGTGGCAAACAGCTGGGACGAAGCACTTGGAGAAGAAATTGGAGAAGCACTTGCAGAAGAGGCAGTGACAATGGGCGTCAATGTAATCCTCGGACCTGGACTGAATATCAAAAGAAGTCCGTTGTGTGGAAGAAACTTTGAGTATTTTTCAGAGGATCCGTATCATGCAGGAAAGATGGCAGCGGCATATGTCCGTGGAATCCAAAGCAAAGGAATTGCAGCTTGTCCAAAGCATTTCGCAGCAAACAGTCAGGAGCTGCGCCGTATGGCGAACGATTCTGTCGTAGACGAAAGAACGTTCCGTGAGATTTATACAACAGGATTCGAGATTGCGATCAAGGAAGGTAAATCAAAATCCATCATGTCTTCCTATAATGAAGTAAATGGAATCTATGCAAACGAAAACAACCATATGCTGCAGGAAATTCTGGTAGATGAGTGGGGCTTTGATGGTTTTGTTGTATCTGACTGGGGCGGAAGTAACGACCATGCACTTGGCGTGAAGAATGGAAGCCATCTTGAGATGCCGGGAACAGGAAAATCAGGTATGTATGATATTATTCATGCAGTTGAGAACGGTGATCTTGATGAAGCAGTATTGGATCAGAGACTGGATGAACTTTTAAATGTGATTTTCTCAACACATCAGGCAACAGAAGACGCAAAGGGAAAAACATTTGATGTGGAAGCGCATCATAACCTGGCAAGAAAAGCGGCAGAGGAAAGTATTGTCCTCCTGAAAAATGAGGATCAGATCCTTCCGTTGAAACCGGGAACGAAAGTTGCAGTGATCGGTGATTTTGCAAAGACACCAAGATATCAGGGCGCAGGATCATCACTTGTAAACCCGGCAAAACAGCCGGAAGCAATCCTTGATGTGATTGGATCAACAGATCTGGATGTTGTTGCATATGAGCAGGGATATATCCGTAACAGAAAACCGAACCAAAAGCTGACAAAGGCAGCAGTAGAACTTGCAAAGAAGGCGGATATCGTACTTTTCTTCGGAGGACTTGATGAAATCAGCGAATCCGAAGGACTTGACCGTACACATATGTCCATGCCTGCCGCACAGGAGACATTACTTAATGAACTTACAACAGTAAATAAGAATATAATCGTAGTTCTTTCAGCCGGATCAGCGATCGAGATGCCATGGTATCCATATGTAAAAGGAATCGTGCACGGTTATCTTGGTGGACAGGCAGGCGCGTCAGCAATGTTGAACGTTCTGACAGGAAAGGTGAATCCATCCGGTAAGTTAAATGAGACTTACCCAATCTATTATGAGGATACGCCGGCGTATGCATATTATCCAAGTAAAGAAAGAAGCAGTGAGTACAGAGAGTCTCTTTATGTCGGATACCGTTATTACACAACTGTTGGAAAATCAACGCGTTTCCCATTTGGTTACGGATTGAGCTATACAACCTTTGAATATAAAGATTTGAAAATAGATACAGAAGGTGTGACATTTACAATTAAGAATACAGGCAATGTGTCAGGAACTGAGATCGCACAGCTGTATGTTGGAAAATCTTCTGAGACTGTCTTTCGACCGGTTCGCGAGCTGAAAGGTTTCGTAAGAGTAGAGCTTCAGCCAGGAGAAGAAAAGGAAGTAAGAATCGGGTTTGATGATAAGACATTCCGTTTTTATGATACAAGAACAGATAGCTGGGAGATTGAAAGCGGTACTTATCAGATCATGATCGGTGAAAATGCGCAGCAGATGGTTCTGGAAGGTGCTTTAGACGTAAAAGGTACTGTTGAAAACGGCGGCTACAAGAAAGAAGAACTGCCGGAATATTTCAGCGGCAAGATTAAAGACATTTCAGACGAAAAATTCCGTATTCTGTATGGAAGAGAGATTCCGGATGGAAGCTGGAGCGGTGAGATCCGAATGAACGATGCAGTTTGTCAGTTGTATTACGGAAAAGGAATTCTTGGAAAACTGCTCTGTGCAATCCTGAAATTACTTCTGAAAATCAGTGACTGGAAGGGAAAGCCGAACCTGAATGTATTATTTAACTACAATATGCCAATTCGTGGATATGCGAAAATGACAGGCGGTATTGTGACGATGAAAATGGCAGAGGCATTGACAGAGATGGCGAACGGACATCGAATTAAAGGAACAGCACATCTGATCAAAGCTGCAATCAACAGAGGATAGGCAATATAGACAAAAACGAAATATATAAATTGTTAAATATGCCAAATGGAATTGCAGGTTATGAAAAAAACGTACCATTTATGCGAAAAAAGGCATGAGAGAATAAATTATGTTAACATAAGCCCATCAACAAAAGGGAGGAAACATTATGACAAACTTTTTAGTAAACTTATTGTCCCCGATATTCACTAGTCTGGGAGTAAGTGTTGCAGACCTGACGTCATATATTGAACGACTGAGTGGTTATATTATTGCTATCCTTGTTGCATTAGTTGCAATGATCGTAGTAATGATCGCAGCGCATAAAGCGAAAAAGGGAGTTCGCCACGTGATCCGCTGGCAGGCAGGAATTGCATTTGTGGCTATCGTTGCAGTACTTGTTAATGTGATCTGTTATGGTCCGATGTACAACAACGTATCAAGTATTTTAAATGCGAAGAAAGTAGAGCTTTCAAAAGAAACAACAGAGCAGAGCCGTGAAACAATTCAGAAAGTCGGAGAAGAAGGAATGGTTCTTCTGAAAAACAAAGGAATCTTACCACTCGCTTCTGACACGAAGAAACTGAATGTGTTCGGATGGGATTCAACAAATCCGTTATACGGTGGAACAGGATCCGGATCTTCAGATTCTTCCACAGCGATCAGTATTTTACAGTCTTTAAAAGATGCAGGATATGAGACAAATGAATCTCTGACAAAGATGTACACAGATTACCGAGAAGACCGTCCGACAATCGCTATGGCTGAGCAGGACTGGACATTACCGGAGCCAACAAAAGAATATTATACAGACAGCCTTATGAACGAAGCAAAAGAATTCTCTGATACAGCTGTTGTAGTGATCGGACGTTCCGGTGGAGAAGGTGCAGACCTTCCGACAGATATGAAATCAGTGATCGACGGAAGCTACAAGAAACTGGCAGAAACGGTGTCAGTCACACCGGAAAATTACGGATATGTAAAAGGAAGTTACACAAACAACGGTGATTATGATGATTTCGACGAGGGCGAAAGCTATCTTGAACTGTCTAACACAGAAGAAGATATGTTAGATACAGTCTGCTCTCAGTTTGAAAATGTTATTGTGGTTGTAAATGCAAACAATGCGATGGAACTTGACTGGGTTGATAAGTATGAGCAGATCGGTGCTGTTATCTATGCACCGGGAGCAGGAGCAACAGGATTCGAGGCACTTGGAGAGATTATCAACGGATCTGTGAATCCATCAGGAAAGACAGTCGATACATTTGTAAAAGATCTTCAGCAGACACCTTATTACAACAATATGGGTCTGAACGCATACACAAATGTAGATGATCTGAAAAACCAGATCGCAAAAAATGATGCAGCTTACGAAGGAAGTATGGGATTTGTAAACTATGCAGAAGGAATCTATGTAGGTTATAAATTCTATGAAACAGCCGCAGAAGAAGGGCTGATCCAGTACGAAGATACAGTACAGTATCCATTTGGATATGGTCTGAGCTATACAACATTTGAAAAGACAATTGAGAATTTTAAAGACAATGGTGACACAGTAACATTTGATGTGACAGTGAAAAACACAGGTGATGTTGCAGGTAAAGATGTTATCGAACTTTATTACACAGCACCATACACAAACGGTGGGATTGAAAAAGCATCTGCAAACCTGATCGCATTTGAGAAAACAGAAACTCTTGATCCGGGAGCAGCAGAGACAAAATCAATCACTATTAACAAAGAGGATATGGCATCCTATGATTCTGAAGGAATCAAGATTTCCGGTGGTGGATATATCTTAGAGGCCGGAGAATACACAATCTCTCTTCGTTCCGATTCACATACTGTTTTGGCAGAAGAGAAATTTACAGTAGACAGTGATATTGACTACAGTAAAGACGGACGTTCTTCCGACGAAACTGTAGCAACAAACCAGTTTGAAGATTACTCACGCGGTGATTTCGAACAGCTTTCAAGAGCAAACGGATTTGCAAATTATGAATCTGCTTGTGGAAAGTTAAGTGAAGATGCTTATGTAATGAGCGACGAGACAAGAAAAGCAGTAGAAGAAAACGTATTTGGAATCTATGACGGTACAAAATACAATGATGATTCCGACGAGATGCCGAAGATGGAGCAGGATAACGGACTTCAGCTTGCAGACCTTACAGGAAAATCATATGATGACGAAGATTGGGATAAACTGTTAGATCAGTTAAGCTTCGAGGATATGTCAACACTTATCAATGTAGGTGGATGGCAGACAGCAGAAATCCAGTCTGTAGGAAAGATTGCAACATCTGATTGTGACGGACCGGCAGGACTGAATAACTTTATTACAAAGACATACGGAACAGCTTATCCGTCAGAAGTACTGATCGCTCAGACATGGAATAAAGATCTGGCAAAAGAAGTCGGAGATTCTATGGGACAGGAATATGTTGACGCAGATAACTTCGGATGGTATGGACCGGCAATGAATATCCACAGATCTGCATTTGCAGGACGTAACTTCGAGTACTATTCAGAAGACGGCGTATTATCCGGATACATGGCAGCGAATGAGATGAATGGAGCTGCAGTGAAAGGATTTGAAGGAAATGCAATAGCAGCAATGTCATCCTTTAACTGGATTGGTACAGTTCCAAGCTGTGCAAACAACGGACTTCTGAATAACGTTCTCCGTGGAGAATGGGGATTCGTTGGAATGGTAGAGACAGATTACGACGGTTCTTATGGATATATGATCACAGATCACTGTATCAGAAACGGGAATGACCTGATGCTTGGATTCAACAGTGCTGAGTCTAACAAGCTTACAGATGAGAGTGCAACAGCAGTACTGGCAATGAGACAGGCATGTAAGAACATTCTCTACACTGTAGCAAACAGCGGATACTATGCAGATGGTAACCCGGCTGCAGGTATGAGCAATATGACAAAACTTTTCGTAACAGTAGACGTAATTCTGGCAGTTCTCTTAATTGCAGCAGATGCGATCGTGATCGTACGTTTCAGAAAGAAAAGAAAAAATGTAGATAACGCAGAAGCGTAATATATGAAACTATGAAAGACAGGATTGGACAGCAAAAAACAGGCCAATCCTGTTTTCGTTATGATAACATAATCGCCTCTGAACAGTTATATAAAGCGTAGCAATGACTTGAGATAGATAAAAAAATCCTTTATTATATATAGAAAGATAGTAGGAGGAGGATTCAAATGATCAAAATTGCGATTGTAGAAGATGAAGCAATGTATGCAAAACAGCTGGAAGAATTTCTGCATCAATACGAGGCAGAGAATCAAGAAGCGTTCGAGATAACCATTTATTCCGATGGAGATCAGATTGTCAATAAATACAAATCTCAGTTCGACATTATCCTTATGGATGTCGAGATGAAATTCATGGATGGAATGTCCGCTGCGGAAGAAATCCGTAAAATGGACAGTGAAGTTGTAATCATCTTTATTACAAACATGGCACAGTATGCAATTAGAGGTTATGCGGTAGACGCGTTGGATTATGTGTTGAAACCAGTTTCTTATTTTGCGTTCTCCCAGAGATTGAATCGCGCGATCGAACGTATGAAAAAGCGAGAAGCAAAGGTGATTATGGTAAATATAAAAGGCGGTATGGTGCGTATTAATATCGCAAATATTTACTATATTGAAAGTCAGGGACATACGTTGATCCTTCATACGATCCTTGGGGATTATGAAACCACAGGGAAAATGAAAGAGATGGATGAAAAGCTTTCTGGGATGAACTTCTGCAGAGGAAATAAAGGATATCTGATTAATCTGCAGCACGTAGACCGAATTCAGGACAACTGTGCGGTGGTAAAAGGTGAAGAACTGGTGTTGAGTCGTGCACGTAAAAAGGAATTTATGGAAGCTTTGACAAGATATTGGGGAGAGGTGATAAAATGATTGATCATTTGATGCCGGATATCCCGAGACTTTACTCGGCAATTGCAGAGTGGCTTGCATGCATGATATTTATCCTGCCATTTAAAAAGAGATTTTCAAAAATAAAGACAGGTGTGATCATGGCGGTGATGCTTGTTGTACAGAGCGGATTCATGGTCGTGACGGAAGATGTCAGCTTGTTTTTCTGGATTCCCTGCATGATGGTAGCTGTATTCCTTATGCTGTTTTTCATTTATGTATCCTGCGCGATTGAAGTAACAGACGCAGTATATTTCGTGTTGATTGCATTTGTTGTGGCAGAATTCATGGCGTCGATTGAATGGCAGGTTGCTTGTTACTTTAGGATAGCGCAATCAGGAGTATGGTGGAAAGAATGGTTAGCCCTTATCCTCGGATATGGAATAATCAGCGTGATCTTGTTCAAGATCTTGCATGTACATTTCCCGGAAGATGGCCAGATAGAGATAGGTTGGAAAGAATGTCTGTCAGCATTTTTGATTGCGATATCTGTTTTCGCTGTCAGTAATATTAGCTATCTTACAATCAATACTCCATTTTCCGGAAGGTATTCATTTGAGATAGCAAATATCCGTACAATTGTGGATTTGGCCGGAATTGCGATTCTGTACGCACATCTCATGCAATGCTGTGAGATGCGGGCAAGAAAAGAGCTTGAGGCAGTTCAGAATGTACTTCAGAATCAGTATGCACAGTATGTGCAGTCAAAAGAAAGTATTGAACTGATCAATTATAAATATCATGATCTGAAACATCAGATTGCGGTGTTGAGAAGTGAAGAAGATCCTCAGAAAAGAGAAGCATTTTTGGATGAGATGGAGGCGGAGATCCGTCAGTATGAAGCACAGAATAAAACCGGAAATAAGGTACTTGATACTGTGCTGACGAGCAAAAGTCTGTATTGTAATAAGAATGGAATTACATTTACCTGTGTGGCAGACGGAACGCTGTTAGACTTTATGGATGTTATGGATATCTGCAGTATCTTTGGAAATGCACTCGATAATGCGATCGAATGCGAGATGAAAATACCGGATAAGGAAAAAAGACTGATCCATGTTACAGTGTCCAGACAGAAGGCATTTTTGATTCTTAAGTTCGAGAATTACTGTGAAGAAAAACTGCAGTACCAGGATGGAAATATTGCGACGACAAAGAAAGACAAAAAGTATCATGGATACGGAATGAAGAGTATTCGTTATACAGTGAATAAATACGGCGGGGCAGTCACGATCGATACAAAAGAGAACTGGTTTGACTTGAAAATTTTGATTCCGATTAAAGAAGAACAAGGAGATTAAGACCGCACACATTTTTGGGTTCCGATAAGAAAGAACATTTGCAGTTTATGCAGAAAAAGTGCAGGTTATGTAAGTATAATAGATAGGCATGTAATCCATGTTAGGATATAGATACGAAGTCCAAGGGAGGACAAGAGAATCTAGAATCTTAGAAGAATGGAGAATGTAGAATGAATAAGCTAAACAACATATGGAATCGTTTTGCAGAGAAACATCCGAGTGCTTCAAAATGGATAAGAGAAGGCGGATTGTTCGTAATCGTAAGTAATCTGATCACTGTACTTAAATATGTGATGTTACTGTTTTTGCCACTGGCATTCGCAGGACTTCCGAATGTTGATTTCGGTTTCCCGGGAATCGACATTACATTATTCGGTGAGACATTTAAGTGGAATATTATCGGATATGATGCGGCACATGGCGGTCTTCCGTATTTCTGTGCATACATGATTGCAATGCTCGTTGGTGAGTGTATCAACTTCCCAATCCAGAGAAGCTTTGTGTTCCGCAGCAAAGGAAAGATCTGGTATCAGGCGTTCTGGTATCTGATCGCATTCTGTATTGTTACATGTATTGTAAACTCAATCAATTGTATCTGGGTTGCAGTTGCCGGAATGTTTGTACCGGGATGGCTTTATAATATCGGAACAACCGTGCTGAACGGAGGAGTGTCGATGGTGGTATTCTTCTTCGTGAATAAGATTATTTTCCCGGAGGGAGAAGTAAAGTAGAATAGAGAAAAGAAGAACAGAAGAACAGAGTAGTGCGCGTTAGCGTGCTGTCCTGTTCTTTTAACATGAAAATCATTTTCAAATTCATCTTGACAATAAAATTTTTTGCGTTAAATTAAAAAAATGATTTTTGATAGATTCGAGATGGAAGTAAAGTAATGTTGGAATTTGTAAAACAAAGCAAGAAAAGAAAGTTATATTGTATCCTTGGCATATTGTATCTGCTGTGTATTATCTTTGTTGCAAATGATGCATGGTTGTATAGCACACCCATTGCAAAACTGACAAAGGTCGAAACCAGTGTCTCAGGAGAAGAGACAGGAACCAGAGGGACGAAGGAGAAAAAATATAAGCAGAATATCCAGGGAGTAATCCTAAATGGAGAAAACAAGGGAAAGACAATAAGTTTTACGAATGAGTGCACGTATACCGGAATGATGAAACAGCCATATCATAAGGGAGATAAGGTACTGCTCAATGGAACAAGCAAGAGAATGGGTTCTGGAATTCGTGGACTGAAACGAGATACAGAGCTTATGATACTCATAGGATTTCTGATGTTTATATTAATTATCGTTGCAGGAAGACAGGGTGCGCTTACGATATTGACCGTTATTTTTAATGTTGCTGTTTTTGCAACTGGTTTTTGGAAAGCGGGAGATACATCAAATGTGCTGGAAATGTGCAGCAGGCTGGTGATTCTTTTTGCGGTTATTACATTGGTTGGATTAAACGGGATTCATAAAAAGACATGGGCAGCACTTTTTACAACATTGATTGTTCTTGTAATGATCATGGGAATCTTTGATGTTGTAATCCATCATGCAGAAGATCTTGATTATTCGACCATGGAGTATCTTGGAAGTATTGAAAATCCGGATGAAATTTTCCATGCAGAAATCCTGATCTCAGGACTGGGAGCAATCATGGATGTGGCGGTCGCCATCGCTGCATCCTTAAGTGAAATTGTTGAAAAGAAGTCGGAAGTGACATTTTTGGAATTATTTAAATCAGGAAGAGAAATTGGATATGACATTATGGGAACGATGATAAATGTGCTGTTGTTTGTCTTTGGCTGTGGACTGATCCCAATGTGTCTGATTCGGATGAATAATGATGTGAGTTTAATTACTATTATAAAGCTACACATTCCATGTGAATTGTGCAGATTCCTGGTGGAAAGTATAGGAATTGTTCTGGCAATACCGATTTCTATTTTGGTTACTTCTGTGATGATAAAGGTCGCAAGAATGTTTCGTAGACAGAAGAAAGCAAGAAAGGTGCAGGGAGAAAGAAAATGCTGATAACACTTGGATTGATTTTACTGATTTTAATTATGGTCGTCGGTGGAGACAGAGGTGTCGTTTCGCTTATTGCTTTGTGTGGAAATCTGTTGATCTTAAGTCTTGCAATCTGGCTTATGGCATCAGGAGTTCCTGTTCTTCTCGTTACGGTTTGTGTCGGTGTTGTCATTTCCTGTATTACGTTGTTCTATCAAAATGGTAGCAATAGAAAGACATGGAGTGCATTTCTTGCAACTATGATCACAATGCTGTTGCTGTTTTTCTTCATATATATCGTTGTATGGAGAAGTGAGGCGGGAGGTCTTAACGAGATACAACAGGTTGGAGAAGATGTATTTTATTATAATATGAACCTGAATATTAGTATGAGAAATGTTGCTGTCTCTGTTATACTTCTCAGTACTCTTGGAGCTGTTCTTGATATGGCACTGACAGTTACCACATCTGTTTATGAAGTGAAAAGCCATAAAGAAGATATGACTTTTAAAGAACTGATTCACAGCGGAATGCAGATAGGAAAAGAAGTGACCGGAACAACGGTGAATACACTTCTGTTTGCATATTTAGGAGAATCACTTCTGCTTTTTTCCTATCTGCGGATGCAGGGATATTCGTTTGAACTACTGTTGAATTCTAAAATCATGTTTGAAAATTGTGCCTCAATGATCTTCGGAGCAATTGCCTGCGTGGTTGTAATGCCGGTGGCAGCGGTTGCAGGGGGCTATTTTTTTCGATTTAAATAAACATAAAATCCAACGTTCAACATAATTCCAACTGCTGTAGAAACCGGTGCAGCAAGACCAATCTTTGTCAGGCTGGCGTTTGGCTGGATACTCATGATGTATGCCATTGGCAAACGAACCAGAAGTGTCTGAATCAGACCTTGTGTCATAACCCAAAGAGTCCTATCATTTCCATTAAAATACCCTACCATACTGAAAAGAACGGCTGTTACAATTGTTTCCGGTGCGAATCCTCTCAGGTAAGCAAAACCATTCTGAATAACAGCTGCATCGGTAGAGAAGAATCCGGCCAGCACATCTCCCTTAAGAAATACAAGAGTGAAGACGAAACATCCCACAACCAGACCGACACCGATTCCGGTGAACATAGATTTCTTTGCACGCTTTGCTTTTCCGGCACCGACATTCTGAGAGACGAAAGAAGCCATGGACTGCATGAGTGCGCTAGGTACCAGCATTGCAAAGTTTACGATTTTGCAGGCAACGCCGTAACCAGAAGAAGCCTCCAGTCCGAGCCGATTTACAAAAGCGCAGAGTGCGAGGAATGACATCTGTGTCAGGAATTCCTGGAGTGCAAGAGGGAGTCCAATGATGAGGAATTTCTTGCACTGTGGATTCAGACAGAAGTCTTTCTTTCTAATCTTGAATGGTAGTTCTTTTTTGATAAGGAGAACTACTGCGAAGACAACACTGATTGCCTGGGCGAAAACAGTTGCAATCGCAGCACCGGCTGCGTTCATGTGGAAACCTGCAACAAGTATCAAGTCACCGAAAACATTTATGATGCATGCGACAAGTACAAAAAGCAGAGGGGACTTGCTGTCTCCAAGTCCACGGAAAATCGCAGAAAGCAGGTTGTAAGCGACGATAAAAAAGATTCCACTTCCGCAGATACGGATGTAAACAGCAGTCAATTCTATAGCTTCAGCAGGTGCCTGCATCAGGATTGCGATTGGGTGTGCAAAACAAACCATGACGATGAACAATCCAACGGAAATCGTTGTAAATACAATTGCAGCACCGCCAATGACGGAGCCAATCTGTTCCGGTCTTTTTTCGCCGAGATAACGTGCAATCAGAACCGTGATACCCATAGCAAACTGGACAACTACGAAAGTGACCAGATTCAGAACCTGGCTTCCGGTAGAAACAGCAGAAAGCCCGGAAGTAGAACCAAATCTTCCAACGACCAGAAGGTCAACCGCTCCATATGCTGCCTGAAGGATTAGTGCACCAAGCACAGGCATCATAAATGCCACCAGTTTCTTTAAAATACTTCCTTGTGTAAAATCAGCAGTTTTATCTGTCATTTTGAATGCTCCTTTCACACATGATGTTGTAAAATTTCTGAATTGTCCGGATCATACAGTCGGCTTCAGTGTCAGATATAGCATCAAGGTAAGGAAGTAGCTCATTAAAATAATTTTCATTATACTTTTCAGATAGCTCCTTGCCATGTTCGGTCAAAGACAAGTATGTGACACGTCCGTCATCCGGAGAGGAGATCTTTTGAACTAATCCTTTCTTCTCCATTTCTTTTATTGTCCTTGTGACACCCGGTCGCGGGATATTCAGAACGTCACTTAGATCAGAAACTCTTACATGGACTTTCTGTTTCTGAAGCTCCTGGATCATATCCATATAGCGGATGTGAGATGACACGATACCTTCCGGAAGCGGAGGGAGCATCTCACGAATTCGTTTTGCCTGATAACATGCATCGAGCATGCGTTTGATTTTTTTATTTGTCATAATAAAACTCCTATATAGTTACCAAAGTTAATTACCATAGATAATTATATGAAAATTCAAAGGATTGTCAAGAGAAAATGATGATTGTAATGATAATTTGAGGAACTTGCAGAGAGAAGTCTTGATATGTTCGCAAATTAATAAAAGACAAGAAAACGTACAAGATAACACGTAAGTTATGGTAAAACAAATAAAAATTAGATATAATATAGTAAGAAAACATATAAGATAACAAGTAAGTTACAAGAAATTAAATAAAAATATGCAAGGAGGTGACAGCACAGATGGGAAGTTATTTGAATCCGGGAAACAGCGGTTTTTCGAATATGAGAAATGACGTTTATGTCGATAAAACAGAAATGATAAGTCTGATTAATCAAACAATCAATACGCCACGGAATCTGACATGTATTAGCAGACCACGGCGCTTTGGGAAATCTTTTGCTGCCAAAATGTTGTGTGCATATTATGATAAGACTTGTGATTCCAAGGAATTGTTTGATGATCTTAAAATTGCAAAAGATGATGAATATTTAAAATATTTGAATCAGTATGATGTGATCTATCTGGATATGGCGAGTGTTCTTGGTGTGACATCATCGGAAGATGCAGTCTCCTATGTGAAACGAAATATAACAGAAGAAGTTTTAGATATTTATTCGGAAGTGAAAGAAGCAGAAGCACTGTTTGATACATTAGCGAATCTGGTGACTTATACAGGAAATAAAATCATTATGATTATCGATGAGTGGGATGCACCGATTCGTGAGAATGGTGGAAATGCAAGAATCCAGAGAGAGTATCTATTATTTTTACGGTCATTATTTAAAAATAGTGGAACAACGGATAAGATTTTCGCAGCAGTTTATATGACAGGAATCCTGCCGATTAAAAAAGATGGTTCACAGTCTGCAATTTCTGACTTCGAAGAATTTACAATGGTAAAACCAAGAAAGTTTGCGCCATATGTAGGTTTTACAGAACAGGAAGTAAAGAACCTGTGCAGCGAATATCAAATAGATTTTTCGAAGATGAAGCTATGGTATGATGGATATTCATTCCCAAATGCAAATTCAATTTATAATCCGAACTCTGTAATGAAAGCACTTAGAAATGATGATTTCGATTCCTACTGGACGCAGACATCGGCAGCAGAGAGTTTGATGGAATATATTAGTCTTGATTATGACGGACTTTCCAAGACAATCGCTGAACTGATCGGTGGTATTGAAGTAGAAGTTGATACGAGTGGATTTTCGAATGATCTTGTAACATTCAGAGAGAAAGATGATGTACTGACATTGTTGATTCATCTGGGCTATCTGGCTTATGACAAAGAAACGGAAAAAGTGCATATTCCAAATGAAGAAATCAAGCGGGAATTTTCAAGGACGATCAGGGGAGTCAGACGGAACGAGACAATTCAACGTGTGCGTGAAAGCGACCAGATAATTTCAGATACAGTACATATGAATGCGGATGCAGTAGCAACACAGATTGAGAAGATCCATATAGAGGAGACAACGGCTCTTTTCTACAATAATGAGCAGGCATTACGAAGCGTGATCAAGCTTGCATATTTTAGTTATCGCGATTATTATCTGAAGTTCGAAGAACTTCCGTCAGGCAATGGATATGCAGATATTGTATATTTTCCAAAGAAAACGTCGAATCTTCCGGCATTAGTAGTTGAAATGAAGTGGGATAAATCAGCGGAAGGAGCAATTACACAGATTAAGAAACGGAACTACCCGGCGGCAATCAAAGATTTTGGCGGTGAGATTTTGCTGGTTGGAATTAATTATGATAAAGATGCTCCGGTGGGCGAACGGAAGCATACGTGTGTGATAGAAAAATATCAAGTGTGATACATCAGAATGGAATGGAAAAGAGAAAAAAGAATTCTACTCATCGGCGATTTCGGTATACACGATGGTATCAATTGTAGGATTTATGATTTTATCCGCAGTAGTTTTGCGGTGATATGTCAGATGAAAACGAAGGGTTCGGCAAGATGCCGAACCCTTTCACTGTATGTTAATTCTCTTTATTCTCCACCAACAGCATATTAAGTTGTTCTAACCGTTTAAGATCCTTCTTTGTAAAAAGCAACTGATGGCGGAAGTTCTCTGTGTGTTCCTGTGGTTTTAAGGTGACTACGCATTTAAATGCACAAGGCATAAGGTCTGCACTGGAGATACCGCACAAGAGTCCCATTGTGAAATCTCGAAGTTCCAGAGGGTTGAAGATGTACAGAAGGTCTTCTTCCAGTGGGTTATATTGATTTACGAAAGAAAAGCGGATTAGCATATCACTATAAAGAACTCGTCCGGTGTAGAAAATCTCGCTGCTGCTTCCGTTAGCGGAGACAGAGCAAATCGTCAGAGTCGCTTCGTACTTTCCGGGTTCACCTTTCTTCTCATAAATATCAATGACGCCATCTTTCGTGCGTTGATATCGTCCGTCATAGAAGTAGAAATATAATCGTTGCGCCTGAAAGAAAGGACTTTTCCGACTTCTTCCGGGCGTACTGATAAGCTCACTGGTTGTTTCCGGAAGATAAGTAGTCAGCTGAGAAATTGAGACCTGAAGAACCTGGCTAATCTCATATAAAGTCTCAATATCAACAGCAATCTCTCCATTTTCATATTTACATATTGTGGCGCGGCTCTTATGGATGGCATCTGCGAGATCCTGCAGTGTCATTTTCCCTGCTTTTCGGTATTTTCGAATTTGTTTTCCGACATAACATGTATAATTACTCATATTGTTTCCTCATACTATCCATTTTCATGATAAATGCTGTTCTTATATGATTATATCTGAGAAACAGGGCATTTGTAAAGTCACAAGAAACTTTTTTGATAAAAAATTTCGCATAAAGAAACTTCTTCGGTTTGCATTTATCTGAAATTTATATAGAATATAGCTATTGGGCTTGATATTCAGGCCCTTTAAATAACTTTATGAATGTGGGGATTTTGACATGAAAGAAAAAAGAAGTAGCTTTTCCGGGTCGATAGGCTTTGTCTTAGCGGCAGCCGGAAGTGCTGTAGGTGTTGGTAATATCTGGAGATTCCCGTACCTCTGTGCGAAAGACGGAGGCGGATTGTTTCTCTTAGTTTATCTTGTACTTGTATTGACTTTTGGATTCGTATTGCTGACAACAGATGTTGCGATTGGAAGAAAGACTAAGAAAAATGCATTGAAAGCCTTTGAGGAGCTTAACCCGAAGTGGAAGTTTCTGGGACGTTTGACATTCCTCGTTCCAGTACTGATCATGACATATTATTCCGTTATCGGCGGTTGGATCACAAAATATCTGTTTGTATACCTCGTTTCTGATGGAATAGAAGCTGCGGCAGATGGATATTTCACATCCTTTATTACATCAGATATTGCACCGATCGTATTTATGCTGATCTTCCTTGCGCTGACAGCATGGATCGTGTTTCGCGGTGTAGAGAAGGGAATTGAGAAATTCTCCAAGATTATTATGCCGGGATTGATCCTTCTGATCGTGATCATTGCAGTCTTCTGTCTGACATTGACAAATACAGCACCAGACGGAACTGTTCGTACAGGTATGCAGGGACTGGCTGTTTATCTGAAACCGGATTTCCACGGATTGACAGTGAAGCGTTTCCTCGAGATTCTCCTGGATGCGATGAGCCAGCTGTTCTTCTCTCTGAGTGTATCCATGGGAATTATGATCACATATGGTTCTTATGTGAAAAATGACATTGATTTGAATAAAGCGACAAATCAGATTGAGATTTTTGACACAGGTGTGGCAATTCTTGCCGGAATGATGATCATCCCAGCAGTATTTGTTTTCCTTGGAAATGACGGAATGGCTTCCGGCCCGAGTTTGATCTTCATATCACTGCCGAAGGTATTTGATGCTATGGGAGTATTCGGACGCCCTGCAGCGATTGCATTCTTCCTAATGATGGGATTCGCAGCACTGACATCCTGCGTATCTGTCATGGAGACACTGGTTGCAAACGGTATGGAATTGTATCACAAACCACGTAAGAAAATGTGTGGAGTAGTTGGTATTTACTCCTTTATTACAGCGGTTTTGATCTGTCTTGGATATAACAAACTCTACTTCGAATTGAAGCTTCCGAACGGATCCGTAGGACAGCTGCTCGATGTTATGGACTATATCAGCAACAGCTTTCTGATGCCGTTTATTTCACTTCTGACAAGTATCCTGATCGGCTGGGTAATCGGACCGGATTGGATCATAGGAGAAGTAGAACGCAACGGAGAGAAATTCAAACGTGCAGGTATGTACCGCTTTATGATCCGTTATGTTGTTCCGGTCGTAATGCTTGTCCTGTTCCTTGTATCCACAGGATTCGCAGATTTAATTGCATAAATTACTGGATATTAAATGTTTGCGCATCCGGAAAGAAGACGTTACATTTTACGTTTCAACATTTCCGGATTTGCAGCATACTCCAGAGCTGTTTCCGCAGTGATTCGGTTTTCCTTGTATAGAGTCAATAGACCAGAATCCATAGAAACAAAAAACCACCCGCTATTGGTCCTGATTATGATATACTAGACGTAATGAGTTGGTAGTGAGAGTGGAGCAAGCTGGTCTGCTTTCCATCAGCGATACGATTATATTAAAACAAAGGAGGACTTACTCGATGAGAGAAGTAAAAGCAGTAAAGATTAATGCAGCAGATTTTGCACCGTACGGAACATTTTGCAGTATGACAGAACCAGAGGGATATCCACTGGAGGGAGAGATTCATAAATTCTATCCGGACCGCATCTCAGGAACCTGTGTTGGAACAATGGCATTTTCACCGATTGAAGTTCGCAAGGACGAAAGAATTGTCAAGATGGCGGAATATCATACAACTACATGGGAAGGGATTGTTGCTCTTGATGACGACATGCTTATCCATGTTGCACCTGCTTCCGGCGGAACACCGGTTCCGGAACTTGCGAAGGCTTTCCTTGTACCAAAGGGATGCATGGTAAAGATCAATGCAGCGATCTGGCATCTGTGTCCACTTCCGGCGAATAATGAGGTACTTCATGCAATGATCGTACTTCCGGAATGTACTTATGCAAATGATTGTACGGTTGTTGAATTTGAAGAGAAAGATTGGTTTAAGATAATATTATAAAGATGAAACAGATTGATTTTGACCACGGAACGATTACAGGGAATATTTTGGGAGCAGCGTTACCAATGCTTGTGGCTCAGATACTGAGTCTTTTGTACAACATTGTGGATCGGATTTATATTGCCAGGATTCCGTCCGTGGGAACAACAGCGCTTGGAGCAGTGGGATTGTGCTTTCCAATCATTGTGATCATCACTGCATTCAGCAATTTATTTGGAAGTGGCGGTGATGTATATATCTCTGTTATGACGATCGTATCAAGTGTTCGTCAGATGGTGGAAACTCCGATCTATGCTATCAATGAAGGAACTTCTCCGATCTTGAGCTATAATTATGGAGCTCAGCGTCCGAAGAAAGTCAAGAAAGCTATCTGCGTATTGACTTGTATGATATTGATCTATACAGCAATTGCGTGGAGCGTGATTATTTTCGAACCGGAATTTCTGATCGGAATTTTCAGCACAGACAGTGAATTACTTGCCGATTGCGTAGAAGCACTGAAACTTTATTTCGCAGCATTTATATTTATGGATCTGCAGTATGTTGGGCAGACGGTTTTCAAATCATTGAACAAGAAGAAGCAGGCGATTTTCTTCTCGCTACTTAGAAAAGTATTTATCGTTGTGCCGCTTACATATTTGTTTCCATATACATTTCGCATGGGAACGAGAGGGGTGTTCTTAGCAGAGCCTATATCTAATGTGATTGGTGGAAGTTTGTGCTTTATTACAATGCTGGTAATGCTGAAAAGATCTATTTGACATAAGAAAAAAGAAATAGCTTAAGGATAATGCGAAGGAAAGCAGCAGACAATGAAAGAACTTGTTATCCGTTTACTGTAGAAAAAAAGACATGAAAAAACATGACATGATATAATTAAAAATAACAGAAAACATTGAAGATGAAGAGGCAACAGTAAATGGACAAGGGAAGTACCGGTTCTAAACAGACAAAAAGATACAGTTGGATCATTGGCTTGCTTATTTTTATAACAGCACTTCTTTTGGGCTGTATTATTGTAAAGAACATAGAGAAAGAAAAAAAGACAGCAGCTGCTTATACTGCACAAAGTACAGTAAAGCGGATCAATGCACAATTAGATCAGTATGTTGAACTTTCAGAATTTCTTGAAAACGTGATTCTTGCAGGATATGATCTGAATCAGACTACATTCTCAGAATTGGCAGAAATGCTTCCGAATGAAGCAGGTGTTGTAAAAGCATTCGAACTCGCACCGGATGGGATTATTACTGATATTTTTCCAGAGCAGGGAAATGAGCAGGCTTTTGGAATGAATATGCTGACAGAGCATGAACGCAGTGGAGACGCAAAGCGTGCCAAAGAAACGGGAAAATATACTCTTGGAGGTCCATATCAATTAAAACAGGGAGAAACAGGAGCTTTGCTGTTCCATCCGGTTTATCAGAATAATATTACAGGAAATGACACCTTTTGGGGGTTTGTGATCATAGTTATCGACTGGGATAAATTTATAGATGAAATTGGCATGGAACGGCTAAGTGAAGCATCCTATCGTTATGAGATATGGACGAATGATGAGAATACCGATGATCGGATTGTTCTGGCTCAAAATCAGGAACATATGCCTGAGAATAGCCTTACGGTAGAGTGTGAGATTCCTAATTACACATGGTATGTGGATATCGTACCAAAGGAGGGATGGATTTCAATTTATCAATGGATTGCTGTTATTGTATCAGCCCTCATAATTGCCATGATGGGTGCTACTATTTTTGATCAGATCTGCAGCAAAAAACGTCGAGAGAAGCAGTATGCAGCTGAATTGAAAAAATCGGCAGAACAGGCAAAAGAAGCAAGTGAGGCAAAAACACGATTTCTGTTTAATATGAGTCATGACATCCGAACCCCGATGAATGCAATTATTGGATTTTCAGATCTTCTCGGAAAGAATCTTAAGAACGAGGAAAAAGCAAGGGAGTATTTAGGAAAGATCAAGTCCTCGGGCAATTTTCTGATGACGATTATTGATCAGGTGCTGGAAAAGGCTCGCATTGAAAGTGGAACAGCTGTGTTAAAAATGCAGGCAGAGAATTTGAGCGAAATGTTTTATTCTGTGAATACAGTATTTGAATCTGCTATCCAATCGAAGGGAATTCAATATTCGATAGATACAAATATACAGCATAAATACGCAGTCTGTGATAAGACAAAACTTCAGGAAATATATTTAAATATAGTGAGTAATGCAATCAAATATACTCCAAACGGTCAGGCGATTCATGTAAATATTACGGAAACAGCATCAGATGATAAAAAAGCATGGTATGTATTCATCTGTGAAGATACCGGAATAGGGATGAAGCAGGAATACCTTCCACATATTTTTGATGAATTTTCAAGAGAACATGCGGCGACAGAGAATAAAGTGGTCGGTACTGGTCTTGGACTTTCTATTGTGAAATCTTTTGTTGAACTGATGGACGGAAAGATTTATGTAGAAAGCGAACAGGGGAAAGGAACAAAATTCACAGTGGAAATTCCACTGGAGATTGCATCAGAAGAGGATGTATACAAAAAGAAAGAGTCGGAACAGTCTGTTATATCTGATAAGAGTATTAGAAAGCGAATTCTTCTTGCGGAAGATATACAGATGGCAAAAAATGCAGGAATGAACGGTCATATTGCAAAACCATTGGATGGGGAAAAAATGATCACTGTGTTAAAACAGTGTCTGGCAGATAACAGCGACGTCAAAATACAGGAAGATTTATAAAAAGGCATTCTTGAAAGAAATAACAGATGGTGTGGGATTTTAATATAATCCCACACCATCTGTTATTTATTCAGAGAACTTATCACTGTAACGGATATGCATGTCTGCCCAATCCATAAACAACACATAAAATACTCTTCCATATTGCTGGTTTTCTACTATTCTTCCATGATCAAGTACAGAAAGGTAAGTTCCATCAGCTTTTCGAAGATGAAAATGAATATAGTCATTTTCATTGCCGCTGTCAATTTGCTGCCAGATACTTGCCTCAATCTGCTGTTGCTCATCTCCCCGGATAAGATTTCGAAAGCTCTTCTTTGTAAGCTTAAACAGCTCATCTATATCTTTGTATCCGGCCATGTGGAGAAACTCACGGTTTGCATAAAAGAGTTCATCATTTTCCTTGTCCGCTCTGTAGATAATAAACGCACCAGGAAGATGTTCAGAGATATCCTTGAGTGCAAATCCAAGTTGTTTGCGGCTCCTTGAATGGAGTCCTTCTCTGTAAGCCATACATCCATTTTTACCATGCAGTTTTACTTCATAAAGTGCAGCATCAGCACAGCGCATGAGCTGTGCACGGTTTGATGCAGCTATAGGATATTCAGCATATCCAAGAGAAATATAAAACGGGTAGTCATTTCCCTTGCATGAGAATATCTTTGGAAGCATAGTGAATTGTTGTAACTGTTCTTTCACATCATCATATGTGCAATTTGGGAGAAGAATACAGAATTCGTCACCGCCGTTTCGTCCCAACAATGTATCCGATGGAAAAAAACTCTTCATACTGTCAGCAAGATTCTTTAAAGCCCTGTCACCGTAAACATGTCCATAGATATCATTAATAAACTTAAAATTATCTATATCAAAGAGTGCAACTACATAAGGAGCGTTCGGATTTTTAGCGATCATTTCTTCTGCTAATTCATCAAATCCGTAACGATTATAAATATTGGTAAGTGAATCCATATGTGCTAGTTTCTGGAATTTGTTTTTATGTTCTTTTGCTGTTAACCAGACCCAGATAAGAACCGACAGAACAAATACGATAGAAGTATAAAGTCCGATGATTACAGCTATAAGTTTAGCATTTCTCCATCCACTCACAGGCATAACCTCAAATCTCCAGTTCTCTTCACCTATTGTAAAATCATAAGAAACAGGATTTGTTAAATTTCCATCTGACTGACAAACAACTTCATATGTGTCACTCCAGGGAGTGTCTGTTTTTGAAAGCTTATATTCATAACCAAAATTTGAAAGTGCACTGATCGAGTCGGAAAAAATCTCAGGAACACGCAAAATAACAATCGTAAATCCCCAGAAATATTCTTGTCCGTTTTCATCATTTAAGTAGACTGGATTGCGAACCGCAATTCCATAGTCACCTTGTTTTAATTCAAAGGGTCCCTGCGTAATGACTGTATGATTGTCTCTTGCATAACAGGAGATTTCACCACGATCTTTATCATGAAGCAGATCAATCTTACCCGCTTCGTTTCCTTCAGCAGGATAAATATCTGTCACAACACCATGTGGAGCGAGCTGCACACTTTCAATGGAATCAGACATAAGATTTTTAGCGATCGTGTTAAAGTGCTTGATCGTTCCATCATCACTGATCAAGATTTGTTCCAGAGTATCCGTAATCTCAGTTCCATTTACAATCTCATTTTTTATGCGTTCTCCATAGGTCGCTGCGTTTAATTGTGCAGTTGTGTGTCTCTGTTCTTTTTCAAAGGCGTCTGTTTTGTATACAATCAAACTAACAAGGCACATGCCCAGTAAAAAAACGATTAGAGGCACAAGCGTTTTCTTCTTCAAGTAAATCACCCCTGTTTAAGCATTCTATATTTTTGCAATATCGTATTATAGCACAGAAATTGAAAGATTGAATGAAATCTGTGGAAAAAACAGGAAAATTGGGTGTTGGAAGTGATCAGGCAGAGAAAACAAAAAACAAATGTACAGGAGTGATTTGCAGAGCCGTCAGGTTTGTGATTGTATTTGAGTTATAAATAGGATAAAATAATAGCATGAAATAAAAGCATAGTTTTCATTCTGTCTCGCATATTTTGCAATTTCCGGATTAGATAATAATGCAGAAAACTTTTGAAATCTTGTTTTATAAGATTTAATCATATACACCCTTGCCTATATTTTAACACAATGAAAGGAACCTGCGAACAGATTCCTTTCTATTTTTTCCTTAAGTTTATGATGTTGCGTTGGACGGGTGGTCCTGATTATCTCTGATCATATTTCGGATGGCAGGTGTCACAGTCATAATCTCGAAGACAGGGATCATTTTCCCATCAATCGTCGGTACAAGCTGCTGTGAGATAACGGCCTGCAGAACCATAGATAGCTGCACTGCGATCTGATGCTGCTGGTTTGGCGGGAATACGTCAATGATACGGTCAATTGTGCTGGCAGCACCAATCGTATGCAATGTTGAGAAGATCAAATGTCCGGTCTCAGCCGCCGTCATTGCGACCTGCATAGTCTCGTAGTCGCGCATCTCCCCAAGTAGGATAACGTCGGGACTTTGGCGAAGAGAAGCACGCAGAGCAGTCACATAGCTCTCTGTATCGACGTTGATCTCACGTTGGCTGATGATACTTAAGTCATGTCTGTGAAAGAATTCCAGAGGATCCTCCAGCGTGATAATATGCGTCCTATAATGATGATTGATCGCATCAATAATACAAGCGAGTGTTGTAGACTTTCCGCTTCCGGCAGTTCCCGTTACAAGGACAAGACCTTTAGAAAAATTAGAAAAGTCAATGATCCGTTGCGGGATTCCAATCTCAGTCGGATTTGGCAGAGAGAAGGAAATGATTCGAATCACAACGGACAGCGCACCCCTTTGCTTATATGCACTGACACGGAAACGTGACAATCCCGGGATAGCAAAAGAAAAGTCGTCGTCACCGCTTTGTTCGAAGTCATTCACATCACGATTTCCGGCCAACTGGTAGATTGGAGATACAATGTTACTCGTATCGGCAGGGGGAAGATTTTCCCCATTTTTTCTAGTGATAATTCCATTGATTCGCATGGAGCATGGAAGACCGGCGACGATAAACACATCGGATGCACCTACTTATTGAATCAGCTTCATAGAGTTGTCGGCATCCCACGCATTGGTTGCTACTTCCTTCCAGGATGTGATCGTATAGAATCCTGAGGAAGTCGTCCATGGGTCATTCAGTGTTAAATCCACTTCCTGAGCCTGTGAGTCGTCAACAGTAGTAGTGTAATTAAGAGTAGCTGAATTAATTTCTATAGAAAAGTTTAAGTTCACATCCATATCCGATTCACTAAGCATTGCTTCAATTTCAGAAAAATAAGAGCTGGAATCAGGGGAGATCTGATAGGACTTCGCAAGGATTCCATCAATCTGATCTAGAATCTCTTTCGCCTGATTCGATGCTTTATAATAATTTGTACTATGTGCAGTGAATTTGTCTGCAGAGCTCTTATTACCGGCTGCAGAAGCAATTGACGGATATACAGTAGATGCTGAAACAAAAAATGTAAAGATCACAACAGGAAAGAATGAGATCACATTCTACTACACAAAGAGAGCGGATCTTGCTTACACAGTAAACTATTATGAAGAAGGAACAACAACGAAACTTCACGATAGCAAGAAAGTAGAAAACCAGACATTCTGTCAAGTGGTTTTGAGATATTTTTTGAAAAATCTCCAAAGCGTATAGTTGTGCGTAAAGTCAATCAGGCAACATCTGCTTCCTGCAAAGCCATTGTTTCTCTTGCAATCAGAGCCTTTACAAGCTCCTTCTGCGTGTGCTTTGCGTTCTCTGCGGGCATTGCATTGACAACGAAAATCGTGTCGCCGATTCTCTCTACAAAGCCGGTTTTCATTTTCTCCACGGTCATCACCTCCCTAGTATAATAATGATGTAGTCTTGATTGACTACATCATTATTATACTAGGAGGTAGCGATATGCGTTATTTTGAATTTGTTCATAACCTTGGCTTACATGCCTGGGATATTCCAGCATTAGTTGCCCTGGTGATTTTAGTAATTATGATTATTGTGCATCATAACAATCAGAAAAAGCGTGATGATGATTTTGAGAAAGAGCTGGCAGATAAGATTCAGGAGATTCGAGGAGAACAGAACTCAGGAAATGATCAGACCGCAAGAGTATAGGAGGGAGATATATGGCATATTTATTTGAACATACCAAATTTGGTTTTTGCTGGTTGGACCTTCTTGCATTGCTTATATTGCTGGCAGTAATCGTTGTATTCGGTGTCAGAAATCGAGACTTGAAAAAGCAGCAGAAAGATCTGGAAGATCAGCTGGATGACCTGTATTCAGGAGATGCGAAAAAAGACAATTCGGTGATACAGGAATAAGCGGGAATGAAAAGATCGTGAAGTAAAAACAAAAGTTTAGAAGAAATTCTTAAATTAGAAGAAATTCTAGGATGAAATGGCAGCCGGGGCAGCAATGTTCCGGCTGCTGTTTCTTTTAGTGAAACTCATTGACATGCAGCAAGGAATTGCCGTATTTTAATGAGTAGAGTATCGGACTTGGGAATCCGTTGGAACAGATAAGGTTTTCAACTCCGATCGGAAGAAGAAAGAAGAAACAGATGCGCAAATACCGTGCAGTGATAACATTAGAATTTGTTGTCCTGATCGTACTTATTATGGTGTTATTCTATGCTTTGATGGGAATTTCAACAGTGCAGGGAAACTCTATGTATCCGATATTGCACAGTGGTGAGAAGGTTGTGTATAACCAAAGAGTCAGTGATTATAAAGCCGGAGATGTGATTGTCTTGAAAAGACCGGATGGAGAAGAGTTTGTGAAGCGAATCGTGGCTGTGGCCGGGGATACTGTGAATATACAGAACGGCAAGCTGTATGTGAACGGAGCAGAAGAAAAGCAGGAAGGAACGCTTGGTGAGACACTGACTGAGGAAAACAATCAAGTAAGCTATCCATTGACGGTAGGTGATGACCAGATCTTCGTACTGGGAGATAATAGAGAAGTGTCCGACGATTCCAGAGCGTTTGGAGTTGTTGATATGGATGATGTGAAGGGAAGAATTGTCTGGTATATGGGACGACTGTAGCGAGCAGTGGACAGTACTGATTGGTTACAAGGCAATGAAAAAGAAATAGCATAAATGAAAAGGAATACTGGAGTTCCGAATTTGACAAAAAAGGCACCTATAAAGGATGAATTAAACAAGCACAATGAATAGAAAAAATTTACAATGAGAATAATCAGTCACTAGGTGGAGTCTGTCCAAAAACAGATGAATCTTAAGACAATAAAAAAGATACATCAAATATGTATCAGAAAGGGAAATTATGAGAAGGAAAATGAAATGGAGGGTGCTTGCAAGTGCTTGTGCAGCAGCGGTAGCTGTGACATCTATGCCGTATATGGCAACGCAGGTCCATGCAGAACCAGCAGCTGTAACGCAGCAGACCGGTAATAATGATCTGAAGCTATGGTATACGAGCCCGGCAGATATTACCAAGTATTACCAAGGATGGCAGGAAAAGTCCCTTCCTATAGGTAATGGAGGAATCGGTGGAACGGTATTTGGTGGAATTACCAGAGAACGTATCCAGCTCAATGAAAAATCACTTTGGTCAGGAGGACCAAGTGAGAGTAGAAAGAATTACAATGGAGGTAATCTGGAGAATAAAGGAAATAATGGAGCGACAATGAATTCAATCCATGAGTACTTTGCGAATGGCCAGGATAATTCTGCAACTAATCTTGCAAAAAGCAACTTGATAGGTGCAAGTGATGATAACGGAACAAATGGATATGGATATTATCTGAGTTTTGGAAATATGTATATCGATTTTAAGAATGTATCATCCAACAGCGATGTGAAAAATTACACTCGTGATCTGGATCTGAATACAGCAATTGCCGGTGTTAATTATGATAAAGGAAGTACTCATTATTCAAGAGAGAACTTCACAAGCTATCCGGACAATGTTATTGTTACTCATATCACAGCAGACGGTTCTGAGAAGATCAGTCTGGATGTAAGTGTAGAACCGGATAATAACAGAGGGGATGCTGTTAATGGGATTGGTGATAGCAGCTATAAGAGAGATTGGGATACAAAAGTATCAAATGGATTGATTTCCATCAACGGACAGCTTAAAGACAATCAGATGAAATTCACATCCCAGACGCAGGTTATTACTGACAATGCCGGTACTGTGAAAGATGGGAATGGAAAAGTAAGTGTTTCCGGAGCAAGTGAGGTTACCATCATCACGTCTATAGGAACAGATTATAAGGATGAATATCCGTCCTATAGAACAGGCGAATCTGCGGATGAACTGACAAGTCGTGTGAAATGGTATGTAGATCAGGCGGCAGCGAAGACATACGAAGAACTGAAAGCAAATCATGTAAGTGATTATCAGAAGATCTTTGACCGTGTGGATCTGAATCTTGGACAGACAGTCTCAACAAAGCCAACAGACGAACTTCTTTCTGCATACAAAGCAGGAACTGCAACAGATGCTGAAAGACGTCAGTTGGAAGTTATGTTATTCCAGTATGGAAGATTTATGACAATTGAGTCTTCCAGAGAGACAACTACAGATGAGAATGGTTATGTAAGAGAGACACTTCCTTCCAATCTTCAGGGACTGTGGGTAGGAGCGAACAATTCTCCATGGCATTCAGACTACCATATGAATGTAAACTTACAGATGAACTACTGGCCGACATATTCTACCAACATGGCAGAGTGTGCAGAACCACTGATCGATTATATCGATGCTTTGAGAGAACCGGGGCGTGTGACCGCGGCAATCTATGCAGGAGTTTCCAGTGCCGAAGGTGAAGAAAATGGATTCATGGCACATACACAGAACAATCCGTTTGGATGGACATGTCCTGGATGGGACTTTAGTTGGGGATGGTCACCGGCTGCAGTACCGTGGATCTTACAGAATTGCTGGGATTATTATGAATATACTGGAGATACTTCTTACTTAGAAAATAATATCTATCCAATGATGAAAGAAGAAGCTAAACTGTATGACCAGATGCTTGTTCGTGGAGCAGACGGAAAGTTGGTATCTTCACCGGCATTTTCACCGGAGCATGGACCGGTTACAAATGGAAATACATATGAGCAGTCTTTGATCTGGCAGTTATATGAAGATACGATCAAAGCTGCAGAGGTACTTGGAAAAGATGCCGAGCTGGTAGCTACATGGAAAGCAAACCAGGCAGATCTGAAAGGACCAATTGAAGTTGGTGATAGCGGACAGATTAAAGAGTGGTATACAGAGACAACTGTTAATTCAATGGGTGATGGATATGGTCACCGTCATATGTCTCACTTGCTCGGACTTTATCCTGGAGATCTCATCACAGAGGACAATGCAGAATGGTTTGCAGCAGCAAAGGTTTCCATGCAGAACCGTACGGACGTGAGTACCGGATGGGGAATGGCACAGAGAATCAACAGCTGGGCAAGACTTGGTGATGGAAATAAAGCTCTTCAGCTTATTGAGAACCTGTTCAAGAATGGAATCTATGCGAACTTGTTCGATTATCATGAGCCAAAATATTTCCAGATTGATGGAAACTTCGGATATACATCAGGTGTAGCTGAGATGCTTCTGCAGAGCAATGCAGGATATATCAATCTTCTTCCGGCAGTTCCAGACGCTTGGGCTAACGGAAGTGTAGATGGATTAGTTGCACAGGGTAACTTTGAAGTATCTATGGACTGGGCAGATGGAAATGTAAAAACTGCTACAATCCTTTCTAAGAATGGCGGAGAAGCAGTTGTGCAGACAGCGAATGCATCTCTTGCAACAGTGATGGACAGCGACGGAAATGTAGTTGATGTGACACCTGTAAAGGAAAATCGTATCTCTTTCGCAACAGAAGCAGGAAAGAGTTATACATTAAAAGACATTCCGGCATCCGCTACTGTGGCAGCTCCGACAGGACTGACGGCACTTCGTGCAGATGATGAAAATGTAAATCTTTCCTGGAACGCTGTGACAGCAGAAGAGGGAAGCAATGTAACATATAATGTATATCGTCAGGTAGAAAATGGAGATGTGATCTGCATTGAGACAGGTTTAACAACAACAACTTATAAAGATACAACAGCATACAAGACACTTGGAGCAATGAAATATCAGGTGGCCGCAGTTGTGGATGGAATTGAATCTGAAAAGAGTGCAGTAGTAACTGTAACAGAGCCGATTGGCGCAGGTAAGATTGACAATGCTGATGAAAGAATCGCATATGTAGGTGAATGGGGCAACTGGACACAGGATAAAAATGTCAACTATATGGATACAATTCAATATCTGAATAGTCCAAAGGGCGGAGAGACTGTTACTCTTACATTTAAGGGAACAGGAATCAAGGTGATCGGCTGTACCAATAAAGACAGAGGTAAGATTGAAGTATTTATCGATGGTAAGTCTCAGGGCGTAGTTGATACATATAGTGCAAGTACAGTGCGTCAGAAGGAATACTTCAGCAAAGATGACCTTAAAGCAGGAATCCATACACTTCAGCTGAAAGTTCTCAACGAGAAACAGGCTGCAAGTTCTGGTACAAAGATTGAACTTGATGCATTTGAAATTCTGGATTCAACACTGGTAGCACCGACAGGTGTGACAGTAAGCTCCAAATCCGGAATGACTACAGTATCCAAAGCAAACAGCACATTACAGTTAAAAGCAACTGTAGAACCGGAGAATGCAACAGATAAGACAGTTACATGGAGTACGTCTGATGATAGCATTGCAACAGTAGATGATAAAGGATTGGTAACATTCTTAAGTAAGAACGGAACAGTTACTATCACAGCAACATCCGCTGCAGATGCTACAAAGACTGGAACAATTGAACTGAAAGTTGCAATCAAACAGGATGTGGCAGAGGTTGAGACAATCGTAGAAGATGGTAATCCACCGGCGTCAGGAACAAATACATACGGAACAAAAAGTAATGATATCAAATGGGAGGGTGAGTCATGGTATACCTGGGCTGAGAATGGACAACATGGTGGAACAAAAACAGAAACTGGAGATGGTGAGAATGGTAAGGGACACTCTTTTACATATACATTCACTGGAACTGGCGTAGATGTTTATTCTCAGAAGCATGCTAACTTTGCAAGCTTTGATGTTTATATTGATGATAACAAGATTGAAAATTGTTCATTAGCGGGTTCAGGCACTGGAGAAAAGCAGGAACTTATCTTCTCAAAGAAAGGTCTTGAGAATGGTAAGCACACAATCAAATGTGTGGCAGCTGAGCGTGACGGAAAATATCAGGTCAACCTGGATTACTTAAAGATCTTTTCACCAGGCGAAGGTGCAACAGTTGATAAAGCAGCGCTCCAGGAATCAGTTGAGGCAGGAGCAGCACTTGTTAAATCAGAATATGATGAGACAAACTGGAATGCATTTATGGACGCATATAATGCTGCGGTTGCGGTAATGAATGATGCAGCTGCAACAAAGGAAACTGTAGATGAAAAGAAAGAAGCATTAGATGCAGCAATCAGAGCACTTGGAGCACCGAAAGTTCCTACAGTAGAAGACCAGACAGGTTCAGCAGTTCTTGTGGAAAGCAAGAAAGTTGTACTGAAATGGACGAAGGTTCTGGGAGCAGCAAAATACAAAGTAGTTGATGAAAAGAATGGAATTGAAAAGATTGTAAGTGGTACAACCGTAACACTGGAGAATCTGACACCTGGAACAACTTATAACTTCAAAGTATATGCTCTGAATAGTGTAGATGTTGCATCAGAGAAGGCAATTGAGATCAGCAATGTGGCAACAATGGGTGACGGATCAACAAAAGGTGAGATCGAGTCTGTTACAAAGACTCCGGTCAGTGATGATTCTGTAAAACTCACATGGACATTAAAAGAAGGCTCCACTTTCGCAAGCTATGAAATTTATGTCAATGGTCAGCTGAAAGGTAATACGACAGAAAAAGAGTTCACACTTAAGGATTTGGAAGACGGCACATACGTTGTTAAGATTGTTGCAAAGACAGCAGCAGGACAGTCAGCACTTCCAAAGCAGTTTTCTTTTGAAATGAAAAATAGTGTAAAAGTACTTAGTGTAACAAACCCAGAAGGAATTTCAGTAGAAGAAGGAACTGCATTTAATAAGCTTGAATTACCAGAGAAAGTAACTGTCACAGTGACAGGAAACTTGGATCAAGAAGTAGAAGTAACATGGGCAGAAGGTGATTACCAGACAACACCGGGAACTTACACATTGGAAGGAACACTGACAATGGGTAAGAATATGAAAAACCCAGATGGCGTGAAAGCTTCTATCAAGGTAACAGTTACAAAGAAACCGTATGAGATTAAGTCCGTTGCAAAACTGGATAAGAAAGAAGTTGCATACGGAACAGCGGCAACAGATCTTGGACTTCCGACAGAAGTAGAAGTAAGCTACACAGACGGAACAAAAGGAATAGCAAGTGTTACATGGAATACAGACAACTACGATGGAAATAAAGCAGGAGACTATACTCTGACAGGAAAGCTTTCCTTTGCAGATGATGTTACCAATCCGAAGGAGTTGACTGCTTCTGTAACAGTAACAGTTAAGAAAAAGGCAGAAGAACCGAAACCAGAAAAAGACGCTGATTACACAGCTGTGAATGCAGCAATGGAAAAAGCAAATAAGATTGACAGAAGTAAATATACAGAAGAAAGTCTGAAAGCTTTGGACGATGCAGTAGCGGCAGTAGAAAAGGGCCTGAAAGAATCCGAGCAGAGCAAAGTTGATGCAATGGCAGCAGCGATTGAGAAAGCGTTAGGTGATCTGGTAGAAAAACCAGTAGTTAAACCAGAAAAAGACGCAGATTATACAGCAGTGAACGCAGCAATAGAAAAAGCAGAAAAGATTGACAGAAGTAAATATACAGAAGAAAGTCTGAAAGCTTTGGATGATGCAGTAGCAGCGGTAGAAAAGGGTCTGAAAGAATCCAAACAGGATAAAGTTGATGCAATGGCAGAAGCAATCAATAAGGCTTATGCAGCATTAGTTGAGAAACCAGCTGTAGAAGAGGAAGCAGACTACACAGCAGTAAGCGCAGCAATGGAAAAAGCAAAGAAGATTGACAGAAGTAAGTATACAGAAGAAAGTCTGAAAGCTTTGGATGATGCAATCGCAGCAGTAGAAAAAGGTCTGAAAGAATCCGAACAGAGCAAAGTTGATGCAATGGCAGCAGCGATTGAGAAAGCATTAAATGAACTGGTAGAAAAACCAGTGGTAGAACCAGAAAAAGACGCCGATTATACAGCAGTGAACGCAGCTTTGGAAAAAGCAGGAAAGATCGACAGAAGTAAGTATACAAAGGAAAGTCTGAAAGCTTTAGATGATGCAGTAGCAGCAGTAGAAAAAGGTCTGAAAGAATCCAAACAGGATAAAGTTGATGCAATGGCAGCAGCAATCAATAAGGCATATGCGGAATTGATTGAAAAACCTGCAACTGATAATGATAAGAAAGATGATTCTAAGAAAGATAATTCTAAGAAAGATAATTCCAAGAAGAATAATTCTGATAAGAAGTCAGGTGCGGTTAAGACCGGAGATGCAACTCCACTGATCTTGTGGGGAACTGCGACAATACTGGCAGCAGGTGCCAGCGTTACAGTTATTTTACGCAGACGTAAAAGAAGATAAAAATTTTCCTGAAAAGTAAAAGGAAAGAAGTTTTCAAGAATTCTTTCAAAAGAAAGGGCTGGCATGTGCCAGCCCTTTCTTGGTATAAATATATTACTCCCTTTTTACATGTGAATATAATTTACGGTATTGCCTTGGTGACATTCCAACCTTCTTATTAAAGATCTGTGAGAAATAAGATTGGGAAGAGAAACCTGCACTGGAGGCAATCTGTGTTACAGAGAGATCTGAGGTTGTCAAAAGTTCTTTGCATGCTTCGATCCTTCGATCTGCTAAATAGTTGATCGGAGATTGACCAATGCATTCTGTAAAAGAATGTGCCAGATAAAATTTATTGATATGTGTGATCTCAGCTAATAAATCCAATGTAATATTTTGGGAATAGTTTGTATCAATATATCGTTTAGCTAATGCACATTCCTTAGAAAGCTGGAAAGAGGATTCAGAAATAACAGAAAGGTTTTGCTTTCTGGAAATGTATACCAGAAGAACCTCAAGTAATCCGTGACAGACTTTTTCAAATCCGGGTTTTTGTTCTTGAAATTCATGCATCATTAATTGTGCAAAATTAATAAACTGATTTTTATCAGAACCATAACTATAGAAACTATATCCTTTTGAAGCGTCCTGTTCAGGATCATCGAAAGAAAACGCAAGTCCTTCAACACCAAATACAATGTATTCCATTGGGTTGTTTGGAAGTGTTTTTTCAGTGTGTTCTACATAAGGATTAATGATCATTAAATCATCTGTTTTCATAGAAACTTTTTCATCTTCTATATAGAAGACACCCTCACCGCGCAAAACATAGAAGAGTTCTGAGAACTGATGTGTGTGCGGTAGAGAGTTCCAGTCACCTTCGTATTTAGAAATAGAAATATAGCGAAGACTAAAATCGTCGCGACTGCTCGTGGCGGAGCCAAGGTTGATAAATTCATTACTCATAAGTGCATATCCTCTTCAGTTAAGTTATAGTTTGTATGGGCCTTCTCAATTGATTAAATTTTATATAAAATATATGAAAAAGCAATAATTTTAAAGTGAATTCGTAAAAAAGACGAAAAAACAATATAATAATTCTATATATTAAACATATTATACACAAAAATAATAAGAAAAACAGTATTTTAGTAATAAAAAAGCAAAAAATATAACAAACCGAGCAACAATGAAATTGATATCCATTGGTGAAAACGTTATACTTTAGTCATGAGATAAGTAAGAATAAAAGTTATTTGGAGGGGAACATATTGATGACGGGAAGATTGACGCTGCCGACAGATGCAGATGTTATTGACGAGACATTACGATTAAAGAATCTCTTGGGAGCAGATGCGTTGAGAGATTGTGACGGAACAGAGATGCCAGAAGAACTTCTGTCAGAGCCGGTTAAGAAATACGCTACTTATTATACAACAAGAAAAGATAATGAGTGGGCAAGTGCCAATCCGGAAGAAATTCAGCAGGAATATTTAATCAGTAACCGTGTGACAGCAAGAGGCGAAACACTTCGTATTCGCTTAATGGAAGGATTTCACACAGAGCAGCTGAAAGTAAATACGTTAGATGATCCAAAACGTTGGTGGGAAGTAATCGATCGAACAACTGGAGAGATTGTTCCTACAGATAAATGGGAATTTGATGAAGCAACAGGAGAAGTTGAGATCCAGACAAAGGCATATCATGAATATACAGTAAGCTTTCTGGCATTCCTTATCTGGGATCCGGTACATATGTACAATTTCATTACGAATGATTGGCAGGATACACCACATCAGTTGACATATGATGTAAGACAGCCGAAGACACAGAAGTATGTAAAGGAAAAGCTGAAAAGATGGTGTGAAGAGAATCCGAATATAGATGTTGTTCGATTTACAACATTTTTCCATCAGTTCACATTAACTTTTGATGATCAGAAGAGAGAAAAGTACGTTGAGTGGTTTGGATACAGTGCAAGTGTAAGTCCATATATCTTAGAAAAATTTGAAAAATGGGCAGGATATAAATTCCGTCCGGAATTTATCGTGGATCAGGGATATCACAACAGTATGTTCCGCGTACCGAGCAAAGAATTCCGTGACTTTATTGAATTCCAGCAGATTGAAGTTTGTGCACTCGCGAAAGAGCTGGTTGATATCGTTCACTCTTATGGCAAGGAAGCTATGATGTTCCTTGGAGATCACTGGATCGGAACAGAGCCTTATGGTAAATACTTTGCAGGCATCGGACTTGATGCAGTTGTAGGTTCTGTTGGAAGTGGTGTGACACTTCGTATGATTTCTGATATCAAAGGCGTTGATTATACAGAGGGACGTCTCTTACCATACTTCTTCCCAGATGTATTCTGCGAAGGCGGAGATCCGATCGGAGAAGCAAGAGACAACTGGAGAAAAGCAAGACGTGCTCTTCTTCGTTCACCATTAGACAGAATCGGATACGGCGGATACTTAAAACTTGCCAGTAACTGGCCGGGATTCATTGATGAGATCCAGAAAGTTGTTACAGAGTTCCGTCAGATTCATGAGAATATGCAGGGAACACCTTCCTATGTAGCACCATTTAAGGTTGCAATCCTCAACTGTTGGGGAGGACTGAGAAAGTGGATGTCCAATCAGGTACATCACGCAATCTGGCACAGAGAGACTTATTCAGCAGAAGGTGTGCTTGAGTGCTTAAGTGGTATGCCATTCGAAGTTGAATTCATCTCCTTTGCTGACGTGAAGAAAGGTATTCCGGAAGACATTGGAGTAATCATCAATGTAGGTGATGCATATACAGCATTTAGTGGAGCTGAAAACTGGATCGATGAAGAAGTTGTAACAAATATTCGTCGCTTTGTTGACGAGGGAGGCGGATTCATCGGAGTTGGTGAACCGACAGCATATCAGCATCAGGGAAGATTCTTCCAGCTGTCAGATGTACTTGGCGTAGATCGTGAGATGTGTTTCTCACTTAATACAGATAAGTATAATGAATTAGATGCAAACCACTTTATTTTAGAGGATATTGAAGGTAAAATAGATTTTGGTGAGGGAACAAGCCGTGTCTATGCACAGGGCAAGAATTACCAGATCCTTGCAATGGATGGAGAGTACAGCCAGATGGTTGTTAATGAATATGGAAAAGGACATAGCGTATACTTTGCAGGTCTTCCATATTCTCCACAGAACTGTAGAATTCTTCTTCGTGCTATTTACTATGCAGCAGGCATGGAAAAAGAGATGAAGCATTACTATGTAACAAATGTTGATACAGAAGTAACTGTATTCCCGAAGAGTAAGAAGATCGCAGTTATTAATAACTCATCAGAAGCGCGACACACAGATGTATATATCAATGGCAACTGTGTATATGAACTGGATTTAGAGCCAGGCGAGATGCGTTGGGTAGATGATGTTGAATAAAGATAACTTATGAAACGCAAGGAATGCATTTCATATTTTATAAAGCAGTACTTTTAAATGTATAAGGAGGACAAAAACTATGAAAAAGAAAGTATTGAGCGCACTTTTAGTAGCAGCAATGTCAGTATCTGTACTTGCAGGATGCGGAAGCAAAGCTGACAACAACACTGATGCAAAGAATGATGCATCACAGGAAAACACACTGAGCGTATGGTGCTGGGATCCTAACTTCAACGTTTATGCAATGAAACAGGCAGAGGCAATCTACCAGAAAGATCACCCGGATTTCAAACTGGATATTCAGGAAAAAGTATATTCAGATATTGAGACAGCTCTGATCACAGCAGCTGAAGCTGATGATTACAGCACATTGCCGGACATCTTCCTGATGCAGGATTACTCTTTCCACAAAAACGTTGCAAACTATTCAGGAATCTTTACAGAACTGACAGATTCAGGAATTGATTTTTCAAATTTCTCAGCAGGAAAGTTAGCTGACTCTACAGTAGATGGAAAGAACTATGGTGTACCATTTGATAACGGTGCTACAATCATGGCAATCCGTAAAGACATGGTTGAGGCAGCTGGTCTTACAGTAGATGACTTCAAAGACACAACATGGTCAGACTTCATCGAAAAAGCTAAAAAAGTAGTTGAGACAAACAATGTTCCAATGCTTACAAGCTCAGGCGGATCTGAGATCATCATCGAGATGCTTCAGTCTGCAGGTGCTTCTCCGATGGTAGACGGAAAAGTTGACTTAGTTAATAACAAAGCTCTTAAGAAAGCAATCGAGACATACAAACAGCTCATCGACGAAGGAATCATGGTTGATTACACTGACTGGGATCAGTACATCGCTTCTATGAACAAGGGAACAGCAGCTGGTGTTATCCAGGGATGCTGGATCATGTCTTCAATTCAGGCAGCTGACGATCAGGCTGGAAAATGGTCTATCGTAAACATGCCTAAACTTGATGATGTTGAGGGTGCTACAAACTACGCAAACTGTGGTGGAGCAAGCTGGGCAGTATCTTCTAACTGCAAGAACACAGACCTTGCATATGACTTCCTTAAGACAACATTCGGTGGAAGCGTAGAGTTATATGATGATCTTCTTCCAAACGCTGGAGCAATCGCAAGTTACTTGCCGGCTGCTGAGTCTGAAGTTTACAATGAGGCATCTGATTTCTACGCTGGACAGGCTGTATACAAAGACATCGTAGACTTCGCTGGTAAGGTTCCTGGAATCGACTATGGCGCATACTACTCAGATGTTAGAAGTGCATTAACAGATGCAATCACAAATGTTGTTCAGAATGGCGCTGACATTGACAGCGAGATCAAGAACGCTCAGGATACAGTAGAATTTAATGTTGGTGAGTAATCATCAAAGATTAGAAACAGAACGTACCGGGAGTGCAGTATTGCGTTCCCGGTTCTGTTTTAGGAGAAAAAAATGGGAAAAAAGAAAACAAAATTGACATTAGAAAAAAAGTATAATCTTACCGGATGGGCGTTTTTGCTTCCAGCAGCTATTTTAATTTTTGTATTTTGTTTTTATCCAATGGCACAGGCAATCCTGCTTTCTTTTAGAAAAACAGGGGGAGTGTTTACCGGGTTATCGAATTATACCAGAGTTTTCCAGGATAAAACATTTCAACAGTGCTTGTTCAATACGTTCTTTTACTTTTTGATCCAGGTGCCGATCATGCTTGTTCTTGCCTTGATCCTGGCACAGCTTTTGAATAGTCCAAAGATCAGATGTAAAGGTCTTTTCCGTACATTGATCTTCCTTCCGTGTGCAACATCACTTGTATCTTACTCTATGATCTTCAAGTCCTTGTTTGCTCCGGACGGAGTTGTGAACAGAGTTCTTACAGGAATTGGATTATCCTCTGTCGACTGGTTCCAGAGTACATGGCCGGCTCGTTGGGTAATTGTTATAGCTTTGATCTGGAGATGGACAGGATACAATATGGTATTCTATCTTGCAGGATTACAGAATATTGATTATTCCGTATATGAAGCAAGTTATATCGATGGAGCAACACCATTTAAACAGTTTATAAAGATTACAATTCCGCTTCTGAAGCCAACAATCCTTATGACAGCAATTATGTCAACTTCAGGAACACTTCAGTTGTTTGATGAGTCTATGAACCTGACAGCAGGTGGACCTGGTAAGTCAACTATGACATTGGCACACTACATCTACAATATTTCCTTTGTAGAGACACCGAAATTTAATTATGCAGCAGCATTGTCTGTATGTATTCTTATAATGGTAGCAATTCTGTCTGCAATTCAGATGAAAGTAGGTGACAAACGTGACTAAATTGAAATCAATAGTTTCTTATGCAGTGTTGATTATTGCAAGCTTTCTGTCTGCATTTCCACTGTATTACATGCTTTGCGGAGCAACAAACTCAAGTATCGATGTCGTAAGAGGTAAACTCTATCCGGGTACTCACTTGATAGAGAACTTTAAGACACTGGTAGGCATGCAGAATCTTGGGCTTGCAATGTATAACTCATTCCGAAATGCGATCATCATTACAGTTGTAGCACTGCTTGTGTGTTCAATCGCCGGATATGGATTCGAGATTTATCATGACAAAGGAAAAGATACTTTAATGAGTATTCTTCTTCTTGCAATGATGCTTCCTTTCGTAGCCATTATGATTCCGCTGTTTAAGATGTTTACTTCATGGGGACTGGTTAATACATGGATCGCACTTGCGCTTCCGACAATTTCCACTCCGTTTATGATCATGCTGTTCAGACAGGCAGCCCGTTCTTTCCCGCATGATATTATCGAAGCAGCAAGACTTGAGGGATTAAACGAATTTCAGATCTTCTTTAAGATGTTTATCCCGGTTATGAAATCTACTTATGGAGCAGCTATGACTGTAACATTCATGAGTGCATGGAATAACTACTTATGGCCAACGATCATTTTACAGGACAGCAAAGCAATCACTATGCCGATGCTTGTAGCGAACCTGAAGAGTGGTTACAGTGTTGACTATGGTATGCTGATGCTTGGTGTATTGATTTGTACACTTCCGACTGCAATCATCTTCCTGTGCTTACAGAAGAGCTTTGCAAACGGAATTACAGGAGCGGTAAAATAATGCAGCAAAAGTATTGTATAAAACAGGAATGTTTAAGGAAGGCGCAAGGTGCCTTCCTTTTAGCACATAAAATGGGATTGCTTGAGGATCCTTCTATGGAGGGACTTGAAGCAAGAAGACAGAATCATAATGAAAAGCTGAAGATGATGGAGCAGGAGGAGAAGCTGTTCTATGGACCACGTTATTTTTCAGCACCGGCGTATTTGCAGTATGAGCTGACAAGACTGAAACTGGATTTTGTCCAGCCAAGTGAGGCGGTTCGAAGCACAGGTCTGTGTCCGGATGTCACAGAGCAGGAGAAGAAAGAATTTTACGAAAAAAATATGGATTTATTCGGTCGATATTTCGGAGATCTCTTTACTTATGAAGAGGTAGAACAGATTATTGAAAAAAGATTACGGGAGGATGCATATGACAAGCTTATCGAAGACGTATTACGTGAGTTCGAAGACAGGAAATGATTCGAACGATGGACTGACAGGCGAAAGTGCATTCGCAAGTCTTTTTGCAATCAATCAGAGAAGTCTGCAGCCGGGAGATCATGTATTACTTGAGCGTGGGAGCGTCTTTTACGGACAGTATCTTCAAGTGACAGACAGTGGGAGAGAAGATGCACCGATCGTGATCGGAGCTTATGGAGAAGGCGCCGCGCCGCGTATTGAGGCTTGTGGGCAGGGAATCTGGTATCAGAATTATGGAGCCCCATTAGATTCACCAACCCATGTATATCGCGGGTATGTATCTTCCGCAGTTCTGCTGTATGATGCAGAATATATCATCGTAGAAGATCTGGAGATCACAAACGAAGCAGACAAAATTATCGGTGAGTACTATTCCCTTGGAGACAAGATGAACCGTACAGGTGTTGCTGTTGTTGCAAAGGATAAAGGGGTGCGACATGGAATCACATTGCGTAATCTTCTGATCCATGATGTGAATGGTAATGTATATGATAAGCACATGAATAACGGTGGTATCTATATGACAGCACTTCGTCCGGAGAACGAAGAACTGACCGGTGTTGCCCGTTATAAAGATGTCACAGTTGAAGGATGCTTTGTGTATCAGGTGAGCCGCTGGGGAATTGCTGTCGGTTATACTTATGCACATGACAAGTTCCAGGGAGCAGAGCTTGATGAGGAAATCTTCCTGAAATATGGTCACGAAAATATGCTGATCCGCGATAATTATGTAAAGGCAGCAGGTGGTGACGGCATTACATCGATGTATGCACTTCGTCCACTCATAGAACACAATATGGCAGATTCCATCGCCTGTGAGATCAATGATCGGATCTATAGCGAGCCGGGTAATCGACTGGGAAAGGTGGCAGCAGCTATCTGGCCTTGGAAGTGTAAGGATGCGTTGTTCCGATATAATGAAGGCACTGACACAAGACTGAATCAGGACGGTATGGCATATGATGCAGATTCCGGTGACGGAACAATTTATGAGTATAATTACAGCAGACAGAACGAAGGCGGATGTGTGATGTTCTGTTTGCAGGAAGCAATTCATAATACGTTCCGTAACAATGTCAGCTTTGATGACCTTGGAGGAACGATCAGTCCGGCAGAGAACCCGGATGCACTGATCAAAGATAATACTTTCTATGTAAGAAAAGGCGTTCCGTTCGTTCGTAAAAATATGGATGGCGGTAATTATATATTAGAGAAGAATCAGATTGTTGATTTGGAAAACTAAAAATTTGATGCTAAAAAGGCTATGAAAAAATCATTTTTTCATGGTCTTTTTTAATGGAAATAAATAAAAAAGAAATTTCTGTTTAGTTCCGAATTAGACAAAAATGGCATGAAAATCAACTAAAAAAAACGAGCCGAAAAAAAACCAGATTGCTATAATAAAGTTAATGTGGATAAAAAGAATCTATGTGAAGATAAAACAAAAATTCAAATAGGAAGGGCGCAGGATTTATGAAGAATCGAAAGAAGCAATTCCTAAAGCTTGGAATCATTCTATTGGCGATTGCTGTTACAGGAACTGTTGCCGGAATCATTCAATATAAAAAGGCAAATCAATTCGATCTTACTGTTGCGGAACACGTAATTAGTAAAGAAGAGTATCTGAACTGTATGAAGGCAGTTGAATATGATACAAAGATACAGATTCAGCAGGAGTATGGCGCTATATATGAAGATGACTTCTGGAAAAAACAGTATGATGGAAAACACGGGTATGAAATTCTGGCGGATAATACAGTAGAAGAGTTGAAACACATTCATGCTGTTTACGATCTTGCAAAAGAACAGGGAGATATCACAGACAGTAGTTATGAAGCACTGGAAAAACGCTGGAAAGATGAAAATGCAGAGCGAAGTGAGAAAGTAGAAAAAGGCGAAGTAATCTACGGGCTTAAAGAATATACGTTTCAGCTTTATCTGGATTATGAAATCAGCACGTTAAAAGAAAAGTACTGTAACGATACCAATCGTGAAGGTATGAAACTGACAGAGGATGAAATACAGGAACACTATCAAAGCCGAGAGTGGATCTTTGGAGACAGCGATGAAAATGCAGACCTTGAGATGGCAAGGATCGCGGTCGAAAGAGAACTGCGTGAGCAGAAGTATGATGATATGATCACGCAGCGTGAAACAGGTTCTCAGGTGGCAGGTAACATGGAGAATGTAAACCGAATAACCTTGAAGAATATACAATAATGGAGGGAGAAAAGCTATGAAGAAAAAATGGATGAGTCGTACGCTGGCTCTTGCGCTTGCTGGAACAACAGTTGCATCAATGGTGCCGACAGTTCCGGTTAATGCAAAGGAGTCTGCTGCGACAGGAACAACCTATTACGTTGATTCAAAAGATGGAAAAGACAGTAATGCTGGAACAGCTGAAAACAAGGCGTTCCAGACACTTAAAAAAGTGAATGAGCTTAACCTTGAGCCGGGAGACACAGTTCTTCTGAAAAAGGGATCTGTATTTGAGGATCAGGCTCTTAAGTTCACAAAAGAGGACAGCGGTACTGCAGAAGCACCGGTGAAGATATCTACTTATGGAGAAGGAGAGAAACCAAAGATCAATACAAATGGTCATGGACAGTGGGAGCTGAATTATGGTAATCCGCTGGATAACCAGAACCATAAATGGAAAGGTACTGTATCCTCCAGTATTTTAATTGAAGATGCTGAATACCTTGAGATCGAAGGTCTGGAGCTGACAAATGACAGAGAGAGTTCCACAGATACTGAAAAAGATAAAAAGTATAATGATGCAGATGCAATGGACAGAACCGGTGTTGCCGGAGTTGCAAAAGATAATGGAACTGTAGATCATATCGTATTAAATGATCTTTATATCCATGATGTAACAGGAAACGTTTATAACAAGCATATGACAAACGGTGGTATCTACTTCATCGTTGCAAAACCAACGAATGAAGGCGAAACAGGAATTGCAAGATATAATGATGTCCAGATTAGAAACTGTTCTCTGAATAAGGTAAACCGTTGGGGAATTGCAGTTGGATATACCTATCAGTGGGGACAGTTCCAAACAGGTGAACTTCCGGATGCAACAATGGCAAAATATGGTTCCTCCAATGTAGTCATCGAGAACAACTACCTGAACCATGTGGGTGGAGATGCAATCACAACCATGTATCTTGACAGACCATTGATTCAGTACAATGTATCCGAGAATGCAGCTGAACAGATTAATACAAAAGACTACTCAAAGAATCAGCCAAGTCTTGATGCAAATGGTAATCCAAACGGTACACAGGGCGTTGGTGCAGGACGAGTGGCAGCCGGTATCTGGCCATGGAAATGTAAAAATGCGATTTTCCAGTATAATGAATGTTTTAAAACATTGAATGCCGCAAGTGGTAACGGCGACGGACAGCCTTGGGATGCTGACTATGGTGACGGAACAAACTACCAGTACAACTACAGCCATGGAAATACCGCAAGTACGATCATGTTCTGTGGACCGGAGTCTGTTAACAATACATTCCGTTATAATATCAGTCAGAATGAAGATATGGGACCTCTGGATCCGGCAGGTAACTCCGGAAATTGTCAGGTTTACAACAATACGTTCTATATAAAAGAAGGTCTTAATACCATCTGGCACAGAAGTCATGGCAATGGCGGTCCTGTAGATATGGAAAATAATATTTTCTACTTCGCAGGTAATACACAGGCTACAGTAAACAACTGGAATCCTAGCGGAAATAAGACCTTCAGCAATAACTTATTTTACAACGTAAGCACCTATCCGAATGATGCAAATGCTGTAAAAGTGAATGCAGGGACAGAAGTACTTGTGAATCCAGGTTCTGGTCCGGATTCTGTAGCAGTAGACAAAGCAGCTAGAAAACACGAAGATCCAACTAAAGAAACAGTATTCGACGGATACAAACTTGCAGAAAAATCTCCGGCAATCAATAAGGGTAAAGTAGTGGTTGACAGAAATGGTTATACGATCGATCACGACTTCTTCGGACATGCGATCACAGCAGTACCGGAGATCGGAGCAGCAGAGAGTGATGTAGTAGCAGACACTCTTATCCTGAGATCTAACGTATATAAAGTTGATGGAACAAACGTAAGTGAGCTTCCGAAGAATACGACAGTAGATGCATTTCTTAAAAATATCATCGTAGATACAGGCGTCAAAGTTACTGTTAAAGACGGTGAGAACGTACTTGAAGGAACAGATGTTGTAAAGGGAGGAGCAAAAGTTGTTCTTTCATATGAAGGAAAAGAAAATGTAACTTATACAGTCGTTGCAAGTTCTGATAAAGAACTGAAAGCTTCTTACTATGAAGTGAGAGGAACAGAGGTACAAGTTCCTTATACAGAGAAAAATCCAACAACAGTGAAGGAATTGAAGGCGAATCTTACGGTAGCTGATACAGCAACTGTTTCTGTAGTAAATGCTGAAAAAGAACTGGCAGATAAGGATGCAGTAGCAGACGGAATGACACTTCGTATCACAGCGGAAGATGGAACTACGAATGACTATGCGATCAAGCAGAAAAATGAATACAACTGGACGAAGGATTTTATAAACGGACAGCAGGGAAATGTCTGGTTCGGACAGATGAAGGACGGATCCGGTGACTGGGCGAATATGACATCTGTTGATAAAGATGGCTGGCCAAACTGGGCTACTCATACATATTATGGACCTGGTATTGATGATGATCAGCATGTAACTACAGCAAGCAGTCCAGACAAACACGGTTTACTTTCTGCACCGCCAAGCACAAATATCTCAACAGCAATGGCATACAGAGTACCTAAGAGCGGAACAGTATCATTCAAAGTTAGAGATGGAGAGCCATATCTTCGTCAGTCTCCGAACGAAGGCGGAACAGTTACCTTAAGCCTCTATGTAAATGGAACAGAGAAGAAGAACTTGACACTTGAAACCAGTAAAAAGAAAGAAGGAAACTGGGAAAAGGCAGAAGAAATCGAAGTGACTCGGGGTGACATCATCCGTGTAGTAGCAAAATGTAACGGAAACCCAAGCAAACCATCTGCTCATATTACACCGATTATTACTTACGTAGATAAAGCTGCTGCAGATAAAGAAGCCCCAACAGTTCCGGCAGATGTGAAAGCATCTGAGATTGCTCATACAGGAGCAAAGCTCACTTGGACAGCATCTAAAGATAACGTAGAAGTAGCCGGATACAATGTATACCTGAACGATGAGAAAGTAAATGATGAACTTATCACAGGAACAGAGTATGATCTGGCAGCCCTTACAGCAAATACTGAGTACAACGTAACAGTAACAGCAGTGGATGCTGCAGGAAATGAGTCTGAAAAATCAGAAGCAGCGACATTTACAACACTGAAGGAAGCAGACCTTACAGAACTTACAACAACGATTACTGAGGCAGAAAAAGTTCTTACAGCAGAAGACAAAGATAAATATTCTGAAGCAGCTCTTGTAGAACTTAAGGAACTTGTAGAAGCAGGAAAGCAGTTAACAGCAACATCTACTCAGGAAGCTGTAGATGCGAAGAAAGATGAGATCCAAGCAAAACTTGCTGACATCCAGACACAGTTTACAATCACAGCAACAGCAGGTGAAGGCGGAAAGATTGAACTGAAAGACGAGATCAAAGAGAAAGCAAAAGACGAAACAAGTTACGAAACAAAAGCTTATAAGGGAACATCCAAAGTGTTCACAATCACTCCTGACAAGGGATATCATATTGAAAGTATTACAGTGGATGAGACAGACGTAAAAGATATTGTAAAAGAGTATACTTTCAAAGATATAACAGAAGACCACACAATTGCTGTAACATTTGCAAAAGATGGACTTACAGTAGCAAAAGAAAACCTGCTTGCAACAATTAATACAGCAAAAGAAAAACTTACAGAGAAAGATGCTTATACTCCAGAATCTGTAAAAGAACTTGAAGAAGCTGTAGAAGCTGCACAGAAAGTTTATGATAAGGAAGATTCTACTAAGGAAGAAGTAGACGCAGCAGAGAAAGCAGTCCAGGAAGCACAGAAGGCTCTTGTTAAGAAAGAGACACCGAAGCCGGAAGCACCTGTTAAGAAAGATGAACTGAAAGTTGCAGTAGAAGATGCAACAAAGATTGTAGGAGATAAAGAGCAGTATACAGAAGAGTCTCTTGCAGCACTTCAGTCAGCAATTGATAAAGCGAATGCAGTACTGGATAATCCAGAAGCAACACAGGCTGAGATCGACGCAGCAGTGAAAGCTGTAAAAGAAGCAAAAGAAGCCCTGAAAGTAAAAGAAGACAAGAAAGACGACAACAATAAGGGCGACGACAGCAATAAGGGTGACAATAAGAAGGATGATGGCAACAGCGGAGCATCCAACAATGGTTCATCTAATGGCGGATCAAACAATAACGGATCATCCAATACAGGATCTACAAATACCGGATCAGGCAACAAGGGTACTACAAGTACTGGAAGTACTACATCACATGCAGTTAAGACTGGAGATACAACAAATGTAGTAACCTGGTTGTTTGCATTAGCAGCATCTGCAGCTGCAGGACTGGGTGTAGTAAAACGTAAAAAAGAGGATTAAGAAATTTATAACCTCGACTTTAAAAGAGGAAAGAATTAGTTAGATCAGGTGGGAATCAGGAGTTACTGATTCCTACCCATAATGATAACGAGGAGGAACGAAATGAGGAAAAAGACCGTATCAATGTTTATGGGCCTTGTTCTTGGAGTGACAACTGTATTTAGTTCAATTGGACCGGCAGTTGTTACTGTATCAGCTGCTGAAAGCGGAGTGACAGATTCTGACTGTACTGATAAGAGTACAAAAGAACCAGAATCAGATAAAGTTGTACCGGATGCGAACCAGTACAAATATCAGAAAGATGAACTGGCAGCATTCTGCCACTTCGGTCCGAATACGTTCAATGAAATTGAGTGGGGAGAGCATTACGGAGATAGAAAGCCGAGTGAAATCTTTACATTGAAAGAGAACTTTGATGCAGACACACTCGTACGTACACTAAAGAATGCAGGATTCAAGAAACTCATTATAACAGCGAAGCATCATGATGGTTTCTGTATCTGGCCGAGTAAATATACAGATTATGATGCAGAGGCAGCAGGGTATAAAGGAGATATTCTTGCGGAGATATCTGCTGCGTGTACAACCTATAATATGGACATGGGACTTTACCTGTCTCCGTGGGATATTCACGAGCCATCTTATGGATATTATGATGAGAATCGTAAACCGACAACCAAGGAAAATGACGTTGATGATTATAACGAATACTATAATAATCAATTAGAAGAAATTCTTGGAAATCAAAAGTACGGCAATAACGGACATTTTGTTGAAGTATGGATGGATGGAGCCAAAGGAAGCGGTGCCAATGCACAGGACTATGAGTTTACAAAATGGTTTGATACAATCCAGAAACACCAGGGAATAAAGGCAGGCAAGGATGCTGACTGTATGTTATTCGGAGCTCAGGCATATACAACCGTTCGCTGGATTGGAAATGAAGACGGTGTAGCTTTTGAGGATACCTGGGCAAAGTCAAATGTCAATTATGACAATAATACTATTGACAGCAATGGAAGTACACCTTATTCCAAAGGATATGAAAATGGTAATAAATGGACAGTTCCGGAGTGTGACGGACGTATTACATCCGGATGGTTCTGGGGAACTCAAAAGAAGACTCCGAAAACAATTACACAGCTTGCTAACATGTACTTTGATTCTGTAGGACATAATGCAACCATGCTTCTGAATGTACCGCCGAATAACCAAGGTACAGTGGATCAGCCGATTCTGAAAAGAATAGAGGAATTTGGTCAGAATGTGGAAGAGTCTTTCAGAACCAATCTGGCAAAAGCAGAAGGAACCACAATTGTAGCATCTGATGTTCGTGGCAATGATGCGAAATTTAAACCGGGCAATGTGGTAGACAGTGACGATTCTACTTACTGGACAACAAATGATGGTAAAACAAGCGGAAGTCTTACTATTAAGTGGAATACAGCGAAAAAGTTTGATGTGGTTTCATTCGAAGAAGCAATTCAGAAAGGACAGCACATCAACAGCTATAAAGTTGAGTACAAAGCGTCTGACGATGCACAGTGGCAGACACTGAAAAGTGGAGTAACTGTTGGTGCAAAGAGACTGGTTAGAACAGCTCCGGTATCAGCAACTCAGGTGAAGATTACAGTAGGAACATCAAACGGAAAAGTACCGATGTTGAGTGAAGTTGGTGTATACAAAGCAAGCGAAGGATTCCAGCTGGCAGGAGCAGCGCCGGAAGGCATGGATACAACAAGTGTTAATGAGACAAGTAAGTTTAAATTTAGCTCCACAGGATGGAATCCTCAGACAGGAAGCCAGTACATCAACGGACAGAATACATGGTCCAATAAAGCAGGTGCAGAGTTTACTTACAAATTTAGCGGAACAAAAGTATATCTGATGGGTACAACAGATCCAGGTCATGGACAAGCGGATGTTTATATTGATGGTAAGCTAGTAGAAACAATTAATACACATGCAGAAAGCAGATCCACAGGAGCAAAAATCTTCGAATCTAAAGATTTAGAGGATAAAGAGCATACATTAAGACTTGTAGCAAAGACAAATGCTGCAATCGGTGTAGAAGCGGCTTACGTAATCAACAATGGTGGCGTAGGAATGATCGAACTTGAGAATTCTGCATACACAATGAATGAAGAATCTTCACTGGATGTAAAAATCAAACGTGTAGGTGGAACAAAAGGAATCATCACAGCTAAGATCCAGCCAAACCCAGGAAGTGCAATCCAGGATGACTTTAATACCGAGTTCTCGCCAACCGTTACATTAGAGGATGGCGTATCAGAAAAAATTGTTAAAGTAGCAGAGACAAGACGAAATACCAATCTGACTGGTGACCGTGTATTCTCAATTGAGCTGACAGAAAAAAAACCGAAAAATGCAATTATCGGATTCAACGGTTCTGCAAGAATCACAATCAAAGATGCAGATGGAATTACAAAAGATAAACTTCAGACATTGGTTACGAATTCAGCGGCGTTGGAAGAACATCTTTATTCAGAAGGATGGGACGCATTTGCTAAAGCACTGAAGACAGCTCAGGAAGTAGTGGCAAATGAGAATGCAACAGATGCAACAATCAGAAGCGCATACACAGAACTGGAAAGTGCAAAAAATGCATTAGTAGCACGTGAAAAATATACAGAAGCAGACAGATTCAACTTCTTATGGAAAACAGGAACAAGTGCTAAGCTGGAAGCGGAATTTGCGACAGAGTTAAATAATAGCAACGATTCAGATTCTGATCCGAAGTGGCCGATGAAGATTGCAGATAATAGAGATGCAAGTAATGGAAAATTTGTCACAGATATGGCATTCAAAGATGTTTTGAAATATGCTTATCATGCAGACAAAGCAGGCACCTATCATGTGGTTATGAGATATCGCAGTGGATCCGCTGAAAATGAGAAAAATAGTATCAAAATTACAGAAGCAAACGGAAATATTGAAGAAAAAACAGTTGTAGTTGATCCGACAAAGAATAACGGAAACGTTGTTTTTGGAACTGTAGAATTTGATATTGAAGTAAAAACACCTGGAGATGGAATGATCTCTATTACAGCACCGGATACCAATAAAGGTCCTGGAATCGACTACTTCATCATCAGCCCGAAGAATGTTGTATTAGAAAAATTTGCCATCACAGCTACAGCTGGCGAAGGTGGAACTATCACAACAGAAGACCTTACAGATGGTAAAGTAACAGAAGGCGAAAGTGCAACATTTACAATCACTCCGAATTCAGGATATGAAATCGCAGATGTAAAAGTTGATGGAAATTCCGTAGGAAAGAAAACTTCTTACACATTTAGTGATGTGGATAAAGCACATAAAATTGAGGCAACATTTGCATTTGCAAATTATACAGCAGAAAATCCATTTGTATTCCCAGAAACAAAGGGAGTAACAAGTACACTGGAAGCAGAACATGCTACAGAATTGATTAATAGTAATGATTCAGATTCTGATCCGAACTGGCCGCTTACAATTACTTCTGAGGGGTGGGCAAGCAATGGTAAATTCCTGAACTGTATGGCATACAAAGATTATGCTAAGTACGCTTATACAGCAAACGTTCCTGGAATTTATAAAGTAACAGGTACTTATCGTGCAGGAGCACTGAATAAACTTGCATTTTCTGAGGAAGGAAGTAAGATTGAGGCAGCGCAGGTAGATTGTCCGTCAACAAAAGAAGGTAACAACTTAACTGTGAAGACATTCGAACTTAACATTGAAGTAAAAACTGCAGGAGCAGGAACTTTGGTTCTTACAGCACCGGACACAAACAAAGCTCCACAGCTTGATAAACTGGATATTCAATTGATAAGAACTGCAAGTGAAGCAGACCTTACAGAACTTACAGCAACGATTGCTGAGGCAGAAGAAATTATTAACGCAGGAGACAAAGATAAATATTCAGCAACAGCTCTTGTAGAACTTCAGGAGATGGTAAATGCTGGAAAGGCATTCACAGAAAAAACATCTCAGGCAGAGGTAGATGCGAAGAAAGCAGAAATCAAAGCAAAGATTGCTGACATCCAGACACAGTTTACAATCACAGCAACAGCAGGTGAAGGCGGAAAGATTGCACCGGAAGACACAACAACAGTTTATAAGGGAACATCCAAAGTATTCACGATCACTCCTGACAAGGGATACCATATTGAAAGTATTACAGTGGACGGAGAAAATGTAGAAACTATTGCAACAGAGTATGCTTTCGAAGGTATTGTTGCAAATCATACAATTGAAGTAACATTTGCAAAAGATGAGCTTACAATTGCGAAAGAAAATCTGTTAGCAACAATTAATACAGCAAACAAAAAACTTGCAGAGACAGAGCAATACACACCGTCATCTTTGAAAGATCTTGAAGAAGCAGTCAAAGCAGCGCAGGCTATTTACGACGATCCAAATGCTGATCAGGATAAAGTAGATAAAGCAAAGGCAAATGTAGAGGCTAAGCTTGCAGCTCTGAAAGCGAAAGCAAAGAAAGATGCTCTGAACCTTGCAATTATAGCAGCAGAAGGCGATGCCGCATTAGTTGACAAATACACAGAAGAGTCTATCGAGAAGCTTCAGAAAGCAATCGATGAAGCAAAAGAAGTATTAGCTGATGAGAATGCATCACAGGAAGAAGTAGACGCAGCAGAGAAAGCAGTCCAGGCAGCACAGAAGGCTCTTGTTGAGAAAGAGACACCGAAGCCGGAAGCACCTGTTAAGAAGGATGAACTGAAAGCTGCAGTAGAAGATGCAACAAAGGTTGTAGGAGATACAGAGCAGTATACAGAAGAGTCCCTTGCAGCACTTCAGGCAGCGATTGATAAAGCCATTGCAGTACTGGATAACCCAGAAGCAACACAGGCTGAGATCGACGCAGCAGTGAAATCTGTAAAAGAAGCAAAAGAAGCTTTGAAAGTAAAAGAAGACAAGAAAGACGACAACAATAAGGGCGACGACAAGAAAGACGACAGCAATAAGGGTGACGACAATAAAAAGGATGACAATAAGAAGGATGACAGCAACAGCGGAACATCTAACAATGGTTCATCTAATGGCGGATCATCCAACAAGAATACTACAAGCACTGTCAATAAGACATCAAAATCAAATGCAGTAAAAACAGGTGATGCAGCAAATGTAGCAGGTGTAGCAGGAGTTGCAATCCTCTGTCTGGCAACAGGAATTGTTGTTGTACTGATTAAAAGAAAGAGAATAAGATAAAATGATTGTAGTTATAAGTCTTATCATGATTCTATCATTTCTGCTAAGCGCAGTAGTTATTATGTGTTTATGTAAAGAATCGATAAACTGGCGTAATGAACAGTGTGGTTATGATTTAGAAGAAAGCATAGAACTGTAAAAAAGAAAATTGGTACAAAAGAAATAACTAATCAGAGAAACCCAGGAGTAAAATTCTGGGTTTCTGATTAGTTATTTTATTAAAAACGTTTTCCTGTATTGAGAAGGTGTTGCATTAATAACGCTTCCAAAGACTTTGGAATAGTGCTGCGAGTCTTTAAATCCAACCTGCAGTGCAATTTCCGTTAAGGTTAAATTGGTATCCTGCATTAGCTCAATGGAGCGATTGATACGATAAATATTAATATAGTTTGATAATGTGACGCCCATATAACTCTTGAAAAGTTTACTGAGATAACGGACGGAAATATGCAATTGTTGTGCAATGTCTTCTTGTAAGATTTTTGTAGCGTAATGAGTTTGAATATAATTCAATGTATAAGCTACATAACTGTTTTGAAGTTGAGGCTCTGCATGTTCACGTTCATGTACAAGCTCTGTGTGATCAAGAATATAGAGCATCAGGTTCATAAGAGCAACATTAAGATTAGCGGCTGTAAACAGACTGTCAGAGGAAGTACGCAAATCAATCAATTTCTGAAGATGCTTATCAATCGTTTCATCAGAGATGAGTCGATAATAAAAATGTGAAGAAAATAATACAGCATGAAGAAGCGTAATCGGGAATATTCCATCATTATCAAGAATGATAGTTGAAAACATATCAGGGTTGAAATGTATATGCTGAAACTCGCAATCTGAAGTATCATTCAGATAAAAAGAATGCACCACATCAGGAAGGATCATAATAAAGTCACCTTTTGTACAATGCAGGTTTTCTGATTGAATATCCATATAACATTCTCCGGAAAGAATTCGATAAATCTCAATATTAGTATGTAAGTGTCGACCGAATGTATAACCTGCCTTTCGATACGACACAACTGCTCCCGATAAAATAGAATCAGATAGAGACATCTGTTTAGAAACAGTATTTTTTGGGGAAGAGTCGGAAGTCCTACCGGGGTGAGCCAGAAGATTCGATCCAGTTTGTTCAGTATGAGTTTTTGTCATAAATTTATGCCTCCATAATTAAGTGAAAGATAAACCAAATTAAAATCTATTATAACACAAATATAAGAAAAACACACAAAAAAATATATAAATTTGCGATAAATTCATAAATTTTATAGAGCGTTTTCTGAGGAGAAGTCCTGGACGATGAGGAAAAATCACATAAATGGAAAGCGTCTCGCATGTGAGATTGTTGCTTTTATCAATTCCAATCCATTTGCGCAAGTAAAGATTAATGCAAAGATGTTATGTAAGGAGAAGAAAAAACAGAGGTAACCAAAAATGGGCAAATTTCAGATAATAAAAAAGAGAACCCCTTGAAAATCAAAGGTTTCTCTTGCATTTCATCAATGCGGAAGAGGAGACTTGAACTCCCACAGGATAAAACTCCCACTAGAACCTGAATCTAGCGCGTCTGCCATTCCGCCACTTCCGCTCGACACAAACTATCTTATCATAGAGCGAACGGTTTGTAAAGCCTAAAAAATAAATTCTATATATTGTTTGAATAATTTTGATTTATCAGAAAACTTTAATAAAATTTTTATTGACTCCGTGATGGATTTGTATTATAGTTTCTCGTTGATATTTTGAAGAAAAATAACAGTGGGAGGAAGAGATATATGACATTTTATCAGGAGTTACAGCTTAGTTCAGTTGCATCTAAGCAGCTGATCAAAGCGACAGAAGACAAGAAGGAAAGACGTAGACACATTCTTATTTATAATTTTAAGGTCTATCTTGTAATGGCGTTTTGTGTGGCAGTGGTTTCCTTATACAGTCATTTCACAGGGAATAACAACAGTGTAGTAGGCGTTACAGTGCTTCTTGCGGTGCTTGTTCTTCGACAGGCAGATTTTGGAATTCGTACAACGCACGGATTGGCCTCCATCGTCGGAATCTTTGGAATATTGATTGCAGGACCGAAGCTTTCGAATATGGTGTCACCGGTTCCGGCATTCTTTATTAATGTAGTATGCATTTTGCTTCTTATGATTCTGGGATGTCACAATGTAATTATGTACAATCATTCTACATTTGTTCTTGGATATCTTCTTCTTCAGGGATATGATGTGACCGGACAGGAGTACTTGTATCGTGTGGCTGGCCTTTTGGTTGGAATGGTATTGTGTATGGCGATTTTCTATAAGAATCAGAAGAACAGACCGTATCGAAGATCATTTCTTGATTTGTTCCGCGAGTTCGATATTAACTCCGCAAGAAACAGATGGTATATTCGTCTTTCACTGGTTGTTTCCAGCGCAATGCTGTTCATGTCATTGCTTGGACTTCCAAGAGCAATGTGGGCGGGAATCGCAAGCATGTCTGTTTGTCTCCCATTTCCGGATGACTGTGGAGAGCGAGCAGGTAAGAGAGCTGCATTTAATATAGTAGGATGTCTGTTATTTGTTATCCTGTATCTGGTGCTTCCGGAGTCAATGTATCCATACATCGGAATGATCGGAGGAATTGGAGTCGGATATTCTGCAGGGTATGCATGGCAGACAGCATTTAATACATTTGGCGCATTGTCGATTGCGTCCGGCTTGTTTGGGATGCCGTATGCGGTAGCGCTTCGTATTGGGGCAAATGTATTTGGCGCGGTATACACGATGGCATGCAATAAGATTCTGCCGAGACTGGCAGCAGTGTTTGAGCAGAGAAGAGCGCAGGTTAGCGAATAATCTAAGTTGTTTGAAATAGTAATTTATTCGAATAAAAATGGAGTGAGAACTGAGGCAATATAATTCACCTCAGTATCTCACTCCATTTTTCATACAAACGATCCAGTGACCAGGCGGCATTGGCCGGGCTGGTGGAAGGAAGCACAAGGATGTCTCTTTCGGTCAGCGGCTGCTGATATTTCTTATAAAGAGCTCCGGCTTTATTTCCATTTGCATAGATTTGTCGAATCTGACAGTGATTTAAAATCTGATTCAGATCGGTCGGCGTTACATTTTTGATACTGCTGTCACTGGAGCCTTTGATGTCGCAGCTTTGGATGACATCCCAGATGGCGATGTGGTGACGGAGCAGCATGGAAGTTTTCTCCTCAATTGTCTGCGGAGTTTCTTCTTTACAAAGCTTCGCCAACAATTTCCAGAATCGATTTTGTTTATGTCCGTAGTAGAAATTATTTTCCCGGGATTTTACAGAAGGAAGCGTCCCAAGAATCAGAATCTCGGAGTCTTCATTATATATTGGTTCAAAGGAATGGGTGATGTGTTCATATTCCATGGTTGTGCTCACTTTCTGATGGTTTGGAGTAAGTTTTATAACAAGTATAGTGTCTTGAGAAGATTGTGTCAATGATACTGTGTACTCTATCGTACTCTATCCACATTTACACAAAGGTTGCTTTTACCTGCGTAATGGATTATACTAGATAGACAGGAAATCTTGAAAACGGAGGATTTTACAATGAAAATTGCAGTAACTTATGACAACGGAAATATTTTCCAGCATTTTGGAAAGACAGAGACTTTCAAAGTGTACGAAGTGGAAGATGATAAGGTGGTTTCCAGTGAAGTAATCGGTTCTAATGGGGAAGGACACGGAGCACTGGCAGGACTGCTTGCAGGACAGAACGTAGATGTTCTGATCTGTGGTGGAATCGGTGGCGGAGCTCAGACAGCACTTGCAGAGGCTGGTGTTGAATTGTGTTCAGGTGCTCAGGGAGATGCAGATCAGGCAGTAGAGGCATACCTGAAAGGTGAGCTCGTATCCAGAGGAGCTACATGTGATCATCATCACCATGAGGAAGGACATTCCTGCGGAGATCATGAAGAGGGACATTCTTGTGGAAGCAGCTGCGGTGGCGGATGCGGATCACACACTACAATGGAAGGAAAGAATGTTGGAAAGAAATGCCGTACACATTACAAAGGAACATTCAATGACGGAACTCAATTTGATTCTTCTTATGACCGTGGAGAGCCGCTTGAGTTTGTATGTGGTGTAGGACAGATGATCAAAGGATTTGACGCAGCAGTAGCTGATATGGAAGTTGGTCAGGTAGTAGACATCCATCTGATGCCGGAAGAAGCTTACGGAATGCCGAATCCGGAAGCTATCTTTACAGTAGAGATCGCAGAGCTTCCGGGATCTGAGGATCTTGAAGTAGGACAGCAGCTGTATCTGTCCAATCAGTATGGACAGCCATTCCCGGTAAAGGTAACAGCTAAGGAAGAGACAACAATTACTTTCGATGCAAACCATGAGATGGCAGGAAAAGAACTGAACTTCAAGATTGAGCTTGTATCAGTTGAATAAAAAGTGAATAGAAGTAATTAGAATTCCAGTAAGAAGTATCTAATAAGAAACATAGAAAGAGGGCAGTGATTCAACGATTGAGAAATCGTGAAGTACTGCCCCCTCTCTTTAAGTGCGGGTAAGCATTTAAATTGTTACTGATTTACACTATCACTCACAATCTTTCCATCCATAATGCGGACAACGCGGTCTACCTGATTGGCAATTTCATCATCATGTGTAATAATAATAACTGTTCTTCCAGATTCATGAAGGTCTTTCAGAATATTCATGATCTCGATAGTCGACTTACTGTCCAGGTTACCGGTCGGCTCATCAGCAAGGATGATCGGCGGCTGCGCGGCAATTGCTCTGGCTACAGCGACACGCTGCTGCTGTCCACCGGAAAGCTGGTTCGGTCTGTGATCCATACGATTTTCCAGTCCAACTTTCGATAGAGCTTCCCCGGCAATCTCTTTTCTTTGTTGCTTTCCAAGTCCGCGATAAATCAGTGGAAGTTCTACATTTCCAAGTGCATCCAGGTTTGGAATCAGGTTGAATCCCTGAAAGATGAAGCCGATCTTGTGATTGCGGATATCAGACAGTTCATTGTCTGAGAGATGGGCAACATCTTTTCCGTCCAGAAAATATTCCCCGGAATCAGGTGTGTCGAGACAGCCGAGCATATTCATAAATGTAGATTTACCAGAGCCGGAATGTCCGACAATGGCAATAAATTCTCCCTGGTTGATCTCAAGAGAAACATCATCCAGCGCGCGGACTTCATTTTCTCCAGGATTGTAGATCTTGTACATATTTTTAACACGAATGAGTGGCTCCATAATAACCTCCTTAAAAAATAAAATAAATAATTCAATAAGAATTTTAATTTCCAAAATAATCATTGAGTCCAAGAACCAGACCATCAGCCAGACTATTTAGTGTGGAATCACTGTGGTCAGAGCTTGCATTTCCAAGTTCCATATCAACAGACGGAATTGTACTATAAGAAGTCTGCGTCAGATCGATATTCATAGAACCATTTTGGTAAATGGTCATTCCTTCTGTACGAAGTCCCTCTACAAGAGAGGCCCCAAGTGCATCATGTTCCTGCCAGTGGGAAGCGACAGGTTCCATACTTTTCAGACCATTCGGCACAGAAATGTAGAAACAGCCTTTGTCATATCCCAATCCATCTCCATCCCAGTGGAGTGAGATGTGACAGTCAGCTACATTGTTACAGAGTACGGTGCGGGCAACGTTATCAAGCTGGACATCGTCGCTATTTCTTACCATAAGGACATCATATCCTTGAGCAAGCAGCTTATCTTTCAGAATCTGGGCCATCTGAAGTGTAACAGTGCTTTCAGCAGTTCCATCGTTAAATGTCATTCCCCCGGAAACTGCAGTCGCATAAATTGCACCCTGAGCAGTGCTTCCGCCGGTTGTCTTTGGAGAACCATCCGGGTGACACTGTGTCTTTACAGAAGCACCACCGGAAGTTCCATGTCCGGCATTCACGCCGACGACGATATCCTTGCGGTCAGAATCTGCAAGATAAATAGTAGCTGTTCCGGAATTGATTGCAGAAAAGTCTGCGTATTGCCAGGAAGGGTCAAAGCTGATCTCCTGTCCATTGCTGTAAAGAGCCGTTGCACCGGTCAGCAGTTCCTGCTGAGTTACAGATTCAGAAGCAGATGGGGTGGCGGCATCAGCAGAAGAAGTTTCATCTACAGTTTCATTTTCAGAATCTGATGAGATAGAAAAATCATCCGCTGTCTTGGGTGGTGCCTTAGTACCCTGCGCCTGCGCCGTGTCCGTACTGGATTTGTGCTGTATGCTACCGCATCCGGTCAGGCAGTAACATAGGAGAACGGCACAAGAGAATCGAAAAAATAGGTTTTTCAATTTCAATCTCCTTTATGATAAATATTACTGTTCTCATTGTATCATAATCATTTTCAAAATAGGGAAAATTCAGATAAAATTAAGGTTTCAAAAAGGAAAATATAATGTGAAAAAAATCAAGGAGATTGCAGAATCAATTTAATTGCGATAGACTACAAGAGAAAGAATATCACAATATACGAGGACAATATATATGGAAGAGAACCAGAAACAACAAGGCGGGAAAGAAGAAAAGAAGCAAGACAAAAAATCAGATAAAGATCAAGAGAAAAGGCTGTGGAAGATTTTCTGGTCAACCTTTTACTTAAGCGCGTTCACATTTGGTGGAGGTTATGTGATCGTCAGCCTGATGAAGAAAAAGTTCGTAGATGAATATCATTGGATCGAAGAAGAGGAGATGCTGGATCTTGTGGCGATCGCGCAGTCGGCACCGGGAGCAATCGCAGTGAACGGAGCAATCGTGATCGGATATAAACTGGCTGGAATTGCGGGGATTCTGACAGCAATTGCCGGGACAGTAATCCCACCATTTCTTATTATATCGATACTTTCTGCCGGTTATCAGGCATTTCGAAGTAACCAGATCATCAGCTTAATGCTCGAAGGAATGCAGGCCGGAGTGGGTGCCGTGATCGCATCTGTGACATATGACATGGGTGCCGGAATCGTGAAGAAGAAAGATGCTTTGTCATACGTACTTATGGTTGGGGCATTTATAGCTTCCTGCATATTTGAGGTAAATGTAGTCTATGTGATTCTGATCTGTGGAATTGTCGGAGTACTCCGCGCATTAATTGAGAAAAAGATCACGAAGAAAGGAAGTGAAGAGAAATGATTTATTTGAAATTATTTTTTAGCTTCCTTCAGATTGGACTGTTCAGCTTTGGCGGCGGTTATGCGGCGATGCCTCTGATTCAAGAACAGGTAGTGTCGCAGCACGACTGGCTTACGATGACAGAATTCACAGATTTGATCACGATTTCCCAGATGACACCTGGGCCGATTGCGATCAATGCGGCAACATTTGTCGGCAGCAAGATTGCGGGAATTCCGGGATCTGTTGCGGCGACTTGTGGGTGCATTCTGCCGTCTTGTATTATCGTAACTTTGATCGCATGGTTTTATTTAAGATATAAGAAAATGAAAATGTTCCAGAGTGTACTGGAATCACTAAGACCTGCAGTTGTCGCACTGATCGCATCTGCAGGAATTGCAATTCTGCACACTGCATTCTGGGCAGATGGAATTGTGCAGTTTGCGGCGACAAAATGGTCTATGGTAGTGATCTTTGGAATCTGTCTGTTACTGCTTCGTAAGACAAAATTGAATCCGGTGGTTGTGATGGCACTTGCCGGAGTGATGAACGTGGCAGTAAGATATGCAGCCGGATAAAATAGCGAATCCATGCAGGTTCCGGTAAAGAAATGTGAAAAGGTGAAAAATATGCAGACTTATGTGGAAAACATTTCAAAGTTCATGGTATATTGTGAATAACTTTCATGGTATACTGTACATACGTTGTAAAGATAAGAACAGGAGGAACATAATGGCACGATATCTTTTAATGAATAAGAACACACCGGTTTTAGAATTTGATTATGATCTGGAAGTTCATGCGGTTATGAAAATCCTGGAAGTTCATGACGCTCGGTATGCGCCACCGTCAACAGTAGATCAAAAAGGAAATGTGACGAAGAAAGCCTTGAATGCCTGGTGGAAGGGAAGAGCAATTCCGGCATCAAGAAATCAGATCCAACAGGTTTTGGATTGTCTGGATCTCGACAGTACTCTTGCATTAGCAGAGAAAAACTTTGGACTGTCTTTGTCAGATCGCTATTGGATCAATGATACAGCAGCACCACAGCAGTGGAAAGATATCAATTTTTTTGATAATAATTTTACAGATGATCTTGGAATACTGACACTCGGACAGCAGTCGTCAGGACATCCGAATCTCATGTCACCGAACTCCACTTTGGGAGGAGATTTGAACAAGAAATGGAAGATTGTAAATGTCGAGCGGATTCTTCTGAAGACAGGATCTGCATTGTTCCGTCAGGAAGTGCAGAATGAGGTCGCAGCGACGGTGCTTCATCAACAGCTTCTAGAGAAAGAAGATTATGTTCCATATTTTTTGCACCAAGAAGGAAGGTCAACGTATTCTGCATGTAAAAATATGCTTGGCGAGAACGAGGAACTTATAACAGCATATGATGTGCTTTGCAATAAGAAGAAACCATCCTCTATGAATGACTACCAATTTCTGTTATCTGTTTATCAGGAGCTTGGATTAAAAAATGCGGAAGAAATGCTTACAAAGATGTTTGTCTGTGATTATATTCTTGCAAATGAAGACAGACATTGGAGAAATTTTGGTGTAATCCGTAATGTTGAGACATTAGAATATACAAGAGTGGCACCAATCTTTGACAGTGGGACCTGTCTCTGGTGCAGGGCAGAGATGCTTGAACTGCCGTCAGATTATTCTTATGTTGCAAAGCCGTTTGGAAATAACGGAATGAGTCCGGACAGACAATTGGAATTGTTTCATCAGTTCGATTGGTTTGATGAACAGAAGTTGGATGGAACGGTGGATAAGATTATGGAAATTCTCAGAACAAATGAGAATATTTCAGAGAAGCGTCTTAGAAATATACAGTCAGGTCTGGAAAATAATATAGAAAATATATGTGAATATACAAGGAGAGAGAAATGAGCGAACAGAACAATCAGAATATCCAGGAATCACAGACACCGCATAAGCGTCGTGTGAGATACAAAGGAAAATACCCGAAGAAATTCGAGGAGAAATATAAAGAGTTACAGCCGGAGAAATATCAGGACACAATCGCGCATGTAATCCAGAAGGGAAACACTCCTGCCGGAATGCACATTTCTATCATGGTAAATGAGATCCTGGATTTTCTGAAGATCCAGCCGGGCGAGACTGGGTTTGATGCGACACTCGGATACGGTGGACATACGAAAGCAATGCTTGAGTGTCTGAAAGGCAAGGGGCACATCTATGCAACAGATGTTGACCCGGAAGAGTCTGCAAAGACAAGGAAACGTCTGTCAGATCAGGGGTTCGGAGAAGACATTTTAAGTATCCGTCTGCAGAACTTCTGCACGATCGATGAGATTGCAAAAGAAGTTGGCGGATTTGATTTTATCCTTGCGGACCTCGGAGTTTCCTCCATGCAGATCGACAATCCGAAGAGAGGATTTTCCTTCAAAGTTGACGGACCGCTGGATCTGCGATTGAACCAGGAGAAAGGCATCAGCGCGGCGGAGCGCCTGGATAACATTTCCGAGGAAGAACTCGCCGGAATGCTTTATGAAAATTCAGACGAGCCATACTGCGAAGAACTGGCGAAAGCAATTACAAATGAGATTCGCAGAGGCAATCGCATCGATACAACAACAAAGCTTAGAAATGTGATCGAGAAGACTTTGGATTTCCTTCCAAATAATAAAGAAAAGAAGGATATTATCAAGAAGACTTGCCAAAGAACATTCCAGGCACTTCGTATTGATGTCAATAATGAGTTCGAAGTACTGTACGAATTCATGGAGAAGCTTCCGGGAGCGTTGAAACCGGGTGGAAGAGTAGCGATTCTTACCTTCCATTCAGGCGAGGATAAGCTTGTAAAGAAAGCACTCAAAGCAGGATATAAAGAAGGAATCTATTCCGAATATGCAAGAGACGTGGTACGTCCGTCAGCACAGGAATGCGCGCAGAACGGAAGAGCAAGATCCACGAAGATGCGCTGGGCTGTGAAGGCAGAATAGTTGACTTCAATATAATGAAATGTTATAGTTAGTCAGAAATAATAGCGTTCGGTGCTGTTTGATCAGGGAATATATTTCCATATCCTGATCGAAACAGGTAAAAGGGAAACAGGTGCAAGACCTGTACGAACTCGTCACTGTGAGCAGAGAAGCGGTCTTCTTAGAAATTAGATTTCAGAAGACCGCTCCTATACAGACAAGTGTGGAGAGTCCGCACATCCACTGGGAGACCGGGAAGGTGTTCTGTATAGAAGATCTGTAAGTCAGGAAACCTGCCGGCCGCTGGTGCGGGGAATATAAGGATTCCAGATCACGAGTAATTGATTGTACCGAAAGAACCATTCTTACTGTTCGCATTACGTGTGACCAGCAATCATTCATTCGAGTCAGGGTAATTCTATCCATTTTTCGCATTTTATAATTCACAGCTTATGAGGAGACAAAAAAGAAATGAAAAATAAGAGCAGATGGCTTGCGCTTATGCTGACAGGTTCTATGATGATTTCACCATTGTCTTATACAAGAACATATGCGGCAGAAAATGAGCAGCAATATGAGACAAATTTACAGGGAACTGTTGAGGTGGAAGAAGCTGATCCAGATAAGAAACAAGATGAGAGTCAGACAGAAGACGCAGGAAATGTTAAAGAAGATAAAAGAAATGACGATTTAACGAAAGAAGATCAGAAAGAGGAATCTGATAAAGTTGATAATTCTTCGGATAAATCAGATAATCAGAATTCAATCGAAGCAGAAACAAAACCAAATTTAGAGAATAACTCAGAAAATAATTCAGAAAACAACTTAGAAAATAACTCAGAAGAGAAAGATATAGAAACCACTGGGAAAAATTCAGGCACAACTGTCTTAGATCAGGTTGCGGACGAAAAAGCTGATAATAAGGATATACAGATAAAAGATGAGACAGGTAAATCAGAATCTTCTACAGATTCTAACGATTCTACGAATACTCCGGAACCGGAACTTCCGCCACTGCAGGAGGCTCCTTCTGTAACAGGAGAATCTGTGAAGGTAGTAAAAGAAAACGCCGAAGAGTTCGCAATGTTCAAGGTCAGCAAGTCAACAGTTACGAAAAAAGATGGTGAGCTTGAAATTACAATTAAGACAGAAAAAGCACATTATGATGCACTTTATCTTGGCTCTAAAGATGACCTTCTGAAGTCTTCCATAATTGAAGGAACAAAGACAGAAGATGGAGGAATGACATTTACTTTTAAAGTGCCGCAGGCGCAGGCAGGACAGACAATTCCGGTATCTTTGAGAAGATCAAAAAAGCAAACTTGGTATGATACGATGTATCTGTGGATGTATATCCCAACTCCAGAAGAAACATCAACACCAGAACCATCACCGGAACCAACTCCATCACCGAATCCAATGCCTAATCCAGAGCCAACTCCAACTCCGACACCGGAAGCAACAGTAGCCAACGGAATCTACAGCATGGACGTAGTTTCCAGTTCTTCTATGTTTAAAGTAGTGGATTGTATCTTGACAGCGAAAGACGGAAAAATGAGTGCCGTGCTTACATTAAGCGGAACCGGTTACGGCTATCTGTATATGGGAACAAAGGAAGAGGCTACAAGCGCAGATCAGTCATCCTGGATTCCCTATCAGGTAAATGAAGAAGGAAAATATACTTATACTGTTCCGGTAGAAGCATTAGATAAAGAACTCGCGGTAGCAGCCTATTCCATTAAAAAAGGAATCTGGTATGACAGAACGCTGACTTTCCAGTCAGAGACAATGAAGAAGATTGCCGATCTTAATTCCACAGATTCTAATAATAAAGGCGATTCCGGAAATACAGGAAACAATGGAAACACAGGAAATTCCGGAACTACTGGTGGTTCCAACAATACAGGTAATACAGGAACAAACAATTCTGCTTTCCCAGGCGGTTCTGTACCTGGAACTAATTCAGGAAAAACAGATGGAAACGACGGAAAAGCAGATAATGTATCAAAATACGAATCCGATACAAGTGGCTCTACTTCTCATGTAGACAGTGGAACAACACTGAAAGACGGTGTATATACTCCGGACCGTTTTACCTGGTCAGGCGGAACAGGTAAGGTTCAGATTACTTGTAATAAAGTGACGATCCAGAATGGACAGGCTTATGCAACACTCGTGTTCAGCAGTGATCATTATCAGTATGTGAAAGCGAACGGAAATAAGTATTACACAACAAAGGGCGGCGGATCAGCGACAGCTGTTATCCCGGTTGCGTTGAATCAGAACAATAAGATTATTGGAATGACAGATAAAATGTCTGTCGCACATGAGATAGAATATACGATTTTCATTTATCTTGCAGCGGCGAATGGAGGAACATCTGCAAACGGAACAGATGCTTCAACAAGCAATAACCAGAAGCTGGATGAACAAGCACCTGAAATCATAGGTTTGGAATATCAGTCAGAGACAAAGCTTGACTATGCAGAATATTTCAAGATTTATCATTATGATCAGGGAATCGTACTTCTTGAGATCGACATGACGAAAGATACAGCCAGAGATCCGGAGAAAGCAGAGGATAAGAAATCAGAAGCGGATAATTCGGACTCAGAAAAATCTTCTAAGAAAAAAGTTGCATCTGTCACAATTAACAGATCTGAGGATGCAAAGTCAGCAGATACCAAGAAATCTGATACCGACAGCAAGTCAGATGCTTCTGTCGAGGAATCCGCAGCTTCGGATAACAACGGCACAAGCGAACAGGATCTGGCAGCAGAGCTTTACAAAGGAAATGTTGTGAAATATCTGATCGTTCCGGAGGATGTGGAAGTTCCGGTTGGCCTTGAGCAGGATATGATCATTGTGAAAAAACCGACAGATCATACTTATGCAGAGTCTGATGAGATTCTGAATATGATGAAAGACTTAGATCTTCTCGATAATGTTGCAGCAGTTGGAATGAAGAGCAAAGACTGTACAGTATCCGAGATTGCTGATAAGATGAAAGTAAAAGACGGTGAGAAGAATGCTGAAGTTGCATATGCAGGAACAGCGGACAAACTGAAGTTGAAGAACCTTGTGAAGAGTGAAGTGAATCTTGCATTGTTTACAGGAGATATCCTTCCGGGTGCGAAATCAGAAGAAACCGAAGTAGAAGCAAAAGATACTGACAAGAAAGACAGTAAGGATACAGAAGAGACGTTGACTTTGGAAGAGCAGACGGAGCAGTTTGAGGAGTTGACAGAGAAGCTTGCGACACTTGGAATTCCGGTACTCGTTGATCGTTCTTCCGAGGAAAAGACAGAACTTGGAAAGCAGGAGTGGATCAAGGTTTACGGTGTTCTCTACGGATGTGAAGAGCTGACGAACGAGAAGTTTGATGCGGCAGTAGCAGCGGCAGAGAAATAGGAGAGAAAAATAGAATGAAGATAAGAAGATGCAGAATCACAGCGTTAATGCTTTCAGCTGCACTTCTGCTCGGAGGCTGCGGTTCTACCGCAGCCTCCGGTGGAAACAGCGGTAATAATTCAGCAGGTACAGATGTAACAAAGGATAAGACCAAAGATGCAGCCGACAAGACAAAAAAAGCACCGGAGATCGAAGGGCTTACCTATGAAGCTACAATGGATCTGACTTACGCGACAGAATTCGATGTATACTATTATAAGGACGGATATAAGTTGATCGATGTCCATGAAGATAAGCAATATCTGATTGTTCCGGAAGGTGAAGAAGAACCGGAAAATCTGGCGGATGATATTGTTGTGATCCGGCAGCCGACAGAGAATATTTATATGGCGGCGACAGCATCCATGTCTCTGTTTGATGCAATTGGCGGAATTGACAAGGTGAAATTCTCCGGGCTTGAGGTTTCCGGCTGGTATGTAGAGAGTGCAAAGGAAGCAATGGAATCCGGAGCGATGACATTTGCGGGAAAATACAGCGAACCGGATTATGAGACTCTCGTTGACGGAGACTGTGATCTGGCAATTGAATCAACGATGATCCTTCACACACCGAAGGTGCAGGAAATGATCGAAGACCTTGGAATTCCAGTATTTGTGGATTATTCGAGTTACGAGTCACATCCGCTTGGAAGAACCGAGTGGGTGAAGCTTTACGGAGCACTTCTGAATAAAGAGGAAGAAGCGGACACATTTTTTGACCGGCAGGCTCAGGTGATCGAAGAGCTGAAAGGTTTCGAGAACACGGAAAAGACGGTTGCTTATTTCTATGTGAGTACAGATGGTTCAATCGTTGTGAGAAAATCGGATGATTATATTCCATCAATGATCGAAATCGCAGGTGGAAGATATGCGTTCAAAGATCTGAAGAATCCGGACAGCAACGCACCTTCTGTTAAATTGACGATGGAAGAATTCTATGCGACAGCGGTGGATGCGGATTATCTGATTTACAACGGAACAATCGACGGACAGGTAAATAGTATCAGCGAACTGGAAGCAAAGAACGAATTGTTCTCCGAATTCAAGGCAGTGAAAGATGGAAATGTCTGGTATACCGGAAAGAACTTGTATCAGGCAACCGATACCGTCGGAGAGCTGATCAAAGATATGCATCTGATGCTGACAGACGGTGATGCATTTCAGATGACATTTCTTGAAAAAATGGAGTAGAAGAATGGAGCAGACAAGTTTTCATCAGGAAAATTTCAGACGGCGCACAAGATACACAGTAGTATTTCTGATTCTTGCAGCAGTATTCTGTGTTGTGACAGTGCTAAATATCAATACTGGAAATGTTCATATTCCGGTGCCGAAGATTCTGCGTATTCTCTTTCTGAAAGAAGGAGCAGCGACAGAGTACAATATTATATGGAAGATTCGTCTTCCGAGAATTCTGATGGCGGCACTGCTTGGTGGTGCATTATCTCTTTCAGGCTTTTTGCTGCAGACATTTTTTTCCAATCCAATCGCCGGACCTTTCGTTCTCGGAATTTCTTCCGGAGCGAAAATGGTCGTGGCACTTACAATGATCGTATATTTGAAATATATCGGCAGATTTTCTTCGTACACGCTGATTCTTGCAGCATTTATCGGATCACTGATCTCGACGGGATTTATACTTCTGATGTCGAAAAAAGTGCAGCATATGGCATCTCTTCTTGTTGGGGGAATCATGATCGGATATATCTGTTCGGCTATCACGGATTTTGTTGTGACATTTGCGGATGATTCTGATATTGTGAATCTGCACGGATGGTCACAGGGAAGTTTTTCTGGAATGAGCTGGAGCAATATTCGTGTGGCAGCAGTGGTTGTCGGACTTGCGGTGCTGTTTACATTTTTCTTATCTAAGCCGATCAGTGCGTATCAGCTGGGAGAAGCATACGCGCAGAGCATGGGCGTGAATATTAAGACATTTCGCGTGATTTTGATCTTGCTTTCCAGTATTCTGTCAGCGTGTGTGACAGCATTTGCGGGACCGATTTCCTTCGTGGGAATCGCAGTTCCGTTTCTTGCAAGGAAAGCATTTGGCACGTCAAAACCGATCGTGGTCATACCGGGAACGTTCTTTATGGGAGCTGTGTTCTGTATGATCTGCGACCTGATCGCACGAATGGCGCTGGCACCGGTGGAATTGAATATCAGTACGGTAACTTCTATTCTGGGTGCACCGATCGTTATCTATATGATGATACCGAAGGGAGGAAGAAAATAAGATGGCAGATTATTATTTTCAAATGAAAGACCTGTCGGTAGGTTATAATGGAAACTCCCTGATCCGTGATATTAATATCGGGATCAACAAGGGGGAGATCGTGACTTTGATCGGTCCGAATGGTTCGGGAAAGTCAACGATTTTGAAAAGTATTACAAGACAGTTGAAAGTCGTTGGAGGGAATGTATTTTTTGACGATACTTCTCTTCTGAAACTGCCGTACAAAGAGCTTGCGTCTAAGATGGCGGTCGTGTTGACGGATCGGATCAAGACAGAGTTGATGACATGTCATGATATTGTGGCGACCGGACGTTATCCTTATACGGGACGACTTGGGATTCTGACGCAGGAAGATGAACGGCTGGTGGAAGAAGCAATGCAGGCAGTTCATGCGCAGGAGCTTGGCAACCGTGATTTTAATGCGATCAGTGACGGTCAGAAGCAACGTGTTCTGTTGGCGAGAGCAATCTGTCAGGATCCGGATGTGATCGTTCTGGATGAGCCAACTTCATTTCTGGATGTGAAATATAAGCTGGAACTGTTGTCTATTCTTGAGAGGATGGCACGTCAGAAGAAGATTACGGTGATCATGTCTCTTCATGAAATCGATCTGGCACAGAAGATTTCGGACAAGATCATCTGTGTCAAAGGCGAGACGATTTCACATTACGGAAGTCCGGAGAAAGTGTTCACAGAAGAAATCATTCGGGAATTGTATGGAATCAATAATGGATATTTTGACCCACTTTTTGGAAGTATTGAACTTCCTGCGCCGGAGGGGGAGCCGGAAGTGTTCGTGATCTCTTCCGGTGGAACTGGAATCCCGGTTTATCGTCGGCTTCAGAAGGAACACATTCCGTTTGCAGCAGGTATTTTATATGAAAATGATATGGATTACCGGCTGGCCAGATTACTTGCGGCAGAAGTGATCACGGAAGAACCGTTTGAGGAGATTCGGGAAGAAACGCTTCAGAAAGCATTTGTGACAATGGGAAAATGTAAGCGCGTGATCAATGCCGGAGTAAAGATCGGTGCGTGGAACAAAGGGATTGAGAAGTTGCTTGAGAGAGCGGAAAAAGAAGGGAAATTATAAGAAAGAGTCACGTTAATGCTTAAAATTAATGTTTTAAAGCATTAACGTGACTCTTTTTGTTGCTATTCACTGTGTCGAATGGTAGAATAGAAACAATGACGACCTGTGAAAGGAAGTTATGTATAAAGAAAACAAGAGAAACTAACAGCGGAGGCTGTTAAATGAGTGGAGGAATTCTATGAGCAACAAAGGACAATCAGGAAAGCGAGCAAGCTTCTCGGGTAAGATCGGGTATGTGCTTGCAGTTGCGGGCTCAGCAGTCGGCCTGGGAAATATCTGGAGATTCCCGTATTTGGCTGCGAAGTACGGTGGAGGAATCTTTCTTCTCGTGTATTTGATTTTGACAGTAACTTTTGGATATGTTTTGATCATGTCAGAGACAGCACTTGGACGAATGACAAGAAAAAGTCCTGTCGGAGCATATCAGACTTTCGGTAAGACGAAATCATTCAAGATCGGTGGATGGCTCAACGCAGTGATCCCGATGTTGATCGTACCTTATTATAGTTCAATTGGTGGGTGGGTTATTAAGTATCTGGTAGAGTATCTGAGAGGAAATGTGCAGACCGTTGCACAGGATGGATATTTTACAGAATTTATTTCAGATTCTTTCCAGGTAGAAGCATGGTTTATCGTATTTGCCGTTCTTGTATTCTGCGTTATCCTTGCAGGAGTTGAGAATGGAGTAGAACGTGTTTCTAAGATCATGATGCCGATTCTGGTTATCCTTGCGATAATCGTTGCAATTTATTCTGTGACAAGACCGGGTGCGATCGAAGGTGTGAAATACTTCCTGATCCCAAATCCGAAGCATTTCTCTGCAATGACAGTTGTTGCAGCGATGGGACAGATGTTCTATTCTCTGTCAATCGCAATGGGAATTTTGTATACATATGGTTCTTACATCGGTAAAGATGTTGACCTTGAGAAGACTACAACACAGGTTGAGATTTTCGATACAGCGATCGCAATGCTTGCAGGACTTATGATCATTCCGGCTGTATTTGCATTCTCCGGTGGTAATCCGGATGACCTGCAGGCAGGACCGTCTCTGATGTTCATCACACTTCCGAAAGTATTTGCAAGTATGGGAGTTGGAAGAGTGGCAGGAATCCTGTTCTTCGTATTAGTACTTCTTGCAGCAGCAACAAGTGCAATCTCACTTCTGGAGACAAGCGTATCTACCTTCCAGGATGAGCTTCATTGGAGCAGACCGAGATGTTGTATCTTGATGGCTGTTGTTATGATCGTTATTGGAACATTATCATCCATGGGTTACGGATTACTGGATTTCATTCAGTTCTTTGGTATGGCAAGTCTGGACTTCTTCGACTTCCTGACAAACTCCGTGATGATGCCGCTTGCAGCACTTGCAACATGTTTCTTGATTATTCGTACAGTTGGATTTGACAAGATCGCAAGGGAGATCGAGCAGTCATCTGCATTTAAGAGAAAGAAATTATACATGTTCTTTTTGAAATATCTGGCACCAATCTTCCTGATTATTATATTATTAAGTTCTATTGCAAATGTATTGGGAATTATTTCTATGTAACAAGAAAAATGCTTGTTAAAATAGACGTGGAATGTTGCTGTAAATGTACCTGCATGGTATAATATGACTAGACTTGTAAAGTTTAGAAACAGTTCAGCCATACAACGAAGTGGTCATAAACTGACGGTCTTACGTTGTATGGCTGAATTGCAATAATTTTACATTTTAAGAAAATAATAGGAGTGATTAAGATGTATCAGGAAGAGTATAAGCGTTGGATGACAGCAGACCTGGAAGACGCAGATCTGATGCCGGAATTAGCAAAAATCGAAGGAAATGATGACGAGATCAAGGAGCGTTTCGCAGTTGCGCTGAAGTTTGGAACAGCCGGACTTCGTGGAGTGCTTGGAGCAGGAACAAACAGAATGAATATCTATGTTGTTCGTCAGGCTACACAGGGACTTGCCAACTGGGTGAAAACACAGGGTGGTACACAGACAGTAGCAATCAGCTACGACAGCCGTCTCAAGAGTGATGTGTTTGCGAAGACAGCAGCAGGAGTTCTTGCAGCGAACGGAATCAAAGTAAGAATTTACGATGCTCTGATGCCTGTACCGGCACTTTCCTTTGCAACACGTTATTATAACTGTAACGCAGGTGTTATGGTAACAGCATCCCACAACCCGGCGAAGTATAACGGATATAAGGCATACGGACCGGATGGATGCCAGATGACGGATGATGCAGCAGCAATCGTATACGAAGAGATCCAGAAGACAGATGTACTTACAGGTGCGAAGTATATGTCTTTCGCTCAGGGAGTTGAAGAAGGTCTGATCCGTTTCGTAGGAGATGACTGTAAGGATGCACTGTATGAGGCAATCGAGTCCCGTCAGGTTCGTCCGGGTCTGTGTAAGAGTGCAGGACTGAAGCTTGTATACAGCCCACTGAATGGATCTGGATTAGTACCGGTAACACGTGTACTTAAAGACATCGGAATCACAGATGTAACAATCGTACCGGAGCAGGAGTACCCGAATGGATATTTCACAACATGCAGCTACCCGAACCCAGAGATCTTTGCAGCACTTGAGCTGGGACTGAATCTTGCGAAAGAGACAGGCGCAGACCTCATGCTTGCAACAGACCCAGATGCAGACCGTGTAGGAATCGCTATGAAGTGCCCGGACGGATCTTATGAGCTTGTTTCAGGAAATGAAGTCGGAGTTCTTCTTCTTGACTACATCGCAGCAGGACGTATCGAGAAAGGCACAATGCCTGAGAAACCGGTAGCAGTGAAATCTCTCGTATCTACACCACTTGCAGATGCAGTTGCAGAGCATTACGGAGTAGAACTTCGCAATGTACTGACAGGATTCAAATGGATTGGAGATCAGATTGCGAACCTCGAGGCAGCAGGAGAAGTTGACCGTTTTATCTTCGGATTTGAAGAGAGCTACGGATACCTTGCAGGACCTTATGTACGTGATAAAGATGCGATCATCGGATCTATGCTGATCTGTGAGATGGCCGCTTACTACAGAAGCATCGGAAGCTCACTGAAACAGAGACTGGAAGAGATCTACGCACAGTACGGACGTTATCTCAACAAGATCGATAGCTTTGAATTCCCGGGACTGAGCGGAATGGATAAGATGTCAGGAATCATGGAAAATCTTCGTAAGAATCCTCTGGAAGAGATCGCAGGATACAAAGTAGCCAGCGTGATCGATTACGAGAAGACAGAAGAAACAGGACTTCCGAAGGCTAACGTACTTGTTTACAAACTGGAGAACAACGAGACAGTAATCGTTCGTCCATCCGGAACAGAGCCGAAGATCAAGATCTACTACACAACACTCGGTAAAGATCTTGCGGAGGCAGAAGCTGAGAAAGAGAAGCTTGCAGAAGCACTGAAACCTATTATGGAGTAATAGAAGATGGGAAAGGGGATCAGATATCTGGTCTCCTTTTTCACTGTCGTAAAAAAATAAGTAGTAAATATGTAGCATATATGTTAAAATCAATACATTACAGTAAAGTAATAAAGTGATTAGAGAACGAAACAGATGGAGGAATATTACGATGTATATAACATGTCTTGATGTAGAGGGAGTACTTGTACCGGAGATCTGGATTGCATTCGCAGAGGCGAGTGGAATTCCGGAACTCAAGAAGACAACAAGAGACGAACCTGACTATGATAAACTGATGAATTGGAGACTTGGAATTCTGAAAGAGCATGGTCTCGGACTGAAAGAGATCCAGGAGACAATCGCAAAGATCGATCCGCTTCCGGGAGCGAAAGAGTTCTTAGATGAGCTCCGCACATTCAGCCAGGTAATTCTGATCAGTGATACATTTACACAGTTTGCCACACCGCTGATGGAGAAGCTGGGCTGGCCGACACTGTTCTGCAACAGTCTGGAAGTAGCAGAGGACGGCGAGATCACGGGATTCAAGATGCGCGTAGAGCAGTCTAAACTGAGTACTGTGAAAGCACTGCAGTCTATCGGATTCGACACGATCGCAAGCGGAGATTCCTACAATGACCTTGGCATGATCCAGGCAAGTAAGGCAGGATTCTTGTTCCGCAGCACAGAGCAGATCAAAGCAGATCATCCGGAACTTCCGGCATATGAGACTTATGATGAGCTTCTGACAGCAATTAAAGACGCAATGAAATAGAGGATGAAAATACGAAAAAGCATCTGCACAGCCTGAATTGGCCGGTTGCAGATGTTTTTTTATATGTTAGGAAAGTTCTTTCCTAACATATAAAAAAACGCTCCGCTTAGGATGCGCACTGCGGTGTACAAGGTAGGCGTCGCAAGCGTCTACGTTTCACTTCGGTCGTTGCTGGACGAGCGTCACTGGCGCTCAGCAACGCCGCAGGCGCAAGAATGTGCCGAGCACATTCTTTGTTCTATATAGATTAATGTAGAAAATCATGATAAGATAGAAAGACAAAGAAGTATTAGCAGAATCAGCAGTATAGAAAAATGGAATCTGTAAGATTGGATGAATAAACAGGAAAGGACTACAACCAACATGTTATACGATGAAATCATGAAGATAGTGACACTGGCAGGGGAACTGATGCTTCAGGCACAGGACGAGGAACTGACAGTTTTTGATAAAGAAGGAACCGCAAACTTTGTGACAAAGCATGACAAGGAGATTCAGTTTTATCTGATTCAGAACCTGCGTCAGCTTATACCGGAAGCGACATTTCTTGCAGAGGAAGACGGGATGCAGCAGGAACTTGGAGATGGCTATTGTTTCATTATAGATCCGATTGACGGAACGACGAACTTTATTTTTGATTACAAGCATAGTTGCATTTCAGTCGGATTGACAAAGTTTGGAAGAATGCTGTTTGGCTGTGTTTACAACCCTTACACAAGAGAAATGTATTCCGCTGTGAAAGGTGAAGGGGCGAAGCTGAACGGAAAAGAGATTCACTGTTCGGATAAAGGACTTGCAGATAATCTGGTTGCATTCGGAACTGCACGGTATCAGACAGAAGATACAGACAGAATCTTTGACCATGCGAAGAAGCTGTATCTGAACAGCCTTGGAATTCGTGCCGGTGGTTCTGCAGCACTTGATATCTGCCGTGTGGCATCCGGTGCAAATGGAGTCTATCTTGAACTAATGCTGTATCCGTGGGATTATGCGGCAGCATCACTGATCGTGATGGAAGCCGGAGGGTTTATCTCAACAGCAGAGGGTGGAATGATCACGTTGGATCAGCCGTGTTCCATCCTGGCAGCAGGACGGCAGTGCTGGAAGGAAGCAAGCCAGTTGTTGAGTGAATAATCAGAAGAATGGAATAGAGAGAAAAAATAGAAGGGAACTGAATTCATATGTTTACGCATGAGATGATAAAGTCTTTTAATCAGTTGGAGATGGATGTATATAATTATATTATCAGCAATGAAGAGAAAGTAGTATATATGAAAGTACGTGAACTGGCAGAGGAGGTTCATGTTTCGACAACAACGATCCTTCGCTTTTGTAAAAAGGTAGGATGCGAGGGATATTCTGAATTTCGTTTGAAATTAAAACAGGAAGTCAACAGCAAAGAACAGAAGAAAATCAATATGGATCTTACTGCGGTTAAAGATTTCTTTGAGAGGGTGCAGACACAGGCATTTGCTGAGAATATCCAGGAAGCTGTGAAGTTACTTACAAAGGCATCGTCAATTATATTTGTAGGAGTGGGAAATTCTTCTATTATAGGAAAGTATGGAGCAAGATATTTTAATAATGTAGGTTGGTTTTCTTTTGCAATTGATGATCCATTTACTCCGGTATTTCGCGGAAAAGGTGAGAGGACAGCTACGGTTGCATTGTCTGTATCATGAGAGACAGAGCAGACACTGATGCTGGCAGAAAAGCTGAAAAGAAGAGGGAGCAGCCTGATATCTATTACAAATAAGGCAAACTGTTCTTTGGCGAAGATGAGTGACTGCAATATAAATTATTATGTTTCAGAGTATAAAAAAGACGAAAATTATGATCTGACATCCCAAATGGCAGTCGTTTTTATTTTGGAATTAATCGGAAGAGAATTGGAGGGCGTCCATAACGATACAGATGATCTGTTTCAAAATGATATGGAAGACTTATTTCATTAAGGTTGTAGAATGTAATGGTACGAATAGTAACCAGATAAGTAACAAAAAAAACAGGATACACGAAAAAGTATCATAATATACAAAAAAGGAAAAGGAAAACAGTGCATTTTACACAATAAAGTAGAATGCCCTGTTTTTTTTATGTAACAAATTCCGTCTATATGGAACGGAAACCAGAAACAGGAAAAAGTACTGACAAAATGGAAAATGCCTGTTATACTAGCACCATCAAAACAAATGGGAAAAAATTAAGGAGGAAACAATCATGGTAATTCGATTATTTTGTGCAGCAGGAATGTCAACAAGTCTTCTGGTAAAAAAGATGGAAGAGGCAGCAAAGGAAAAAGGAAAAGATGCTGACATCGCAGCATATCCATTTACAGATATGGAACGCATGATTGAAGGCGTGGATGTAGCACTGCTCGGACCACAGGTAGGATATCAGCTTGCCAGAGCAAAAGAGATCTGTGATCCAAAAGGGGTTCCGGTAGATGTGATCCCAATGCAGGATTATGGAATGTGCAATGGAATGAATGTTTTGAAATTTGCATATAAGCTTGCGAAAAATAAATAAGAGAAAACAAAGATACACAATTTAAAGCAAAAAAACAGAGCAAAGGGTAGCAGCAAATGAAAGAGAAATTTAACGAAAAAGTAATCCCTGTGATCCTTAAGTTTATTAATACAAAGGGAATACAGTCAATAAAAAATGGTATGGTGACTTCCATGTCTCCTCTGATCATCGGATCAATCTTCCTGATCCTGTCAAACTTTCCGATAAAGGCAGTTGTCGATGTATTAGAGTCTACAGGAATCAAAGCAGTATTAGATCAGGCATGTGGCGCAACATTCTCCATCAGTGCGATGATCGCAGTTATCGGTATCAGCTATAGCTATGCGAAACTGGAAAATCAGGAACCACTCAACTGTGCAATTATTTCATTGGCATCATTCTTGATTCTGATGCCTTCGTCCAAAACAACAGAAAGTGGAGAAGTTGTTGGTGGAATCATTGATAAGACATGGACAGCAGGACAGGGAATGATTGGAGCAATCATTGTCGGATTGATCGTACCGCTTGTTTACTGCTGGTTTTTGAAGAAAAATATACGTATTAAAATGCCGGCCGGAGTTCCGGAAGGTGTAACAAATGCATTCTCAGCATTAATCCCGGCATTCGTAATCCTGACAGGGACTGCAGTAATTCACGGTATCTGTTCTATTGGATTCAACACAACAGGTATGGAAATTATTTACAAAGTTGTTCAGACACCACTTCAGAAAATGACAGACTCCCTTGGTGGAGCAGTTCTGATGTGCTTTACAGGACCATTCCTGTGGTTCTTCGGAGTTCATGGTTCAACAGTAGTTGGTGGAATCATGACAGGACTTTTACAGGCAAACAGTCTTGCAAACCAGGCTATTATTGACAGTGGTGTAGAACTTACAATAGCAAACGGAGGCCATATTGTAACACAGCAGTTTTATGATCAGTTTATCAATATAACAGGTGCAGGTATCACAATCGGACTTGTAATGTATATGTTCTTCTTTGCAAAATCAAAACAGTTGAAAGCACTTGGTAAAGTGGGAATTATTCCGGCATTATTTGGAATCAATGAGCCAGTTCTGTTTGGTACTCCGATCGTTATGAACCCAATGCTTGCAATTCCGTTTATTGGAATGCCTGTGATCGCATGTTTAATTCAGTATTTTGCACTGTATACAGGAATCTGCCCATTATATGGAGCAACACAGATCCCATGGACTTGTCCACCGATTATCTCAGGATTCCTTTTAGCAGGATGGAAAAGTGCTTTGCTTCAGTTAGTAATCCTTTGTGTTTCATTCTTTGTTTATCTGCCATTCATTAAGAAGGTTGACAAGATGAATCTGGTTCAGGAGAAGAATCAGCCAGTAGAAGATGAGGATGAAGACTGGTAAAATCAGAATTTAAAAATAATAAAAGCAGGACAGGAGACAAAAATGGACGAAAAATTTGAATTGGCATGTTTTCAGATTATTACATATGTAGGTACAGCAAGAACACATTTTATCAATGCAATCCATTGTGCGAAAGAGGGAAAATATGATGAGGCAGCAGAGCTGATCAAACAAGGAGATGAAGCCTTTTCACTTGGGCATAACGCTCATGCAGACCTTCTGACAATGGATGCAAACGGAGAGATTTCTAATGGATACATGCTTCTGATGCATGCAGAAGATCAGCTTATGAGTGCAGAGAGTTTCCGTATTCTCGCAGATGAATTCATTGTACTGTATAAGAGAATTGATGAGAAATAATCATCAAGATGTAATTGAATATAGAAACAGAAAAGTTGGGGGCAAAAGCCCCCAACACTATTATACAAAGCAATTAAGACAACAGGAAGGAAATAACAATGGGATTTCGAAAAGATTTTCTCTGGGGCGGCGCAGTTGCTGCTCATCAGCTGGAAGGTGCCTATGATCGAGATGGAAAAGGCTTGAGCATTATGGACGTTGTAACCAGCGGAGATGTAAATACAAGAAGAAGAATAACAGGTGAAATACTAAAAGGCGAGAATTATCCGAATCATGAAGCAATCGATTTTTATGATTACTATAAAGAAGATATCCGCTTATTTGCGGAAATGGGATTCAAGTGTTTCCGTACAAGTATTGCATGGACACGTATCTTCCCAAATGGCGATGAAGAACAGCCGAATGAAGCCGGATTAAAATTCTATGATGACATGTTTGATGAGTGTCTGAAATATGGGATCGAACCAGTGATCACACTGAGTCATTTTGAGATGCCTCTGCATCTTGTACAAGAGTACGGTGGATGGAGAAACAGAAAACTGATTGATTTCTTCGTGAAATTTGCAGTAACATGCTTTGAGCGATACAAAGACAAAGTAAAATACTGGATGACATTTAATGAGATTAATAATCAGGCAGATATCGGTGACGGATTCATGCTTTACGCTAATTCCGGGATTGTAGTTAAACCAGAAGAAAATGTAGAAGAATTGATGTATCAGGCATCTCACTACGAACTGGTTGCCAGTGCCGAAGTGATAAAAGCAGGACATAAGATCAATCCGGAATTTCAGATTGGCTGCATGATCGCAATGTGCCCGATCTATCCGGCTACCTGCCGTCCGGAAGATATACTGCAGGCTGAAAAAGCCATGCAGAAAAGATATTATTATACAGATGTGCATGTAAAAGGAGAATACCCTGTAAATATTTTGAAATACTGGGAAAGAAAAGACCTTAAGATTGACGTAACAGAAGAAGATCTTGCAGTGTTAAAACAGGGCTGTGTCGATTACATTGGTTTCAGTTATTATATGTCTTTCTGTACAAAAGCAGAACCAGACAATCCGGAATATGATTACCGTGGAGAAAAGGATCGTATAAAGAACCAGTATGTAAAGGCAAGTGAATGGGGATGGCAGATTGATCCGATTGGACTGCGCTATTCATTGAACTGGTTTACAGATCGCTACAAAGTACCATTGTTTATCGTAGAAAATGGATTTGGAGCATATGATACTTTAGAAGAGGATGGAAGCATCCACGATCCATACCGTGTGGAATATCTGCAGCACCACATTTCAGAAATGAAAAAGGCGGTAGAGGAAGATGGTGTAGATCTGATGGGTTATACACCATGGGGATGCATCGACCTTGTCAGTGCAGGAAGCGGTGAGATGGATAAGAGATATGGATTCATCTATGTGGATAAACATAACGATGGAACAGGAGATTTGTCCAGAAGAAAGAAAGATTCTTTCGAGTGGTATAAAGAAGTTATTTCAACAAACGGCGAAAATATCAATTAGTTGACAAGATGATTGTTAAAGAAGAGTGTCTATATCAAGGAACGATAAAAGGTTCTGATATAGACACTTTTTTGGTTACTGATTTTATAGTATTGGGCAAATGGGATTTGTTGAGTATTTTAGTGAACAATGTTACAATACTAGTAGTATCAGATTGTGTAGATAAAGTTGCAGAGTAGAAAGCGAGGGGAAATATTATGCATCCGGTAATAAGCATTGGAAAACAAAATTTCGCATCATTGCGGGAGAACAACTGCTTTTATATAGATAAATCTGACCTGATCAGAGAATGGTGGGAATCACAGGATGAGATCACACTGATTACAAGACCTCGTCGTTTTGGCAAGACATTAAATATGAGTATGCTGAATAATTTCTTCTCGAACCTATATACGGATAAGAAGAAATTATTCGAAGATCTTTCTGTCTGGAAAGAAGAAAAATATCAGAAATTACAAGGAACATATCCAGTGATATTCATTAGCTTTGCTACAATTAAAGGTGCTGATTATCAGGATGCAAGAGATGGAATCATCATGGCGATCAATGAAGCATATTCCGAGCATCGTTATCTCCTGGAATGGAACGGCCTTACAGAAGGTGAGCGAAGATGCTTTGAAGAACTGGATAATTACGCCAAGAATCCAGGAATGAAAGAACCGGTAGCAAATGATACAATCTGCAATGCAGTTAAGAATCTGTCCAATTGTCTGTATCGTTATTATGAGAAGAAAGTTCTGATTCTTCTGGACGAATACGATACACCGATGCAAGAAGCATATCTCTATGAATATTGGGAAGAATTCATTGCTTTTATAAGAAACTTTTTCAATGCAACATTTAAAACCAATCCATATCTTGAAAGAGCAATGATGACTGGCATCACGAGAGTGTCGAAGGAATCGGTATTTTCTGATTTGAACAACTTAAATGTTGTTACAACAACATCAGAAGAATATGAATCAAGCTTTGGATTTACTGAAGAAGAAGTATTCCATGCATTGGAAACAATGGGAATGTCACAAGAAAAACAGCTTGTAAAATCCTGGTATGACGGATTTATATTTGGAAAACAGAAAGACATTTATAATCCGTGGTCTATCACAAACTATCTGGATAAAAAACAATTGCGTCCGTATTGGGCAGATACAAGTTCGAATGGTTTGATCAATCGACTGATCAGACAATCCTCATCGGAAATCAAAGAACGGATGGAAGAGCTTCTGCAAGGAAAAGAAATCGTAGTAAATTTTGACGAACAGATTGTGTTTGAACAGCTGGATCAGGATGAGAATGCCATCTGGAGTCTGATGCTGGCAAGCGGATATCTGAAGGCAACAGACGTAGAATATCGAGGAGTTCTAAGAGAACCATGGTATCATCTGATGATTACTAATTTGGAAACAACCGCAATGTTCTCAAATTTATTTAAGGGATGGTTTCATCAGAGCAGATCGAATTATAATCAATTTATGAAGGCACTGCTCGCCGGTGATCTGGATGCGATGAACTATTATATGAATCAGGTTTCAATGGCAACATTTAGTTACTTTGACACATCAGGAAATGAAGAAGGACCAAGTGAGCCGGAACGATTTTATCATGGCTTTGTATTGGGATTGATTGCGGATCAGGCAGATCAATATGAAATCTGTTCGAATCGAGAGAGCGGATTTGGAAGATATGATGTAATGATGATTCCAAGGGAACAGGGAGATAAACAATATCCTGCAATCATTATGGAGTTTAAAGTTCGTAACTCAAGGAAAGAAAAAACGTTGGAAGAGACAGTGGAGCATGCGCTGAATCAGATTGAAGAAATGAACTATGATGCACAGCTTTTTGCACGTGGATTCAAAAAAGAAGAAATCAGACATTATGGATTTGCATTTGAAGGAAAGAAGATTCTAATCGGGATGCGAGAATAATGTTACAAAACATAGTGAAAAAGTGCAGAAAAATGTTACAGAAACCGATAAAAAACGCAGAAAAATGTAACGAAACACATCGAATAACCTCGGAAAAATGTAGATATGAGGTGGATCTGGCGGGATTATGAAAAGTTATCCACATTTTATAAACAAAAAAATTGAGTTATAAATAATAGCGAAGAAGAGTCAATATTCGAGTTTGTTAAGAAATCCAGAAATATTGACTCTTCTTTTTTGAACCTATGAAGAGGTAAAATAAAGGGTATAAGTTTTTCACCTACCCCCGATACTCCCCCGGTTGGCAGTGATACTTCTCCTGAAATTTCTTATAGAAGAAGGTGACATTTTCATATCCGGCTCGCTGGGCAATTTCGGTTACCGGAAGTGCTGTCTGTCTCAGCAGGTTGGCGGCAGTCTGCAGTTTCTGCGCCTGGATCAATTGAATATAAGTCATACCGGTATATTTCTTGAGAAGACGCGTGACATAGTTTGGACTGATATGGAAAAAGTCAGCGACAGATTCCTGTGTACATGTTCTGAAATTCCGTTCCATATAACGCAGCATAGGAATCACAACGCTGTTGTGTGAGTAGGAGTCCCCCCTTGTCAAATCGTCTTCATAGACATTGATCAATTCCGCCATGATCGTGTAAAAAAGATGCATGATGATATCTGTAGAATTAATGGATGGATCAAAGCACTCACAGAACAGTTCATTAAAGAACATCGGAATTCTACGGTCGTTTTCTGAGTGGAAAAGCAGGTAGTGGTCATGGTCAGTCTTTTCGTTGATCGCATTAATAAAAAAGCGGGAGAGTATACTGTCATTAGAAAACTGATTAAACATATGCTCACGCAGAAAGTCCGTCTTGGGGATAATGCTGATCATGATATCATTCTCTCCAAGCGGAGCAATTGAGTGCGGGCAGTTTGTGTCAATCAGGAGAACCTGGTTCTTTTGCAGAGTGATCGGGTGTCCGTCAATAACCTGCGGGCAGCTTCCGGAATAGACATAGTTAATCTCAATGTGGGTATGGATATGTTCTGGAACTGTACTGAAGCGGGAATTCTTCTTAATTGATATTTCCGAGAGTTCCGCATTAAGTCCGGGAGAGTGATCGGCTGGCTTGTTGTCAAGTGGGGAATAAGCAACATCTAAGTCCAATATAGTGTATTCTACGCCATTACATTGTTTTCTCGGCATATCTTTCCAGCCATCATAGACATATCCATTGCGATATTTCTCCTCACTTGGGGATAACGTGGTAAGATAATGATGTAGTGCTTTCAGATTCATAAGACAGGTACCTCCTTTGCATGAAGTGTAGCAGATTGTGTGGAAATGGTCAATAAAAAGTGAGGAATCTGATATTTTTTTCTAATATGTGGTTGGCTATAATATAGACAATAAAGAAATGCATTTCGAGAAACTATTAGATATTAAGTGTGAGTGATGAATGGGAGGAACGTACATCATGGCAAAAGAAGATTATGGACAGCTGGCAAAGGAAGCAGTAGCTGCTGTTGGAGGGAAAGAAAATATTGTTAGTGTATCAAATTGTATGACACGTTTACGTTTTGTTTTGAAGGATGATACAATTCCAAATAAGGATGAGGTGAGCAAGATTAAGGGTGTCAAAGGCGTTATGAATCAGGGTGGTCAGTACCAGGTGATCATTGGTACTCATGTAAGTGAAGTAGTTAAGTTTGTAAAGACAGAAGCCGGAATCACAGGGAACAGTAAGGCGGTAAATAAAGAAGATTACCAGGTGATGAAAAAAGACAGTCTTTGGAACCGTTTCTTTAAGGTGATCTCCGGATGTATCATGCCAATGATAGGTCCAATGATCGCAGGAGGAATCTTGAAAGGAATCCTTGTCATTCTTACAACAATGGGTATCCTCACAAACACAGATGGAACATACCTTGTACTTTATGCAGCATCTGATGCAATTATGTACTTTATGCCGATTATCGTAGGATTTTCATGCGGAAAGATTTTTGATTGTAATCCGTATACGACGGCTGCAATCGGAGCGGCGCTTGTATATCCGAATCTGGTGGCAGCGATTGCAGCAGAAGGTGGAATCACATTCCTCCATATTCCGGTATCTACAACAACTTATGCGAACACATTATTCCCAATCATTCTGGCATCTTTCTTCGCAAGCAAGGTGGAAAAGCTGGCAAAGAAGGTGCTTCCAGAGATGATTCAGTTAATGATGGTTCCTACAGTTGTACTTGCATTGACAGTTCCGCTTTCTTATTTAGTGATCGGACCGGTTATGCAGTATGTTTCTAATGGACTTTCAACTGTAGTTTGTGGAATCTTTAATTTCAGTCCAATCCTTGGAGGCTTGCTTTTTGGAGCATTCTGGCAGTTAGTTGTTCTCCTTGGTTTGCATGCAGCATTTATCCCGGTATTGATGAATAACCTGTTTACACTTGGAAGCGATCCAATCAACGCGATTCTCGGATTGACAGTATGGGCACTTGCCGGAGTAGCACTTGGATATTCACTTAGAACAAAAGATCCGGATAAACGTAGCGCCGGATTCGGTAGTCTTGCATCCGCACTCTGTGGAGTAACAGAGCCGGCAATCTATTCTATCGCTGTGCCAAATATGAAATTATTTGCCTGTGCATGGGTAGGCGGAGGAATCTCCGGAGCAATTCTTGGAGGACTCGGAGCAAAATTATATGCACTTGCAGGAGACGGACTTTTCCGTATTCCTGGAATGATTAATCCAGCTGGACTGGACGTCAGCTTCTATGGATTTATCGCATGTGCAGTACTCGCTTTTGGAGTTTCAGCGGTACTGGCATATATTGTACAGGGAAAAGAAGAAAAGAAAAATTAATTGTAGATAGTAATGATATGAGGTAGACGAAGGATGAAGAACGGATTATATCCATTTTTTTGGCAGCATGGAGAAGAACATGCGGTATTGAGTGAATATATGGACAAGATAGCAGAGAGTGGGATGAAAGGGGTGTGCATTGAGGCACGCCCACATCCGGACTTCGTTGGAGAGCAGTGGTGGAGTGATCTGGATCTGATTCTTGCGAAAGCAAAAGAAAATGAGATGAAGGTCTGGATTCTCGATGATTCCCATTTTCCAACAGGATATGCGAATGGAAAAGTAAAAGAATGCTATCCACAGTATCTGAAGAAATATCTGGATATGCGTCGCTATGATGTGCAAGGACCGATGCGACAGATGCGCATTGATTTAAAGCTTTTAAAAGGAAGACCGTGGGACAAGCCGGATCCGGAGCAGAAAATCTTGAAAGTCTACATGGCAAAACGAAGCAGCCGTTATACAGAGCAGGGAGATCCAGTTGATGCAGAGACACTAACGGATATTACGGATTGCATGGACATGGAAAAACGCCTTCTGACATTGGATGTTAAAGACGGTGCGTGGAGTATTTTTATTCTGTATCTAACCAGAAAAGGTGGTGAAGAGGCGACAAAAGATTACCTTAATCCACTTGTAAAAGAAGCAACGCAAATTCTCATTGATGAGGTTTATGAACCTCACTATGCACATTATAAAGATGATTTCGGAACGTTGATTGAAGGTTTCTTCTCAGATGAACCGAGATTTGGAAATGAAAAAGGAACGGAAGCACGAATCGGATCTGATATGGTTCTTCCATGGAGAGAAGGCCTTGAAAAAGAGCTGGAATTTGATGCAAAATATCTGCCGCTTTTATGGGTAAATGCAAACGGTGCTGAAGCAGAAATTCGTTACCGCTACATGGATCTGATCACAACGCTGTATCGTGATAATTTTACAAATGTTCTTTCAGACTGGTGCCATGCACATGGTGTGATGTATCTTGGACATACAATTGAAGACAACGGTGCACATGCAAGACTCGGTTACGGAACAGGACATTATTTCCGTGGACAGGAGACGATGGACTACGCAGGAATCGATGTGATCGGAGGTCAGATCGTTCCGGGGATGAATTATCATCATGACGCATTCAATACCGGTGGAAGCAATGGAGAATTTTACCATTATGCACTTGCAAAACTGGCTTCATCCGCAGCACATTTAGATCCACTCAAGAACGGTAATTCTATGTGTGAAGCCTTCGGAGCTTACGGATGGAACGAAGGACTGAAGATGATGAAATGGATCGCAGATCACCTGATCGTCCGTGGAATCAATCACATTGTTCCACATGCTTTTGATCCAAAGAAATTCCCGGACTTCGACTGCCCACCGCATTTCTATGCGCATGGAATGAATCCGCAGTTTCGGTATTTCTCAACATTCAGTAATTATGTGAATCGTCTGATGGAATTGTTCCGGGATGGAACACACCCGGCGAAAGTCGGAGTGCTCTACCCGGCTGAGCAGGAATGGGGCGGAGAGTATATGCCAATCGAGAAACCGGCAAGAGCACTAACAGAACATCAGATCAGCTTTGATATCATTTCACTGGATTACCTTGCGGGCGCAGAGCTGCAGGAGAAACAGTACAGTATCAATGGACAGAATTTTGAGGTGCTGGTTGTTCCTTATAGCACTTTCCTGCCACAGCAGGGAAAAGAGCTTCTTAGTCAATTAGAGCAGTCGGGAGTTCGTGTGATCTATCTTGAAAAAGAGATTTATAACTTTGATGTGCAGAAAGAATTAGGACAATATCAGGCAGTAAAATTTACTAATGCGTATCCGGAGCTTGCAGTCGGAGAATATATGAAAAATAATGTGTATTGTCTTATGTTATTTAATGAAAATATCGGAAATACAATCGACACAGAACTGACAATTTCAGACGGAAATACAGTCTACCGTTACGATGCATTTGCCAATACTTTGACAGAAGTATCACAGACAGCAAGGCTTGTTCTGCAACCATATGAATCAGTGGTATTTCTTCAGGGAGAAGAAAGTCAAGTGAAGGCGATTGCAGAAAAATTGGAGGCTGGTTTCACTGGAGAATTTGATAGAGAAAGTGGCAAGAAGTCATTTGGCACAGATGGTGAAATGGAAGACAGAACCAATCTGCTTCCGGAAAAATGGAAAGTAACATTTGCAGACAGCTGTTCCTATCCAGAATTCATAGAAACAGTTCCGACAGAAAAGCTAGATCTGATCAGCAGTATTACAGGATTTGAAAATAAATCCGGAACCGTGCGCTATGAAGGAACAACCCAGCTAGAAAAGAAAAATATAGAAAGAAGTATTTGGCTTGATCTGGGCAATGCCTATGAGACAGCGGAAGTGTTTGTAAATGGAAAATCCGCAGGTGTTCGTATCTGTAAGCCATATCGCTTTGAGTTGACAGGACTTCTTAAAGAGGGTGAGAACCGGCTGGCAATTGAGGTAACAAATACACTAGGTACACAGATGAGAGATGCAATCAGCCATTATCTGCCAATTGAACCGTTTGGCGTTGAAGGAATGGTGCATCTTTACATGGGAAAATAAATCAGAAAAATCAGAAAAATTCAGCAGGAGGCAGTAAGATGAGTTTACCGGAAAATTTTTTGTGGGGCGGCGCAACAGCAGCAAATCAGTGTGAGGGTGCATATAATGTGGATGGAAGAGGGCTGGCCAATGTCGATATATGTCCGGCAGGAAAAGACCGATTCAAGGTAATGCTTGGACATGGAGAGACGTTAGAGCCGGACACAGGGCATGTTTATCCGGCAATGCAAGGAATCGATTTCTATCATCATTACAAAGAAGATATCGCGCTTCTAGGTGAAATGGGTTTCAAGACATTTCGTCTGTCGATTGCCTGGTCAAGAATCTTTCCAAACGGTGATGATGCAGAACCAAATGAAGCAGGACTTCAATTCTATGAAAATGTATTTAAAGAATGCCACAAATACGGAATTGAGCCACTTGTTACAATTACACATTTTGATTGCCCGATTCATCTGACCAAAGAGTACGGAGGCTGGAAGAACCGAAAACTGATTGAGTTCTATAAGAAACTTGTAACAGTACTCTTTACAAGATACAAAGGACTTGTAAAATACTGGCTGACATTTAATGAGATCAACATGATTCTGCACCTTCCATTTATGGGGGCGGGACTTGTCTTTAAAGAAAGAGAAAATGAGACACAGGCGAAATATCTTGCAGCACATCATGAACTGGTAGCGTCTGCAGAAGCAACAAGAATCGCTCATGAGATCGATCCAGAGAATAAGGTCGGATGTATGCTGGCAGCAGGTCAGACATATCCATACTCCTGTGCGCCAGAAGATGTATGGAAAGCGATGGGAAAAGATCGTGAAAATTACTTCTTCATTGATGTACAGGCAAGAGGTGAATATCCGGCTTATGCAAAGAAATTCTTCGAAAGAGAAGGAATCCAGCTCGATATTACAGAAGAAGATGAAAAACTCCTGAAAGAAAATACAGTTGATTTTGTTTCATTTTCTTACTACTCTTCCAGATGCGCAAGTGCGGATGCAAGCGTTGACACAACAGATGGAAATGTATTTGCTACAGTAAAGAATCCACATCTGAAAGCAAGTGAATGGGGATGGCAGATCGATCCGCTGGGACTTCGTATTACAATGAATGCACTGTATGACAGATATCAGAAGCCGCTTTTTATCGTAGAAAATGGACTTGGTGCGGTGGATCAGCCGGATGAGAACGGTTATGTGGAAGACGACTATCGTATAGAATATTTAAAAGCACATATTTTGGCTATGATGGACGCTGTAGAGATTGACGGTGTGGAAATTATGGGTTATACTTCATGGGGGTGCATTGATTTAGTTAGTGCTTCAACCGGTGAAATGAAAAAGCGTTATGGCTTTATCTATGTCGATAAAGATGACAATGGAAATGGAACGCTTAGACGTACAAAGAAGAAATCATTTGACTGGTATAAGACCGTAATTGAGACCAATGGACAATGTTTAAAAGAAAGAGGCGAGAAGTAGGTATGTTTTCATTTTTTAAGAAAAAACAGGCTCCTGCAGAGGAGAAAAAGGCATTTGCCGTAAAGGCTTATCTGTCAGGAAAAGTAGTACCAATCGAGGAAGTAAAGGACGAAGTGTTCTCATCTAAAGCATTAGGTGACGGACTTGCAATCGAGCCGGTTGAGAATGTGATCGTGGCACCATGTGACGCAACAGTATCTGTACTGATGGAAGGATCCAGACATGCAGTTGGACTTACACTTGCGAACGGAGTAGAGCTTCTGATCCACGAAGGAATCGACACAGTGAACATGGAAGGTGACGGATTCGAGTACTTCGTGAAAGAAGGAGACAAGGTAAGCGCAGGAGACAAGCTGCTCTCATTTGATCCGGAGAAGATCAAAGCACACGGATATGAGAAAACATGTATTCTCGTAGTTACGAACGGAGACGATTATCCGGATATGAAGCTGCACACAGGAATGGATGCAGTACAGGGCGAGACAGTGATCGCTGAATTCTAATCAATTTTGAAAGAGATGAAAAATTAAGAGACAGATACTTTTCCAATGCGAGAAAAGGCTCTGTCTCTTTTTGGTGTAAAATACGGAAAAATGGTGAAAATTCACAAGAAATCACAAATATACCGCAACAATATTGATGAAAAAACGGGAGATAGAGCTTCAGGCTAGACTAGACGAAGCTGAGGCACAGCTTAAGGACAGAGAAATTACGATTGAGAAGTCAGGGTCAATTGCTGATTCAGCAATGCAGTTAAGCGGCGTATTTCAGGCAGCACAGGAAGCTGCTGACACCTATCTTAAATCGATAAAAGCAACGGCGCGGCATGTATAGGAATTCTTGAGATACCGGCGATTGACCTGAAGCTTCCGGTACTGAGTGAGTGGAGCTATCCGTTTCTGAAGAGGGCACCTTGTCGCTATTCGGGCAGTGCTTATCTGGATAATCTCGTGATCACGGTACATAATTACAGAACATATTTCGGGAAGCTGAAGGAACTGGAAGTTGGAACTGAGGTGATCTTCACAGATGCAGCCGGGAACCGGTTCGAATACAAAGTGGCGGCGGTAGAGGCACTGACTCCACAAAGCGTGGAAGATATGACAAGCGGAGAGTGGGCGTTAAGTTTGTTCACATGTACGCTGGATGGGAAGAGCAGAGTGACAGTGCGGTGTGAGGCTGCTGATCGCACATCGTGTGAGGTAAAGAGTGAAAGATTTGTTTGACATAAGAAAAAAGAAATGCTAATATAATAAATAGAAAGGTGCTACCGATGACGGTTCGCCTGATGTTTTATAGGGTTAAATAACCGCTCAAGTTTTCTCAGGTCGTTGGGCGGTTATTTTTGCGTCTTGGAATCATGCTTTCCACGCACGTAACCAAGGCTATAAAAAGTCGCACACAGTGAAATAACTGCGATAAGGTCAGTAATGGTCAGCATAGGCCAATTCTCCTTTCCAAGATTTCTCAAATGAGAGATGATCTATGTAATCGGAGCTATAAACTCTCCGCGCAAAGCGAACCGCCATTCACGTCAATGTGAAGTAGCACCCTAGGCATAAAGCCTGAACATATGATAACAAATATGTTGATAAAAATCAACATAAAAAGTAACACATATAATGCGAAAATTATTGCAGTTAACCCCACTATTTCTCTGATTTATGCAACAAATTGCAGGAGACGGTTATTTTATTGACCGTCTCTTTTTTGTGTGATATAACCTAATCATAGCAAACAACAAACGTTTGCATAGAAAGAAATGAACAATGCGCGTTGTTATGAAACATTAAAAATCATGTTATCTCATACAAGAAAAAGGAGACAATAAAAATGGCAAAAGTAAAAAATTTCAAGACAATTTTCCCAGCAGTATCAGTACCACTTAACGACGACTATTCTATCAACGAATCAGAATTCAGAGCATACTTGAGATGGATTAAAACATTCTACGGAAAAGGAAAATCAAATTGACGAGATAGCGATAAAAAGATATAATATAGTTAGAATATTACTATGATTAACTTGAGGAGGTGCTAGTATGAATATTCGTCCATCAGCAGCAATCCGTCAAAATTATAATGAGATTGCAGATATGTGTCGTAAGACTGCAGAACCCGTATTTCTTACAAAAAACGGAGAAGGTGATCTGGTTGTCATGGATATAGAAACCTTCAATCGTAGAGAAAAAATGTTGAAGTTAAGGGAGGAACTGCTTGCAGTAGAAGAGGATCGGATGGCAGGGAGAAGTGGATGCACAGTAGATGAACTGGACGCATATCTTGAGGATGTGATTGCAGAGGTATAGTGAATGACAGATAAAAAGTACAAAGTAATTGTTTCTGACAGGGCAAAGAGGATGTTGGGAGCGCATATTCGGTTTATAGCTCAGGTTAATAAAGATGCCGCCAGCACAAAAAAGAAGGAAATAATAGCAGCAATCCGTTCCTTGAATCATATGCCGCAGCGTTTTCCATTTTTTGAAGAAGCGTACATTCCACCAAATAAATATCATAAGATGTTTATTGAAAAATGGTATCTGGTTCTTTATCAGATACAGGATGATACGGTATATGTGGAGTATATTGTTGATTGCAGAAAAGATTATAACTGGTTGATTCATTAAGGAATGCTTGAGACAGCCATGACTTCCATGGAGCTGCCGGGTCGTGAGATGGGACAGCGGGCGGCTGATATGATATTGGAAGACATTGAAGCGGCGGATGATGAGAAACCAAGGTGCAGCACATGGTGTTCGGAACAAAGCTGATAGAGAGAGACGACGTAGGAAAAGATTCCCAAATGGGAATCTTTTTTTGAAAACAAAAAATAAATTCTGAAATGGGAATGTTTTTTGAAAAAGAGCCATTGTAGGTAAATATGGCTCTACAGAAGTAGATTTTATCGCTCAAAAACAATTTAACACTGGATCATTTACATCTCCGATCGATATTGTATAATAAAAAATGAAGAAAAATATAAAAACATAGTTGACAGATGGGTTTTATAAGTATATAATACAAACCATCAAAAACACACCAACTAAGTAGGTTAATAAAGAAAGTGAGGATATAGACTATGGCGGCAATTTATAAAGGCACACTTGGACTGATTGGAAACACACCACTTGTTGAACCTGTGAATCTGGAAAAAGAGCTTGGACTTGAAGCAACGATTCTTGTAAAGCTTGAGTATCTTAATCCGGCAGGAAGTGTGAAAGATCGTGTTGCGAAGGCAATGATCGAAGATGCAGAAGAGAAAGGAATCCTGAAAGAAGGTTCTGTTATCATCGAACCTACTTCCGGAAACACAGGAATCGGACTTGCATCAATCGCAGCAGCGAAGGGGTACAGAGCAATTCTTACCATGCCAGAGACCATGAGTGTTGAGCGAAGAAATATCCTCAAAGCATATGGAGCAGAGATCGTACTTACAGAAGGTACAAAGGGAATGAAGGGAGCAATTGCAAAAGCTGAAGAGCTTGCAAAGGAAATCCCGAACAGCTTTATCCCGGGACAGTTCGTTAATCCGGCGAACTCAAAAGCACACAGAGAGACAACAGGCCCGGAGATCTGGAAAGACACAGATGGAAATGTTGATATCTTTATCGCCGGTGTCGGTACAGGTGGAACACTGACAGGTGTTGGTGAATATCTGAAGTCCCAGAAACCGGATGTGAAGGTTGTAGCACTTGAGCCTGCAGCATCCCCGGTACTTTCAGAAGGAAAGGGCGGACCGCACAAGATTCAGGGAATCGGAGCAGGATTCGTACCGGATGTCCTTAATACAAAGATCTATGATGAGATCTACAAAGCAGACAATGACGAAGGATTCGCAGCCGCGAAGCTTCTTGCAAAGACAGAAGGAATCCTGGTAGGTATTTCTTCAGGAGCAGCACTTTCCGGAGCAATTGCATATGCAAAGAAACCGGAGAACAAGGGCAAGACAATCGTAGCACTTCTTCCGGACAGCGGAGACAGATACTACTCTACACCACTCTTTACAGAGTAGGCACGAATATCAAGACAACAGCAAGGCATTAATTAAGTAAGATTTTAACTTCCAAGCAGCTCTGGCTGCGGAATAAGAATACAAAACAGGAATTAGAAAAAGGAGAATAAACCCATGGCAAAATTAGAGAGAAAAGACAGAAATTTTAAATTTGAGACATTACAGCTTCACGTAGGCCAGGAGCAGCCGGATCCGGTGACAGATGCAAGAGCAGTACCAATCTACCAGACTTCTTCTTATGTGTTCCGCAACAGCCAGCATGCAGCAGACCGTTTCGGACTGAAAGACGCAGGAAACATTTACGGACGTCTGACAAACCCGACAGAGGATGTGTTTGAGAAGAGAATCGCAGCACTTGAAGGTGGTACAGCAGCACTTGCAGTAGCATCCGGAGCAGCAGCAATCACATACACAATCGAAAACCTGGCTCAGCAGGGAGATCACATCGTATCTGCAAAGAATATTTATGGAGGATCTTTCAACCTTCTTGAGCATACACTTCCGAATTATGGAATTACAACAACATTTGTTGACATTTTCAATCTGGAAGAAGTTGAGAATGCAATCCAGGAGAACACAAAAGCTGTTTACATCGAGACACTTGGTAACCCGAACTCAGATGTAGTTGATATTGAAGCAATCGCAAATATCGCACATAAGCATAAAATCCCGCTTGTTGTAGATAATACATTTGCAACACCTTATCTTGTAAGACCAATCGAGTACGGTGCTGACATTGTTGTTCACTCTGCTACAAAGTTCATCGGTGGACATGGAACAACAATCGGTGGAGTTATCATCGAGGGCGGTAAGTTCGACTGGGAGGCTTCAGGAAAGTTCCCTTCACTGACAGATCCGAATCCAAGCTACCACGGCATCAGCTTCACAAAAGCTTGCGGACCGGCTGCATTTGTTACAAAGATCAGAGCAATCCTTTTGAGAGATACAGGAGCAACAATTTCTCCGATCAGTTCCTTTATCTTCCTGCAGGGACTTGAGACACTTTCCCTTCGCGTAGAGCGTCATGTGGAAAATGCACTGAAAGTTGTTGAGTATCTGAACAATCATCCGCAGGTTGAGAGAGTACATCACCCATCTGTAGATCCGGATCCGAAGCAGCAGGAGCTTTATAAGAAATATTTCCCGAACGGCGGTGGTTCTATCTTCACATTTGAGATCAAAGGAGATTCCGCAAAGGCTCAGGAATTCATTGATAACCTGGAACTGTTCTCACTGCTTGCAAATGTAGCGGATGTGAAATCACTTGTTATCCATCCGGCCACAACAACACACAGCCAGTGCACAGAGGAAGAGCTTCTCGATCAGGGAATCAAGCCAAACACAATCCGTCTGTCTATTGGTACAGAGAATATTGATGATATCATTCAGGATCTGGATGAGGCATTCAAAGCAATTCAGTAAATAGCAATCAGAGAAAACAGAGAAATCTGTAAGAAGTAGGAGCAGTAAAAGCTGCTCCTATAGTGTTTAGAAGAAAGGAGTAGAATCGTTTGAAATTATCAAAGAAAAGCAGATATGGACTGCGTGCTCTTATTGATTTGGCGGTGAATTCACGGACAGAGCTGGTTTCATTAGGAAGTATCGCACAGAGAAATGACATTTCCGCTCAGTACCTTGAGCATGTATTTTCAGCCCTTCGCAAGGGTCATATTGTAAAAAGTATGAAAGGTTCCCAGGGAGGATATTTTCTGGAGAGAGATCCGAAAGAAATCACGGTTGCGCAGATTGTAGAGGCATTGGAAGGAACTTATGATCTGGAAGATGAAGTTGATCGAAACAACGTGGGACGTGGAGATCAGGAAGCAATTCAGCATCTGATCATTGACCGGATCAATGATTGTGTTCAGGAGATTCTGGAAGATATGACGCTTAAGGATCTTGTGGATGCATACGAAGGATATCAGGATTCCGTTGAGGGAATGTACTATATTTAGTGGAGAGGAACGTAAGGAGCAGAGACAGACAGCATGGCAGAAAATTATCAATTTGAAACACGATGTATTCACGGGGACGGAGGATTTGTAGAGGAACATCCATACGGAGCAGTCTCTGTTCCCATTTTTCAGACAGCAACTTTTGCACACCCGGGAATCGGGAAAAGTACAGGATATGATTATTCTCGTGAGAGCAATCCGACACGGTATGAATTAGAAAGCGTAATGTCTTCTTTAGAAGGAGCAGATGACAGTATTGCGTGCTCGACAGGAATGGCGGCGATTGGAATCTGCCTGGAGCTTTTCGGAGAAGGCAATCATATTCTATGTACAGAAGATCTGTACGGTGGAACTGTGCGAATGTTTGAAAGCATTGGCGAAAAGAGAGGATTAAAGTTTTCTTATATAGACACTTCAGATATTGACCTTGTAAGAAAGAATATCAGAAAAGAGACAAAGGCGCTTTATATTGAGACACCAAGCAATCCAACGATGAGGATTACAGATTTTGCAGAGATGAGAAAACTCGCAGACGAATTCGGGTTACTGATTCTTGTGGATAATACATTCCTTTCTCCTTATTTCCAGAAACCGCTACAGTTGGGTGCTGATATTGTAGTACATAGTGGAACAAAATTTCTTGGAGGACACAATGATGTTCTCGCAGGATTTGTCTGTGTCAAAGGGAAAGAGCTGTCGGAAAAATTGCGTTATACATATAAGACAGTTGGCTGTAGTCTGTCTCCGTTTGACAGTTTCCTTGTGCTTCGAGGAATCAAGACGTTGTCAGTGCGTCTAGAGCGCCAGCAGGAGAATGCGAAGAAGATTGCACTTTGGCTGAAAAACAGACCGGAAGTGACAGAAGTTTATTATCCAGGGCTGGAAGATCATCCGGGATATGAGGTAAACAAGAAACAGGCAACGGGAGCAGGAAGTATGCTTTCTTTCCGTGTAGATACGGTGGAACGTACAAGGAAGATTCTTGAAAGCGTGAAACTGATCTCTTATGCGGAGAGTCTTGGCGGTGTAGAATCGCTGATCACATATCCGATGCTTCAGACACACGGTGATGTGCCGGTGGAGATAAGAGAACGTCTTGGAATCACAGAAGATTTCCTTAGAATGTCTGTTGGAATTGAAAATGCTGAAGATCTGATCAAAGATCTGGAACAGGCATTTCAATAAAAGGAGTAAAAATGAGTGAGAAGAATTTGAATTTTGACCAGCCTGTAGAGAGAAGAGGAACCCACAGTCTGAAGTATGATTTTGCAGAAGAAAGAGGGAGAAAGAAAGATATTTTTCCGTTGTGGGTCGCTGATATGGATTTTAAGACGTCATCTTTCGTTCAGGAAGCATTGATCCGTCAGGCAGAGCATGGAATTTATGGATATACAGAGTCGGATCAGGAGTATTATGATGCGGTCAGCTCCTGGATGGAACGCCGTCACGGATGGAAGATCGACAAGGAGTGGATCACAAAGACTCCGGGAATTGTCTTTGCACTGGCAATGGCGGTGAAGGCTTATACAGAACCCGGGGATTATATTCTGATCCAGGATCCGGTCTATTATCCATTCCGGGAAGTGATTGAAAGCAATGACCGTAAAGTGGCCGCCAATATCCTTATCCGTAAGGAAGATGGATCTTATGCGATTGATTTCGAAGATTTTGAACGCCAGATCGTGGAAAAGGGTGTAAAATTATTCTTATTCTGCAGCCCACACAACCCGGTCAGCCGGGTATGGACAAGGGAAGAAGTGGAGCGTCTGGGAGACATTTGCCTAAAGCATCAGGTGATCATTGTAAGTGATGAGATTCATGCAGACTTCGTATTTGAAGGGAAGCATCAGGTACTTGTAGATCTTAAGGACGAGTATAAAGACATTACAGTGACATGTACTTCCCCGGGGAAGACATTCAATCTTGCTGGACTTCAGATTTCCAATATTATCATTCCAAATGCAAGCCTTCGCAAGGAATTTCAGCATCAGGTAACTGCAGCCGGGTATAGTCAGGTCGGCGCACCCGGAATCTTTGCACTGATCGCTGCGTATACTCAGGGCGAAGAATGGTATCAGGCGATGAAACAGTATGTGAAGTCGAATATTGATTTCCTTCATACATGGATGGCAGAACATTTACCACAGATCAAGGTGACAAAGACAGAAGGAACCTATCTCGTCTGGATGGATTTCCGGGCATTAGGGCTTTCAGACAAGGAACTAAAAGAACTGATAGAAGATAAGGCAGAGGTTTGGCTGGATGGAGGAGCGATCTTCGGAGAGCCTGGAAGTGGTTTTGAGCGGATCAACGTGGCTTGCCAGAGAGCGACGCTTGTGGAAGCGTTGGATCGGATTGAAAAAGCAGTGAAAAATAAATAAAAAGAAAACAGAAAAAGATGGATAAGCAACGCCCTCAATGCTTAGCCATCTTTTTCTATGTAGATCTGAACTTTCATTGTTTGAAACAGCTGTTATTTCGTTCCCCTCTGAAATAATTCTACTTCTCAATCTTGCATGGAATGATCGTTTTGTGAAAGTCAGCAAGTGTAATGCTTCCAAGATAATCTTCAATCAGATTATTCAGCTTTTCCCAGATCGGACGTGTCGGACACTGACCAGCACGTGCGCATTCCGGTGCATGATCCTCCAAACATGCTACTGCCGCAAGGCTTCCTTCTGTCGCATGAAGAATGGAAGCGAGAGTGTATTCTTCCGGAGATTTTGTCAGGCGGTAGCCGCCGCCCTTTCCGCGAAGTCCAAGGATAAATCCTTGTGTGACAAGAGATTTTAAAATATTTTCCAAATACTTTTCAGAAATCTCCTGACGTGCTGCGATCTCTTTCAGCGGTGTGTAAGATTCCGGATCCTGCTGAGACAGATCAATCATGACTCGGAGAGCATAACGCCCTCTTGTAGAGATAATCATAACCTATTTCCTCCCAAGTTACCTATAATTTTACATTGTGAATAGTGTATCATATGTTAAGAAAATAAACAAGCTGTCGAGGTAAAGTGAAACAGTGCAAAAGCATTAAAGTTTGTTGAAAACAGACGAAAACGAGTGTGTCTAAAAATGAAATAACCGTGAAATTGTATTAACTTTACTGGAATTTACAGCGCGTTTGTGATACTCTAAAGACTGTAAGTCCTGATCGGGATGCTGCCTTCCTGATCAGACAGAAAAGACTGGGTTATTGGTCGCACATCATGTGAACAGTAACAAGACTGGAGAGAGAATATGAAAAAATTAATAGTAGCATTACTTCTGGCAAGCACATTGTGTATGACAGGATGTGGCGATACGAAGAAAGCGGAACCGACTGCATCTAAGACAGAAGAGGTGGACAAAGCAAGCAGTGCGATGAAAGAACAGATGGGAGACAACGCGGTTCTTCCAAGTGATTCTGTTAAGAGAGTTATGGCAAAACAGTGGAAGGTGATTGGAACAGATACTGTGTATGATCTGAAAGAAGATGGAACAGGAACGAAGGATGACGCCGGACTGACATTTGAGTGTGGATTTGATGAGGATAACAACATTACGATCAAGATCACAATGGACGGCGAAGATGAAGGTAAACTGTATGCGGTTACAACAGATGATACAGGCTATGGCATAGTACTGAAGTCTCTAGATGGCGGAAAGGATATGAAGTTCCTCCAGGCGGATACAGACCTTCTGGATCTGACGGATGACCGTGCGAAGGGGCTGATCGGAAAGTGGACAGACAACAGCGGAAATGAATATAAATTAAAGAAGGACGGAAAGCTTGTGATCAAGAGTTCCTCCGGTGAGACAAAGGGAACATATTGTGTAGCAGAGAATACAGACGGTACATTGAGGCTGAATCTGGTTATCTCCGGTGGAACACTGGAATATGTCTATACACTGTCAGATGATGGATCTACAGTGGAATTATGTAGTCCGGGAACAGATACGGTACATAAGTGGACGAAAGCCTAAAGTGTGGTGAATAAAAGAGATGCAGTTTGCGCATGAATTGATCGTTCCGGAAGTTGGATTTTCTTTTAAACTATTCTTATTTGAAGGCAGAGAAGGACATTACCATAGAGAAAAACATTGGCACAGATCGATTGAGATTTTTGCAGTGTGCGACGGAGAACTGGAATTTAAGATCGATGAGAAGACCTGGCATCTGACAGCGGGAGAATTTATGATTGTGAATTCGAATGAGGTTCATGAAGTAGATTCTCCGTTGCCAAACGAGACGATCGTTCTTCAGATTCCGTTGAAAGTTTTTGAAAAATATTATACAGGAGAGCAATTTATCTGGTTTACGCATGAACCGGGACGTAAGGACGCGCGTTTTATGGAATTGTTGGAAGAACTGTATAAGACGTATTGTGAAAAGCAGTGTGGATATGACATGAAGATGAACAGTATTTTTTATCATCTTTTATATCTCCTTGTGAAAGAATACCGTCTGACGGAAGTTGAGGATGCTTTTGTAAGGAAGAATAAGAATCTGAACAAGCTTTCAGCAATCACATCTTATATGAAAGAGAATTATGCACAGGAGCTCAGTCTGGAAGAAGTGGCAAGAATTTTTGGCTACTCACCAACGTACTTGTCGAGGATGTTTCAGAAGTATGCGGGAATTACATATAAGAGCTATTTACAGAATATCCGTCTGGAATATGCAATGAAAGACCTGAAGGGCGGAAAATATAATATCACTGAGACAGCACTTCGCAGCGGATTCTCCGGAAGCAAGGCGATGGCAAGGGCATTTCGGAAAAAATACGGAATTCTTCCAAGCGAATATAAAGAAAATGGGTAGCATTTTAGAGGTTGGCTCTGAACAGTTACGAAAATGGAATATAAATAAAAAGAAAAAATGACTAACAGTACAAAAAATATTGACTGTTAGTCATTTTTATTGTATAGTGCAAGAAGAGATTAAAATGACCAATGGTCATAAACTGAATATGAGGAAGGAAGCGAAAAAGGATATGATGGTAAAGTTTGGAAAAAAGATAGTAAAATTCAGAGTGCCGATTCTGATTCTCAGTATTTTATTATTGATTCCGTCTGCATTGGGGTATCTGCATACGAGAATTAATTATGATGTATTGACTTACCTGCCGGATAACATTGAGACGATGAAAGGGCAGGATATTTTGGTAAATGATTTCGGTACAGGTGCATTTTCGATGTTTATAGTCGATGGAATGGAAGATAAGGATGTATCGAAGCTAAAAGAGAAGATTGAGAAGGTAGATCATGTAAAAGAGGTTATTTGGTATGATTCTATCGCAGATATCAGTATGCCGAAGAGTATGCTGCCAACAAAGGTTTATGATGCATTTAACTCCGAGACCGGAACAATGATGGCAATCTTCTTTGATGAAGGAACATCTTCAGACGGAACAATGGAGGCAATCTCCGAGATCCGTTCTCTGGCGGGCGAGCAGTGCTTCTTAAGTGGTATGTCAGCTGTTGTTACAGATACGAAGGAGCTGGCGGAGAAAGAGACACCGCTGTATGTATTGATCGCGGTTGTACTGGCGATGATCGTGCTCGGTCTTACAATGGAATCATTCTTTGTACCGATCCTCTTCATGCTCAGTATCGGAATCGCAATTGTCTATAACCTGGGAAGTAACTACTTTATGGGAGAGATTTCCTATATTACAAAGGCATTGGCAGCAGTTCTGCAGCTGGGTGTAACATTGGATTACTCCATTTTCCTGATGCATAGTTACGAAGAACAGCAGATTCGCTACAATGGAGATAAACACCGTGCAATGGCACATGCGATCTCACAGACATTTTCCTCTGTAATCGGAAGTTCCGTTACAACAATCGCCGGATTTATTGCACTGTGTTTTATGTCATTCACACTTGGTAAGGATATCGGAATTGTTATGGTTAAGGGTGTTATCCTCGGAGTACTGGCTTGTGTAACAATCCTCCCATCTATGATCCTGTGCTGTGACAAGATCATTGAGAAGACAAAGCATAAACCATTCCTTCCGGATATCGGAAAGATTTCAGATAAGGTTACTAAGAGATATCCTATCTATGTGGCACTGTTCGTAGTTCTGTTATTCCCGGCTATTTACGGAAATAACCATACAGGAGTTTACTACAATCTGGATGAGACACTTCCAAAAGATCTTCCGAGTATCATTGCAAATGAGAAACTGAAGGAAGACTATGACATGAATACGACGCATATGATTCTTGTAGACAGCTCTACAGATTCAGCGGATGTAGGCAAGATGCTGAATGAGATGGATAAGGTGGACGGAATCAAGTGGGCACTTGGACTCGACTCTCTGATCGGGCCGTCCGTACCGGCAAGCATGATTCCGGATTCAGTGACAAGCTCATTAAAGAATGATAAGTACCAGCTTGTACTGGCGAACTCAGAATATAAGGTAGCAACAGATGAACTGAATGACCAGATCAAAGAGCTGAATACGATTCTTCATAAATATGATGAAGGTGGAATGCTGATCGGAGAAGGTCCTCTGACAGCAGACCTGATTGACATTACAGATAAAGATTTCAAGACAGTAAGTGCAGTATCAATCGGAATTATTTTCGTGATCATTATGCTTCTGTTCAAGTCAATCTCACTGCCGATCATCCTGGTAGGCGTTATTGAGTTCGCGATTTTCGTCAATATGGGTATTCCATACTACATGGGAACTAAGCTGCCATTCGTGGCATCTATCGTAATCGGAACGATCCAGCTAGGATCCACCGTAGATTATGCAATCCTGATGACAACTCGTTATAAGAGAGAGCGTAACCATGGCGCGAATAAATACGATTCCATCACAACTGCGCACCGCGTATCCGCACAGTCCATCATGGTAAGTGCGCTAAGCTTCTTCGCAGCAACGATCGGTGTAGGACTTTACTCCAATATCGATATGATCAGTTCCCTGTGTATCCTGATGGCGAGAGGAGCACTGATCAGTATGGTAGTCGTAATCTTCGTACTGCCGTCTATGTTCATGGTATTTGATAAAGTAATCGTGAAGACAAGTAAGGGATTCCTGCCACCGAAGGAATGATGGGGCGTGGAATAGAATGCTATTAACGACAAAAGAATTACTAAAAAGATAAGAAATGGGCATTATTTGGCTAATTATTTGGTCGATAATGCCCTTTTGAGTTGGTAAAATGACCATAGAAACAAACGAAACAGGATACAGAAGAAAATTCAGGAGGACATCATGAAAATCCAGAATGTAACAGATGCATCTTTCCGAAAATATGGCAAGATCATCACGGAATACTCTTTTGAGAAGATTTTAAAAGAGATGGAACACACACCACTTCCGAAAGACGTTGTCTATGTACCGTCTGTTGAAGAGTTGGAAGTACTTCCAGAAGCAGCTGAAATCTGCAAGAAAGGATTCGGCGGACTGCCTATCCAGATTGGATACTGTAATGGAGACAACCATAAACTGAATGCACTGGAATATCACAGAAGTTCAGAATTTGATATCGCACAGACAGATCTGATCCTGCTTCTTGGAATGCAGCAGGATATTGAAGATGGCGATATCTATGATACAGCCAAGGTAGAAGCATTTTTTGTTCCGGCAGGAACCGGTGTAGAACTGTATGCGACAACACTTCATTATGCACCGTGTACTGCACAGGAAGGTGGATTCCGTTGTGTAGTAGTTCTGCCGAAAGGAACGAATGAAGAGCTTCCATTTGAAACAGCGAAAGAGGGAGAAAACAGACTTCTTGCAGCTATGAATAAATGGCTGATTGCGCATGAGGATGCACAGATTGAAGGAGCATTCTGCGGATTAAAAGGTGAGAATATTAATATTTAGGTAGAAAGAAAGTTGTTCACAAACAGAAGTGCTGAAATGTGGATAACATTTTCGAATGAAAGCAATAGTGTGAATAAGATAAGAAAGAGAGGATTTTATTATGAATAACATGCCAGAATTAAAAATCGGTGTTGTAGCAGTGAGCAGAGATTGTTTCCCGGAGAGCCTTTCCGTGAACAGAAGAAAAGCATTGATCGATGCTTATACAAAGAAATACGGTGAGGGAACAGTCTATGAATGTCCAATCTGTATCGTAGAGAGTGAGGTCCACATGGTACAGGCTCTGGAAGATGTAAAGAAAGCAGGCTGTAATGCCTTAGTTGTTTACCTTGGAAACTTCGGACCGGAGATTTCAGAGACACTGCTTGCAAAACATTTTGACGGACCGAAGATGTTTGTTGCAGCTGCAGAGGAGACACAAGACAATCTGACACAGGGACGTGGAGATGCTTACTGTGGAATGCTTAACGCAAGCTACAATCTGAAACTCAGAGGAGTAAAAGCTTACATCCCGGAGTATCCGGTAGGAACAGCAGAGGAATGTGCTGACATGATCCATGAGTTCGAACCAATTGCGAGAGCAGTTGTAGGATTAAGTGACTTAAAGATTATCAGCTTTGGACCGCGTCCGCTGAACTTCCTTGCATGTAATGCACCGATCCAACAGCTTTACAATATCGGAGTTGAGATTGAGGAAAACTCTGAACTTGACCTTTTCGAGGCTTATAATAAACATGAAGGCGATGAAAGAATCCCGGCCGTTGTAAAAGAGATGGAAGAAGAGCTCGGAGCAGGAAATAAGAAACCGGAGATCCTTCCGAAGCTGGCTCAGTATGAGATTACTTTGAAAGACTGGATTGAGGAGCACAGAGGATACAGAAAATACGTTGCAATTGCAGGAAAATGCTGGCCGGCATTCCAGACACAGTTCGGATTCGTTCCATGTTATGTAAACAGCCGTCTGACAGCTCAGGGAATCCCGGTATCCTGTGAGGTTGATATTTACGGAGCACTCAGTGAGTTTATCGGAACCGCTGTGAGCCAGGATGCAGTAACACTTCTTGATATCAACAATACAGTACCGGCAGATATGTACAAAGAAAGTATTGAAGGAAAATTCCCATATACACAGAAAGATACATTTATGGGATTCCATTGTGGAAATACAGCTTCCGGCAAACTTGCTTTCTGCGAAATGAAATATCAGATGATCATGGCAAGATCTCTTCCAATCGAGGTTACACAGGGAACACTGGAAGGAGATATCAAACCTGGAGATATCACATTCTACAGACTGCAGAGTACATCTGACAATGTACTTCGTGCTTATGTTGCACAGGGAGAAGTACTTCCGGTTGCTACAAAATCTTTCGGATCTATCGGAGTGTTTGCCATTCCGGAGATGGGAAGATTCTACCGTCACGTATTGATTGAAAAGAATTATCCACATCACGGAGCAGTTGCTTTCGGACACTTTGGAAAAGCATTGTTCGAAGTATTCAAATATATTGGTGTGCCGGTTGAAGAGATTGGATACAACCAGCCGAAAGGCGTAAGATATCCAACAGAGAATCCGTGGGGTTAATTACATAGAAAGTTATGAAAGCATAGAAAACGGGCAGAGAGCCGTGCCGGAAACGTCAAGGCTCTCTGTCTTTATATAGGAGGAACAACATGTTATTTGTAGGAGTAGATCTTGGGACATCCGCAGTAAAACTTCTTCTGATGGATGAGAACGGAAAGATCAAGAATATCGTATCAAAAGAATATCCGTTATATTTTCCACACCCAGGTTGGTCAGAGCAGAAACCGGAAGACTGGTTTGCACAGAGTATGGAAGGACTGAAAGAGCTTCTGGAAGGCTTTGATAAGGATCAAGTGAAAGGAATCAGTTTTGGAGGCCAGATGCATGGTCTTGTTGCGCTTGATAAGGAAGATCAGGTGATTCGCCCGGCAATTCTGTGGAATGATGGACGTACTGCAAAGCAGACCGATTACCTGAATCAGGTAATTGGAAAAGAGAAGCTTTCGGAGTATACAGCAAATATTGCATTTGCCGGATTTACAGCACCGAAGATTCTCTGGATGAAGGAAAATGAACCGGAGAATTTTGCAAAGATTGAGAAGATTATGCTTCCGAAGGATTATCTTGCATATCGCCTGTCAGGGTCTTTTTGCACAGAATATTCAGATGCTTCCGGAATGCTGCTTCTGGATGTGGAGCATAAGTGCTGGTCTGCAAAAATGCTTGAGATCTGTGGTATTACAGAGGCACAGATTCCAAAGCTGTATGAAAGCTGGGAAGTCGTTGGAACTTTGAAAGCAGAGATCGCAGCAGAACTTGGCGTATCAGAGGATGTAAAAGTAATTGCAGGAGCCGGGGACAATGCGGCGGCAGCAGTTGGAACGGCAACAGTCGGAGACGGCGGCTGCAATATTTCTCTCGGAACTTCCGGGACACTCTTTATTTCCAGTAAGAAGTTCGGAGTAGATAAGAACAATGCACTGCATTCCTTTGACCATGCAGACGGTAACTATCATCTGATGGGCTGTATGCTCAGTGCGGCATCCTGTAATAAATGGTGGATGGACGAAATCCTTAAGACAAAGGATTATCCGGCAGAACAGGCAGGAATTACAAAGCTTGGCGAGAACCATGTGTTCTATCTTCCGTATCTGATGGGAGAGCGTTCTCCTCATAATGACCCTTCCGCAAGAGCAGCATTTATCGGAATGTCTATGGACAGCACAAGAGAGGATATGACACAGGCTGTGCTGGAAGGTGTTGCATTCGGACTGCGTGATTCCCTGGAAGTTGCAAGAAGTATTGGTGTGAATCCGGAGAGAACAAAGATCTGTGGCGGTGGAGCAAAGAGTCCGCTGTGGAGAAAGATCATTGCAAATGTGATGAATATGAAAGTAGATCTGATCGAAAGCGAAGAAGGTCCTGGCTATGGAGCGGCAATCCTGGCAGCAGTTGGATGCGGCGTATTTGATTCGGTGGAAGAGGCTGCGAAGAAACTTGTGAAAGTAACAGGAACAGAAGAACCGGATCTAGAACTGGTGCAGAAGTACGAGGAAAGATATCAGGAATTTAAAGAACTGTATCCGGCATTGAAAGGAATTATTCAAAAGAAACAAGCATAATTTGCCGGAAAGATGGTCAGAGAGACGGGTCAGAGAGACGGGTCAGAGAGACGGGTGTGGAATACATTGCTCGTCTTTCTTTTATGTCGTATAATAATAACATGAGTGTCCCAAGACAAATAATATGTTGCACTTGCTAAAACAGTGAAAAAATGAACACAGATAATAGTACATGAATGGATAGAAGGATAAGAAATGCTTAAAATTGCGGTTTGTGATGACGATGAAAAGATATGTAATCTGCTGGAAAATTATATTAATGATTCCTGCAGGACACTCCATATAGAAGCTGAAACGGAGAGTTTCATTTCGGGGAAAGTGTTGAAACGGAAACTTCGGGAAGGGGAAAATTATCAGATCTATTTTCTGGATATTGAGCTCGCAGATGATACCGGGATTAGTGTAAGTGATTGTATCAGAAATGAGATAAAAGATGAAGCAGCTCAGATTGTATATGTATCGGGAAAGGATGGATATGACCGTCAGTTATTTGCCTTCAGACCATTCAATTTTATAGAGAAGCCATTTGACCAGAATATGGTGACTGCTACGCTTGAAAAGTATAACAGGATTTATGGGAAGAAGAATGATATATTTCACTATAAATATGGTCACGATATGTATTGTGCCCGTGTGAGTGAGATTCTGTATTTTAAAAGTAACGGAAGAAAAGTAAAGATTGTAATGCAGAAGTCAGAAGACGAATTCTATGGTTCGTTTGAAGAAGTCTGCGACAAATTAAAAGGGCAGGGAATGATTCTGACACATAAATCTTATCTGGTGAACTATCGTTATATCAGATCTTTTCAGGGGGAACAGGTTATTATGGTAAATGGTGACGTAATTCCTGTTGCCAGAGGCAGAAAAGAGGAAATAGCGAGAATGCAGCTTCATTTTGAAAATGGAGGGTTTGCACATGGTATTTGATACATATCATATAATTTATCTGCTGGCGAATTTTTTCCTGATATTTGTTGTCCATCGTTTTATGAGAGTTTTTTTTGAACATAGAAAATACAAAAGAATATTGGGAATATTAGCCTATTCCTTCTACTTTATAATGACAACTTTAGTATATCTTCTGATAGATATTCCGTTAATTACTTTGATTACGAATTTAATTACTATGTTCATTATTTCTTTAACTTACGAAGCAAGTCTTCAAAAGAGAATTATTTATGTTGTTTACATGTATCTTTTTATGGCAGCAGCGGAAATAATTGCAGCAGCTATGACTGGATATATTAATTTTTCAGTTTTTTCACAAGGCGAGTTCAGAGATACTTTTGGGTTAATAGTCGCGCGAATTGTTGCATATTGTGAAACGCTGCTGCTTGAAAACATAAAGTTAACAAGAAAGGGACGTAATATTAGTTGGATTTCCTGGCTGGCTTCAATTGTAATTCCGATTTCTACATTAATTTTGGAAGTAATTATTGCAAATCAGACCAATTTAACTAAGGTAGAAGCAGTGGGTTCAGTGTCACTTCTGTTTGCAGTAAATATAATTGCATTTTATCTTTATGATTCATTAGCAGAAAATTATATAAAGAAGTCAAAACTGGCTTTGTTACAAAAGGAAAATGAATTATGCAGCAGACAGTGCGAGATTATGCAAAGCTCTACAGAAGATTTACAGGCGTTTAGACATGACATGAGTAATCAACTTATCATTTTGAATCATTTACTGGAAGAGGGAAAAGATGAAGAGGCAAGAAGACAGTTGGATCAACTTTCTCGTTTCATAAAAGGAAAGGTAATTTATAGTACATCAGGAAATATAATTATTGATGGGTTAGTTAACTATAAGCTTCAAAGTGTGGCGAGTGAAAATATAAAAGTAGAAACAGAAATTGTTGTACCGAAACAGTTAAACATTGATATAGCAGATTTTGTTACGCTATTGGGAAACCTATTGGATAATGCTTTGGAAGCATTGAAAAAAGTTGATCGGGAACAACGAATATTGACGATAAAGATTATGTTCAGTCAAGAGCGTTTAATTGGTCGGATCACGAATACTTATTGCGGAGAAATCTACCTGAAGGATGATAAGATATTAACTTCAAAGAAAGAAAAACAGAAGCATGGATATGGACTGAGTAATGTAGAGAAAATAATAAAGAAGTATAATGGTTATATGGAAATAGATTATGCAAACTGGGAATTCAGGGTGGATTTTATAATTTATCTGCCACAGAAAAATTAAATAAAGCAAAAATAAGAAGTCTGAAAAGAAACTGATGCATTTGACTACGAGAAATCCGCAGTTGATTACATGTTTTCGCACAGGCTTCTTTTTTATGGCATAATGTGGGTGCCAGGAAAAAAGGGGGTGAGCGTGTGAAGAAGTATTATAAAAAGAACATTATAAGTATTGTTATTTTATTGTGTATAGTTTTAATACTCTATTTTACACCACCAATAATGCTGGCTGATGGTTGGATCGAATTTGGGAGTAGAGCAGACAGCTTTGAAACGCACATGTTGAATGAGTACAACAATTTCCCTTTTAGACGAGAAGCAAGTAATTCAGATTTCGATAACTTTTATTTTATAAATCTCAGAATTTGGGAGAAAATGTCAATTACTCGAATTGTATATGATGGTGACAAAAATACAACGTGTGAATTAATATTTCCGGGAGTTTACAGAGTTGAAAATACTAGAAAAGGAGCTTATGTAAATTCGTTTGAAATCAAACGCGGCAAGACATTATGGTTTTGCGATTATTATGCCAATGAGATGTGGGTAGGCTAAATGGATATTTTTATACGGTTGTCAGGAAGACGGGTGTGGAAAACATTGCTCGTCTTTCTTTTATGTCGTATAATAATAACATGAGTGTCCAAAAATAATTGCCAGAAAGAGAACTGTATGGAGGTGGAAATTAAATGGGAAATTATTTGAACCCGGATATTAGTACTTTTGCAAGAGTTGTAAATTCAGAAATATATGTTGATAAGACGGGATTGATTGAATATACAAATAGAAGTGCTAAAACATTACAAAGTTATATTTGCATCAGTCGTCCACGCCGTTTTGGGAAGTCTATTGCTGCGAATATGCTTTCTGCCTACTATACGTGTGAGTATGATTCAAGGGAGCTGTTCTCAAATTTAAAAATAGCATCATCAGATAGTTATGAAAAGCATTTGAATAAATATGATGTGATCTTTCTTAATATGCAAGAATTCTTGAGTCAAAGCTCCAATGTGGAGGAAATGCTTAGCTTGCTTAAAAAGAGCGTAATATGGGATTTGTTAGATAAATACCCGGATTTCCGATACTTTGATGAAACAAATTTAATGAGAACTCTTCAGGATATTTATAATAAGACAAAGAGACCGTTTGTTGTAATTATTGATGAATGGGACTGCATTTTCAGAGAGTATATAACAGATAAAAAAGCGCAGGAAAAGTATCTGGATTTTCTAAGAGATTTATTGAAAGACAAAGGATATGTCGCACTTGCTTATATGACAGGAATTCTTCCAATAAAAAAATATGGCACACATTCAGCGTTGAATATGTTTGATGAATTTTCCATGATTGATCCGGGACCATTGGCGGAATATGTCGGATTTACAGAAGAAGAAGTAAGCGAGCTGTGTGAACGATATGGCATGGACATGCAGGAGCTAAAAAGCTGGTATGACGGATATTCTTTTGAAGGAGCACCTTCTATTTATAGTCCACGTTCAGTAGTAAGCTGCATGCGATTTGGGAAATTTGGAAATTACTGGAATCAGACAGAAACGTTTGAAGCTTTAAAAATGTATATTGATATGAATTTTGAAGGATTGCGAGATGACGTGTTAAGCATGATCGCCGGGGAAAGTGTTCCAGTGAATACAGGAAGTTTTACAAATGATATGGCAACATTTCATACAGAGGATGATGTACTTACTTTATTAATCCATCTTGGGTATCTAGCATATGACTATGATAATAAAACAGTGAAAATACCAAATAATGAGGTGAGAGCAGAATACGTCAGCAGTGTTTCCGTGTCGGATTGGGGTGAAGTTTCTAAAGCATTGAAAAATTCGGCAGATACATTGAATGCTATTTGGCAGAAACGTCCTGTACAAGTGGCAGAGGGAATAAGACAAGCACATTTTGAGACATCTCATTTGCAATATAACGATGAAAATGCATTGAGTTATACGATATCACTTGCGTTATATGCTGCAAGAAACTTTTACACTGTTCACAGAGAATTGGCGGGAGGACAAGGATTTGCAGATCTTGTATTTCTTCCTAGAAAAAAATTCCAGGAAAAACCTGCACTTGTGGTAGAACTTAAATGGAATGAAAGCGCAAACGGTGCAATTGAACAGATTAAGAAGAAAGAATATTGTAAAAGTTTAGAGGAATACAAAGGAAACATACTTCTTGTAGGAGTAAATTACAATAAAAAAACGAAGAAACATGAATGTATAATAGAGGAAGATATTAAGTAAAAGGAAACGAACCTCTAGTGAAAGTAAGTTAAAAAAGACGGGAATGGTGAATGGAACTCATCATTACCCGTCTTTTTCAAACTACGCCAAAAACAACGCATACAGTATCACAAGAATACCAAGCACGATTCTGTAATATCCAAATACTTTGAAATCATGTTTCTTAATATATCCCATCAGGAATTGAATAACGATAATAGAAGAAACAAATGCTGTTACCATACCAATCAGAAGAATTATTGCCTCTGTTCCGGTAAAGTTCAGGCCAAACTTCACAAGCTTCAGAAGACTTGCACCGAACATAACCGGAATCGCAAGTACGAAAGTAAATTCAGCAGCAACGGTTCTGGATACTCCAAGGATCAAAGCACCGACAATTGTTGCACCGGATCTGGATGTTCCAGGGAAGATTGCAGCGATCAGTTGGAAAAGTCCAATCAGAAATGCAGTCTTATAAGTAAGTTCGTCCATACTGTTGATCTTCGCAGGTTTGCCCTTGTGATTATTCTCAACAATGATAAAGGCGATACCGAAGACAATCAGAGCAATCGCAACGCAAGGGTAATTGTAAAACCATTTCTCAAACAGATCATTGAACGGCATTCCGATCACGATCGCAGGGATACATGCAACAAGGACTTTCAGCCAGAGGATAATGATATCCATCTTCACATAACTTAAAATTCCATTTCCGGATTTCTTTTTTCTATGCGCATGTTTTGCCTGACGGCGTCTGACCGTGTGACTTCCTTCCGGTGCACCAAACGGGAAGATCTGGTTCCAGAATAAGATGACAACGGCAAGAATCGCACCTAACTGGATCACAACTTCAAACATACTGTAGAATTCTTCGGAAACATCTAATTTCACAAACTGATTCAAAAGGATCAGATGTCCGGTGCTGCTGATCGGCAGCCATTCTGTGATTCCTTCCACAATTCCAAAGAGGAAGGATTTTAAAAATTCAATCATTCTTAATTTATACTCCTTTTTATTGATGGATTGCAGCTATACTAAGAGATTCTAGTACTAAATGCAATCATTTTTGTGCAGCTACACTTATGTTCTAAAGTGGCTCACGGTTTCTTATTATAAAACGTTGGCAAAAGATGTGCAAGAAATAGAAAGTATTTAAATTGTTAAATCGTCGATTTAAGAAATTCCTAATATTTTTCCAATCTATCTCTTAAAAACCATCAAGTATCATGTATACTATAGTTAGAACTTGATCATGTGATAATTATGTTGCTGCGCTGTTATCGGTGTCAGCAATTATCGAGGGGCATGTAAAATGTATAAAATATTAGTATGTGATGACGATAGAGAAATCGTAGAAGCAATCGAAATTTATCTTTCCCAGGAGGGATATCAGATCTTAAAAGCATATGACGGAATCGAGGCACTGGAGATTCTGGAGAAAGAGGAAGTGAATCTTCTGATCATCGATGTCATGATGCCAAGACTTGACGGAATCCGAGCGACATTGAAGATCCGCGAGAAGAACAGTCTGCCAATCATTATTTTGTCTGCGAAGTCAGAAGATACCGATAAGATTCTTGGACTCAATATCGGTGCGGATGATTATGTGACAAAGCCGTTCAATCCGCTGGAACTTGTGGCACGAGTGAAATCACAGCTGAGAAGATTTAACGAGCTTGGCGGAACAGCACAGGAGCCAAAAGAGACGATTTATAAGGTGGGTGGCCTTCAGATCAATGATGATCTCAAGCAGGTAACAGTAGACGGAGAATTTGTGAAACTGACACCGATTGAATACAATATCCTTTTGCTTCTGATGAAGAATCAGGGAAAAGTATTTTCAATCAATCAGATTTATGAATCCATCTGGAATGAAGAGGCAATTGGTGCGGATAACACAGTTGCAGTTCACATTCGTCATATCAGAGAAAAAATAGAGATCAATCCGAAAGATCCACGTTACCTGAAAGTAGTCTGGGGTGTCGGATATAAAATCGAAAAAGCATAAGAAAGGGTTAACAATGAAGAAATGGTACAGGAAGACCGTGACAAGGACAATCGTTCTTGTTGTGGCGATTCTTAGCGGAGCATTGCTTGTAACAAATTTGCTTTTTCTCCTGACACTGGCGGGGGGAATGAGTTTGTCACAGATCCAAAAGATGAATACACAGTCTTTTGAAGAATCCGAAGAATTCAGCAAGATGGTCGAAAGTTACATGTACGATGTACAGGAGAAGCTTTATCTGCAGAATCTTTTTGAAAGTGATGGCGCCTACAATCCGAAAAAACTGGTGGATGTAATGGAACTGTCGAAGAAGGGAAAGATATCTGAGACGAATCTGTCCGGCGTCACGTACACAATGGAAGAGCTGGTGAACTGGGGCGAAACTTACAGTGGGACAGATAACGACAATCTTTACAAACAGAATGGCGTGATCGTCTGCCAAAAGCCAGACGGAAATTATTACTACTATTATATGAATGATTTCTTCTCTCTTGTAAATGCAGGAAAACTTCAATTTCAGATGGGCGAACAGGACAGAGATCAGTTCCTGGCAGGATTGCAGGCAGGTGAATTTACAACTTCCGGATATTATACATTTCAGATTACAGATGAAAATGGTGATCTGCTTTATACAGACTGCTGGAATTTTGGCCAGTCTCTGATAGAGAAATACGCACCGGTTGAGGCAGATAATCTGCTTCAGGTTGTAAATAACAATCCACAGTTAAATGGAAGATTGTCGCTGGTTTACGATAATATAGCCACAGCATTGCAAACAATCTATGAAGACTGGCAGGATTATGAAGGCGGTTGGGATTATCTGGAAGAGGGAAATACCAATTTTACCTATCTGTACGCAGATGAATCGACGAAGAAAGTTACTACAAATAAAGCAGAATATGCAAATTATGCGGATGTAAGAGATAGCATAGAGAATATAATAGCTTCTGCGTCTAAAAAATCTGTGAAATACATGGTGATCTATCCGGAGTTGAAAGATTTTAAGACGAATATGAATGTATCTTATTCTGATCAATGGCTTAATATTCGTTCTTATGGTTATTATTCCGGAGGAACAAAGTGGAAAGATGTTTTTGCAGTTGCGGTTGATACAAAATATCCGATTCAGGATCAATTTTACCAGAACAGTATTGAGTATCAGAATAATATTCCGCATATGAAAGCAGCATTGCATTTTATGATTTTCAGCGGACTACTCTTTTTGATCACAGTAGTGTGGCTGACATTGGGGGCAGGAGGAAAACCGCAGGATGAAGAACTGTATTTGTTAAAGTTCGATTCCTGGAAGACAGAGATTGCCGCTGCAGTTATTATTTTTGTCTGGGTGATTGGAAGTTATTTCTTTTTCGTAGCAGGAATCGATGGAATTCATATCTTATTTGATGGAATTACAGGGTTGTGTAGTTCCTATGGGGCTGTGGAAAGTGATACATTTATTCCGTCATCTTATGTTCCAAATGTATATATGCAGACTTTAAGTCTCGGAGAATCAGTGGGTGTATTTTCCTATGGAGTGTTCACATTTACTTGTTTCTTTGCCGGTTACCTCAGTCTGGTAAGAAGAATTAAAGCAAAGAGTCTGTGGGAGAACAGTCTGCTTCGAAGCGTGGGAGTATTTCTTGGAAAAGTATTCCGAGATGTGAAGCTTACAAAGAAAACAGCAGGACTTTTGATTCTTTATTTCCTGTTTCAGCTTTTCGTACTTTTGGATAGAGATTTCTTCCTGGTGCTTCTGCTGCTGATCGCTGACGCAGTGCTATTCTATTACATGGTTGCAGATGTGATGGAGAAGAACCGACTGAGAAAAGGAATCCAGGAGATTGCTGCCGGAAATATGAGTTATCAGATTCCAATTGACGGACTGCATGGAGAGAATAAAACCATTGCATTGATGATCAACGGAATCGGAACCGGACTTAATAAAGCAGTTGCTGAGGCAATGAAAAACGAACGTCTCAAGACAGATTTGATCACAAATGTTTCTCATGATATTAAGACACCACTGACGTCCATTTTGAATTATGTAGGCATCTTAAGACAGACAGATCCGGCGGATCCGAAAGTTCAGGATTATCTGAATATTCTGGAAGAGAAAGCTCAGAGACTGAAGACATTGACAGAAGATGTAGTAGAAGCATCGAAAGTCAGCAGCGGAAATATTTCGCTGGAATATATGGATCTTGATCTGTCGGAAATGATCCAGCAGACGCAGGGCGAACTCGAAGAAAAATTCGAGGTGAGAAATCTGGCGATCGTCACAGATCTTCCGGCAGAACCGGCTGTTGTGCATGTCGATGGAAGAAGAATGTGGCGTGTCCTGGAAAATATTTACGGAAATGCAGCCAAGTACGCAATGCCTGGAACAAGAGTCTATGCGACTCTGAAAACAGATGATACAAAGGTGAAATTTTCATTGAAAAATGTTTCCGAGCATCAGTTGAATATTCAGGCTGAAGAACTGACAGAACGTTTTATTCGCGGGGATATTTCCAGAAGTACGGAGGGAAGTGGATTGGGACTTTCCATTGCGAAGAGCCTTACAACGATGCAGGGCGGCACATTTGATCTGTATCTGGACGGAGATTTGTTCCGGGTAGATATTACATTTCCAAGAGTGAAAGCAAAAGGAAATGCTGCCGGGGCAACAGAGGAATCGAAAAAGAAATCATCAAGCGGTGTATCTTGACATTCTATTCGCGTTATGCTAACCTTTTTAAGGAATGAAAAGCAGTGATAAGCGAAACGCGATGAGGAAGAGAGTAGTCTGTAACAGATTCTACAGAAAAGTCCTGAAGGCTGTCAGGCCGGATGTTGAGAGGGATGGATGGAAGACAGATGAAGATGGCTTCTGAGCAGCGCAGATGAGCCTGAACAGAGTGAGCAAGTGAGTTGTTTAAGCGGCAATCTTGAATAAAAAGATCCGGGTTAGTCTGTGAAGGGATTCGCCCTTTATAGCGAAGAGTATCAACAGTGAGAAATGCCGTAGTATTCAAAGTGGTTTTGATTAACAAAGCAGTTTTTACTAACGAAAGTGCAGATACTCATAGAGGTTTCTTTCCGCGAGGAAGGAACGAAGAGAAGTGGTAACACGAAAGTAGGATTCGTCTTCTCAGGGATGCAAGTCTCTGGGAGGGCGTTTTTTAATGTATTAGGTTCTTTCCTAATATATTAAAAACGCTCCGCTAGGGATGTTCCGGAAAATTCAGAAAAAATCGTATTAGTAATCACTGAAAGTTGAGAAAAGAATCCCACATTGTGGGAAAAGGAGGCAGACAAATGTCAGAAAAACCAAAATATTATATAACAACAGCGATTGCCTATACATCAGGTAAACCGCATATCGGAAACACATACGAGATCGTGCTTGCAGATGCAATCGCACGTTACAAGAGAAGCCAGGGATATGATGTATTCTTCCAGACAGGAACAGATGAGCATGGACAGAAGATCGAGCTCAAAGCCGAGGAGGCTGGAATCACACCAAAGGAATTCGTAGATAATGTATCAACAGAAATCAAAAGAATCTGGGATCTGATGGATACATCTTATGACAAATTCATCCGTACAACAGATGAAGATCATGAGAAACAGGTTAAGAAGATCTTCAAGAAACTTTACGACAAGGGAGATATTTACAAGGGACATTATGAAGGAATGTACTGTACACCGTGTGAGTCTTTCTTCACAGAGTCTCAGCTTGTAGATGGAAAATGTCCGGACTGTGGACGCCCGGTTCAGCCGGCAAAGGAAGAGGCATATTTCTTCAAAATGAGCAAGTATGCAGATCGTCTGATCGAGCATATCAATACACATCCGGAGTTCATCCAGCCGGTTGCCCGTAAGAACGAGATGATGAACAACTTCCTTCTTCCGGGACTTCAGGATCTGTGTGTATCCAGAACATCCTTCAAGTGGGGGATTCCGGTAGATTTCGATCCGAAGCACGTTGTATATGTATGGCTTGATGCTCTTACAAACTATATCACAGGAATCGGATATGATGCAGACGGAAACAGCACAGAGCAGTTTGGCAAGCTTTGGCCGGCAGACCTTCATCTGATCGGAAAAGATATCATCCGTTTCCATACAATTTACTGGCCAATCTTCCTTATGGCACTTGATCTTCCACTTCCGAAACAGGTGTTCGGACATCCGTGGCTGCTTCAGGGAGACGGTAAGATGAGTAAGTCTAAAGGAAATGTTCTCTATGCAGATGAACTCGTTGATTTCTTTGGTGTAGATGCAGTTCGCTACTTCGTACTTCATGAGATGCCATTCGAGAATGACGGTGTTATTTCCTGGGAGCTGATGGTAGAGCGTCTGAACTCTGATCTTGCAAATACACTTGGAAACCTTGTAAACAGAACTGTTTCTATGACAAACAAATACTTCGGCGGAACAGTAGAAGATAAGGGTGTTGTAGAAGATGTAGATGCAGAATTGAAAGCAGTTGTAGAGAATGCTTCTAAAGCAGTTGATGCTAAGATGGCAGACCTCCGCGTTGCCGATGCGATTACAGAAATCTTCAATCTGTTCAAACGCTGCAATAAATATATTGATGAGACAACTCCTTGGGTACTCGGAAAAGATGAATCCAAGAAGGATCGCCTTTCTACAGTACTTTGGAATCTGATCCAGAGCATTTCTGAAGGGGCAAGACTTCTTGAATCTTTTATGCCTTCTACAAGCAAGAAGATTCTTGAGCAGCTTGGTAACGGACATGTAACAGAGAAACCGGAGATCCTGTTCCAGCGAATGGATCTCGAAGAGGTTATGAAGAAAGTTGAAGAACTTCATCCGAAGGTAGAAGAAAAGAAAGAGGAAGAAGCTGTGATCGACATTGAGCCGAAAGATGAGATCACATTTGAGCAGTTCGGAGCAATGCAATTCCAGGTTGGAGAGATCATTGCATGTGAGGCTGTAAAGAAATCCAAAAAGCTTCTCTGCTCTCAGGTAAAAGTTGGAAGCCAGGTAAAACAGATCGTATCCGGAATCAAAGCACATTACACACCGGAAGAAATGGTTGGTAAGAAAGTTATGGTTCTTGTAAACCTGAAACCTGCGAAGCTGGCAGGCGTACTTTCAGAGGGGATGCTACTTTGTGCAGAAGATGCAGAAGGTAACCTTGCACTGATGACACCGGAAAAAGAAATGCCGGCTGGAGCAGAAATCTGTTAATTGAAATGTTTGAAAATTCAGACAATTACAACTAAAGCAGATAATAAATAAAAAATATAAAAAAATCAAATGAATATATTGACAAATTAGACGCCGAATGTTATTATATAACCATCAAAGAGAGAAAGAAATCTCCCAAAGATATTTAACTAAGAAGGCAAAAGTAACAGATGCCTGATTAGATTAAAAATACAAGTTCAACAGGAGGTCAGTCCCATGGACAGTATAGTTTCAGATTTTTATCAATATGTCAGTGGTATGATGAGTGAAGGTTCCTGTGAAGAAAGAGACCTTTGCCAAGCGTAAAAGTCCAGTAGAAAGAAAAGAAGATCAAAGATCGGAGAGTACGGAAACTGGAAGCAAAGAGAAAAAGATGAATCACTCATAGATGTATTGAATAAAAATACCGCATATAACATAGAATGAAAAATGTGTAAAGAAACATTGAAAGGATATGTTATAATCTCAGATTTGTTATAAAAGCAGGAATGATTTGACAGAAGATTTAATACATAAAGTATTGAATGGATATGAAAATCATTCAGGTGATAAAATAACGGACGACAAAGGTCTCACAGGAACGTAGAATCGAGAATAATCTCCGATACAAAATATAAAATAATAATAATAATACAATTAAATAACACTAAAAATGCACTTTCAAAAGGAATTGAAGGTGCATTTTTTTGACATTACAGACCTCATATGGTAGAATAATGAAAGAGTATCGGCTAGTGCCTAATGGACACATTCAGACCAAAACTAATATTTCAATGACAATGAGGTGAGTACAGTGGATAAGTATGAATATAAGTTAAAGACAGAAGAGATGCTGGAACTTATGGAAGATGGAGAATACAGAAAAGCAGCGGCAGCAGCAGATCTGATTGACTGGAAGCGTGTCCGTAACGCAGGGATGCTGATGAATGTCAGTGATATTTATGAGAAAACAAAAGAGTATCAGAAGAGCTATGATGTTATGAATCTTGCATATCGCCGTTCTGAAGGAAGCCGCAAGGTGATCTATAAGTTATGTTCTCTTGCAATTAAGACAAAGAATATAGATGAAGCAATTGACTATTATGACGAATTTATCCAGATTGCACCGAAAGATCCGAACAGGCATATCCTTAGATATCAGATCTTAAGAGCGCAGAGAGCGCCGATCGAACAGCAGATTGAGGCTCTGGAGGAATTTAAGAAGGCAGAATATATTGAAGAGTGGGCTTATGAACTGGCGAAGCTTTATCGCGAAGCAGGTATGATGACAGAATGTTTGGAAGAGTGTGATGATCTGATCCTCTGGTTCAGCGAGGGTAAGTATGTTTATAAGGCAATGGAACTGAAGATGCAGTATAAGCCATTGTCACCATCGCAGCAGCAGAAATATGATCACAGATATGAGAAGCTTTCTTCAGAGACAGAAGAAATACCGGATCTGGCTTCCTATTTAGGAGAAGACGAGGAAAAAGATTCTGCGTCAGAAGGAGCTGAAGCACTTGGAGATACAAGATCAATCGGGCTGACAGAACAGCCGGTGATGGAGAACGACAGTACTTCCGATGTGATTGACACGGATGCGGTTACTTTGGAAGCGGCAGAAGAGCCGGATGCCGAAGTAGAAAATCAGGAAGAAGCAGGAGTAGAAACAGCAGAAGTTATAGAAGTTTCCGAGGATGAGTCAGAAGTTCAGCCGGCAACGGTAGAGACAAGTGGAGATAAGAGAACACTTAGCAAAGATACTGCTTCCATACCGATTGTCAGTAAGAATCCGGTAAAACCAGTCAAGAAGAAACTTGGAGATACGATGCGGTTAGATGAAGCTCTACAGCAATTACTCAATCCGAAACCGGAAGTTCAGGCAGAACCGGGAGAAGAAGTCGAACCGGATATGACAGATCTGGAAGAGGATATTGCAGCAATTGAGGATGTAGAAGATCTTGAGATCGTGAATCAACTGACAGAAGAGAAGAAAGCTGAGGAAGCCAGTAAAGAACGAGTAGTTCCTTCAGGGATGAAAGAACTGATACCGGAATCGGAGACAGAAGAAGAGCTTATAGAACAGGCAGTGGAGGAGACTTCAGAAGATGTCCCAGAAGATGCAGTTGCTATAGAAGCAGAAGAAGCAGAACCGGAAGAGGAAGAAATTCTTGAAGCAGGGGAAGCAGAACCGGAAGAGGAAGAAATCCTTGAGGTAGAAGAGGCAGAACCGGAAGAGGAAGAAGTTCTTGAAGTAGAAGAGGCAGAACCGGAAGAGGAAGAAATCCTTGAAGTAGAAGAGGCAGAATCGGAAGAGGAAGAAATCCTTGAAATAGATGAAGCTGAGTCAGAAGATCTGACAGATGAATCAGAAGATTTGTCTGAGGTGGAGGAACTGATCTTAGAAACTGAAGTTGTCAATGATGAAGATGATTCAGAAGGAGCAGCAGTAAGAGAGACTATGGACAATAAAAATAATGAAGAACCAATTTTATCACCAGAGATACAGAAACTGATTGATGAGATTGAAGGTGTTATTCCGGAAGAGGAAGAAGTAGATGCAACAGTAAGTTCAGAAGAAGTTCTTGAGGTAGAAGAAGAACCACATGAAAATATGGGAGAGCTTGCGGATGATCTCAGACTCGGTGAGGATGAGTACGAAGATTATGATGCGTATGACTGGGATGATGCAGAAGAGTTTGACGAAGACGATATTTTAGATGATTATGAAGAGTCTGATGACGATTTGTTGGATGATTATGAAGAGTCTGATGACGATCTGCCGGATGATTATGAAGACGCTGATGATGATCTGTTCAGTGAGGAAGAAGGATATGAAGATCTGGATGCCTATGGTTATGAAGAAGACGATGAGGATGATGAAGTAATCAATCCAAGAGATCTTTTCACAGCGGAAGATAAGGTTTCAGATGATGATCTTCTTAGTCTGAATTCTTATGAAGAAGTGCCAAATTTTGAAGATGAATTCAGCGTGAATCCAGCTCATAGTGAGGAACCGGATGACAGAGAGATTCCGGATGAAGATGACGGAATTGATATCATGTCTGCGACGACACCATTGAGCCGTAAAGAGACTGCAAAATTGATCGCAACAGGTAAGACATCACCATTACCGTTAGATGAGATTGCAGATGCAATGTCTGATACAGGATTTATTGTACATGGTCGTTATGATCTTGAAACACAGAGTGGAATCGGTACAAGAGCAGGACTTACAGAGGAACAGAAAAAACTCTTCTCTTATTTTGTACCTGTGCGTGGTATGAGTGAGCAGCTGGTAGATGTACTTGAGCAGGATAAGAACTGTACAAACCGCAAAGGAACTTCCAGAACAGGAAACCTTCTGATTATTGGAAATAAAGGAAATGGAAAGACAGTCCTTGCTGTTGATGTTGTAAAGGCAATTCAGAAGCAGCGTGACATCCGTCAGGGCAAGGTTGCAATTGTGACAGGTGAGTCACTGAATAAGAAGAGAATCGGAGACATTTTCCGTAAACTGTACGGCGGTGCATTGATCATTGAAAAAGCCGGACAGATGAACGAAAAAACACTCGCCAAGCTGAACAAAGCAATGGAGCAGGATACAGGAGAACTTTTGGTAGTTCTTGAAGAGCAGAGAAAACCACTGGACAGACTTCTTTCTTCCAACAGAGAATTCAGAAGAAAATTTACTTCCAGACTTGAAGTGCCGATCTTTATTAATGATGAGCTTGTAACATTTGGACAGACTTATGCTCAGGAGAATGGTTACAGAATCGATGAGATGGGAATTCTTGCACTGTACAGTAAGATTGATTCTTTACAGAGAGAAGATCATGCAGTAACAGTAGCAGAAGTGAAAGAAGTGATGGATGATGCGATCGCTCATTCACAGAAAGCTTCTGCAAAGAAGCTTGTGAAGAGAGTATTTGGAAAGAATACAGATTCTTCCGACAGGATTCTGCTTTCAGAGAAAGATTTCAACATTTAATGACATATATTTGTTAAGAATTAATAGACAGTCAGTAAAACGACTGTCTATTTTTGTGCAATAATACATTTTCTCTTTCTTTTTTATACAGTATCAAGTATAATAAAACTATAGTGTTCAAGGGGAGAATGAAACTTTGTTACCAATTGAAAGATTCGGTAATGTGCCTTGATCTATAAGAAATTGTATGGTTTTTAAATCATTACAATCAGGAATATATTTGAGCAGTGAGGTGGCTTTTATGGTTAAGAAAAACAGCACGAAGACGAAAGTGCAGCCTTATGAGATCGGAGAACTTGACCATTATCTTTTTGGGCAGGGAAATCATTATGAGATTTATAAAAAGATGGGTGCCCATGAGGTGACAAAGAACGGAAAAAGAGGAGTATATTTTGCGGTATGGGCTCCTCATGCAGTAAACGTTTCTGTAATCGGAGAGTTTAATGACTGGGATGAGACGAAAGATAAGATGAAGAGAGGGGAGCCTCTCGGAATATACACATGCTTCGTTCCGGAGGCGAAGAAAGGGGATTTGTATAAGTTCTGTATAGAGACACAGGCAGGTGAGAAGATCTATAAAGCAGATCCATTTGCTAATTATGCAGAGCTCCGACCGGGAACAGCATCTAGAATCACAGACATTTCTAATCTGAACTGGTCAGACAGTAAGTGGATGACAGCTCGTGAGAAGTGGGATAACAAAGAAGAACCAGTGTCTATTTACGAAGTGCATATGGGTTCATGGATGAGACATCCCGGAAGAGAAGATGAAGGATTCTATACATATCGTGAGTTTGCAGAAGCAATTACAAAGTATGTAAAAGAGATGGGATATACTCATGTTGAGTTGATGGGAATCGCAGAGCATCCGTTTGACGGTTCCTGGGGATATCAGGTAACCGGATATTATGCACCAACTGCACGCTATGGAACACCGGAAGATTTTGCATACATGGTGAATTATCTTCATAAGAATAATATCGGTGTTATTCTTGATTGGGTACCAGCGCATTTCCCAAAAGATGCACAAGGTCTGGCAGATTTTGACGGAACACCGACATTCGAATATCCAGATCCGAGAAAGGGCGAGCATCCTGATTGGGGAACGAAGGTTTTCAATTATGAAAAACCGGAAGTTTCCAACTTCCTTCTGGCGAATGCGTTGTTCTGGGTTGAACATTATCATGTAGACGGACTTCGTGTAGATGCAGTGGCATCTATGCTGTATCTGGACTACGGAAGAGAAGATGGACAGTGGATTCCGAATAAATTTGGCGGAAATGAGAATCTTGAGGCGATTGCATTCTTTAAACATCTGAATTCTGTAGTTTGCGGAAGAAATAAAGGCGTTATGATGATTGCAGAAGAGTCCACAGCATGGCCGAAGGTGACAGGATCTCCTGAGGATGACGGACTTGGATTTACTTTGAAGTGGAATATGGGATGGATGCATGACTTTACAGAATATATGAAACTGGATCCTTATTTCAGAAAAAATGCACATCATATGATGACATTTTCTATGGAATATGCATATTCAGAGAACTATATTCTTGTACTTTCTCATGATGAGGTTGTTCATCTGAAATGCTCCATGTTGAATAAGATGCCGGGAGAAGGATGGGATAAGTTCCGCAACTTGAAAGTGGCATATGCATTTATGATGGGACATCCTGGAAAGAAACTTCTCTTTATGGGACAGGAGTTCGCACAGCTTCGTGAGTGGAGTGAAGAGAGAGAACTGGATTGGTTCCTTCTTGCAGAAGAACCGCATCAGCAGATTCAGAACTGGTATAAAGATTTGCTTCATCTTTATAAGAAGAATAAGGCATTGTATGAGTTGGATAATGATCCGAAGGGATTTGACTGGATCAATAAGGATGATATCTTCCGGAGTATTTTCAGTTTCACAAGACATTCAAAGGATGGGAAGAAGAATCTGCTTTTTGTATGCAACTTTACACCGGTAGACAGACCGGATTACTGTGTTGGTGTTCCGAGAAGAAAGCAGTTTAAGCTTGTTCTTAACAGTGATGAGACAAAATACGGCGGATCAGGAGAGGAACGCCAATTGGTTTACAAGCCAGAGAAACAGGAATGTGATGGTCAGAAATATTCCTTTGCATATCCTCTTCCGGGATATGGTGTGGCAGTATTTGAGTATTAAGTTGTATGGTATGATATTTTCTACGAATAGATGGAACAGGAATTAGACATACATTGATTTGCCCCTGCATAGATTGTAAAAAACAAACTATGCAGGGGCTTTTCTATGAGAGAATATATTGAGGAGCGTGCAGTAGAAATTGCAAATTATATTATAGAAAATAATGCGACAGTGAGACAGACAGCGAAACAGTTTCGGATTAGTAAGAGTACGGTGCATATGGTAGTAATAAAACAGAACGATTAAAAATAATATGGATGATTAAATAGTAAGATGATTTATAATGAATAATTAAAATAAATATAAATGGCCATAGGAAAACTATAGCTTTTTTGTGTATAATAAAAGAAAAACTTTTTATGAAAAAGAGAGGATACAAGAAAACAAGTTTACTAGGTACATAAGTAAAGGATGGAAAGTATGAGTGGTAGATATATTGATGAAAATGTAAAGAGAAGATTGTATGCAGAATCTATGGGATATTGTATGAATCCAAATTGCCGATGTAATTTATTTGCAGGGACAGGAGATATAATAGAAAAAGCTCATATTGATCCATATTGCAAGACGGCAGATAATTCTTTTGAAAATTTGGTCTTGCTGTGTCCAAATTGTCATACAAATTTTGATAAAAACAATGCTTTTACGCCACAAGAGATTTTGAGTTGGAAGAAAACCCGGCAGGAAGAATTAAAAAATTTTTTTGAAAAGAAATTTACTACATTTGAAGAACTAGAAGCGGCTGTTGTTCCATTGCTAATGGAAAATAAGACGATTTATGAAAATTATTATAAGAAAAATAATAAAAAACTTTGGGATAAATTTGAACCTGTTATATTGATAAATAATAGAAAGTTAAAATTATTATTGAAAACAAATTTAAATTTAATACAGAAACAACAAGAGGAGTGGTATTCAAATTTAGCTAGTATTCATTTATTTATGGCCCATATTGAGGAGTTTGAAGCTACACGTGGCGATGATGAAAAAAATCGAGAAATTCTTTTCCCTGTAGAGATAAATTCGATATTTGGAGTTGTTCCAGTAGAAGAGTCACTTATCCCATCTACGGAATGTTTAGAATTGTTGATAAAGAAATTGAAAGAACAAGAGAAATTTGTTGCCATAGAAATGGGAGTTGAGCATCCCTGTATTTTAATGGTGGAAAACAATAAAACAGTTCAAGTATTTTTGGATGATGCACCTAGACTTAGGCAAATATATTATAATTATAAATGCTTTAAAAAAACAAATGTAAGACTGGAGAGTTTAAATTTTGCTTTAAAGTATATACGAAATAAGAAAGTTCCATTTAAATTTATAAATGATGAGAATCTAAGAGAAATTAGCATAAATCATATTAAGATGATTTTCGTTTATGAATATTGTTTAGGACAAGTAAAATTGATGGAAATGTTACCAGAGGAGGATACTGTTATTGTTAATTTACATAATTGGAATGGTGAAAGCTGTATATCTAGACAAGCGTATGAAAGGGCAGAAAAAATGAACGTAAAATTATTGACCATGGATGCATTTTATGAATATGTTCAAGAAATCAAGTAAATCAATTATTATACAATTGGAAGAGAGTGTGGATCTTTTTAAATATTTTGAACATGTATATTTATTCGGATCAGTATTAGAATTAAATAATAGATATAACGATGTGGATATTTTGCTTATATATAGAAAATATTCAACTGAAATAGAGCGGGAGTTAAAGAAAATCAATAACAAATTAGAAAAAGAATGTGAGTCTGCTATTGATTTGACAGTTTTGGATTGTGAAGAAGAAAAAGAGGTTCAGTTTTTGAAACGATTAAAAACAAAATATTTAAAGATAAAATAAATATCTGTAATGCTACCTTCTTCCAAGAAATGTAATAGAAGGTAGCATTGTAATACAAATTTTTAGATTAAAAAAATGATGTTACGATGGAATCCAAGTGTTCTGCAATTCCGAAAAAATCTTGATTTAAATTTAATGCACGCACAGAAATCTGATTTCCGCTCATCTGGTATGTATTATTGGGAATAACATCTTCATCAGTCTGTGCATAAAGAAGCATTCCAGAGACAGTATGTTCACAGTCTTTTAATTCAAATTCTTTATTTTTCACATATGTAAAAATCTGATAGAGGTTATTGGAATGCAAAGTGTTTGTTCCATATTGCTGCTGAGTCATATGTGAATAATATTTTGCATCGATAATAAGTATATTGTTTCCTTGAGATAACATAATATCGGTTTGCATTTTAGGAAGCAATTGGTTCTCAGAATCATCAAGTTGCCATGCGATCTGTGATGCATTGGCAGATAGTTCTGGATGTTCTTTACGATAGTATTCAAGCAAAAATTTTTCATATAAACGGCACATACGTTGTTCGTCAAAAAAATCCATTATTTTTGTGGTACCGTCGTTCTGTGTCTGTAGAAGTCCGTTATAAATCAGATAACAGATTCCAATTAACATTTGATAACTTTGATTGGAACGATTATAATGTTGGTTCCAATTTACAAAACGTAAATCAATTTCATTAACATCAGAAAAAAACAATAACAGATTTCGTAGACTCTTTTTTCGCGTATTTGTGATATTGGCTTTAAGAAGCAATAACATTGTAGATTTAATAATCTGGTTAAATTGTGTATTAGTTGAAAATTCATCATATGTACAAATCATTTGTTTCTTCAACAGAGTCTGAGTTTTAATGGATTCAGAAATATTAAGCCTTCCCTGTAGCGTAGAAAGAGATTCTGATTTTGGCAGATAACCTTTTCCTAAGCCTCGTTTTAGCTGTACGCTAATGCCCTTATCAAGAATGGCTGCACATAATTCAGCGGTATTATGAAATTTTTCTGTAGCCAGATCTTTATAGTTTTGTGCTTGTAATGCTTGAAAAGCGTAGGACAGCATATAATAAATATTTTGTACAGGAATCATTTAACAGCACTCCTTAGTTGATCAGACCAGTCTACGATTTTTGCGGGCTCATCAAACCAATATTCTTTTAAAAGCGGAATCAATTCATATTCTACAATGGATGATAAAGTTTGGGTGTTGGCAGCTTCTGGTGTTAAACCACAAAAGTAGCTGTGACCAATACAGAATCCTTCACCCAATGATATATCTTCTGCTATCTTAGAATTGAGCTGTTTCACACAAGCAATTAATTTGTTAAAGGCATCACTTTTTAGAGAATCTTGGTAAGCTTGAAAACCAGGCGTATTAAAACCCGGTTTCATAGTAAAAAATGAAAAACGTCGTCTTAAAGCATAATCTAATATGGCAAGGCTGCGATCAGCAGTATTCATCATACCGATAATATATACATTTGCAGGCACAGAGAAATTCTCATCAGAATATAGCAATTGCAGTTCAATACCACGCTTATCTTTTTCAATCAGCATGAATAATTCACCGAATATTTTACTTAAATTACCACGATTGATTTCATCAATGATAAAGAAATAATCATTTTCATCATCATCTTCAGCCAGTTTGCAGAATTTGTAAAAAGAGCCCTTTTTAATTGTGAACCCATTTTCAGTTGGTCGGTATCCTTCAATAAAATCTTCATATGAGTAGCTCTGATGGAACTGGATCATTTGAACACGGTCAGGATTTTTTGCACCGATAATGGAATAAGCAAGTCTCTTGGCAGTAAATGTTTTCCCAACGCCAGGTGCGCCTTGTAAAATAATATTTTTCTTCATTTTTAAGACATTTACCAGTGTTTTATAATCTTGTTCATTCATATACACATCTGAGAGAAAATCTACAGAAGAGTAAGTTGGATAGTCTATTTCTGGTTGTGTGTCTACATCATCCAATTCGTCTGGAGCAAAGATGGCGGTAATTTTTTCAATATAATCTGTGTATGGAGTGATATCAGTTAAGCGTTTAGCTACTGCATTACCAGGATGTTCCCATTCACCAACTTGAAGCCACTTTACAGTGCGGACATTTTTATATTCATGCCGAAGATCATCAAAGACATAACCTCCAGTGACAATACCTTTACCAACAAGAGTGTTGCTGCGTTTCGCAAAAATCACATCATTAACTGATACGGTATTTGCAAAATTCCATGCCATCAAAGCCTGATTTTTTCGTGAAGTACTACTGGCGTACACATCTATCAGTTCTTGACGGAGAGCTTCCTTGGAAGCAAATTGGGAATAATCACCAATATCGTCCATACCTAAAACCATGATTCCTTTTTGTTGGCATTCATTCCAACTTTTATCATCAAAGACGGTATACATCCAGTAGTGCGTTTTATGTTTTTTATCGGAAAGCGTATTTATGTCAGAATCATTGGTCTCATTAGTATATCCTACATTTTTCCCATAAATATGAGCAAAGACAACTCCGGGAACATTGCATTTTCTTGCATATAATGAAATTTGTCCCATGCGAATGAAAGGAATATCACTTGGTTTTTGATTTAGAAAATGTAATACTCTCAGCTGAATATCCTGTCCATAAAATGGAGCGAATAATGTTGGAAAGAGCATTTGATAATATTTCATGCGCCATACCATATTGATTCCAGGGATATGTTCCAGCTGTTTATAGAGTTGCTCGTAATCTTCTTCAGAATCTAAAGGACCAAAAGAAGATATTATTTCAGCACCTTCAACCAGATCATTTCGCATTTCTTCTGCTTTTTGTATTGCTTCATCCTCAGTAAGAAGCACAGGTTTTAATGGTGAGCCACAGGTCCAACTTTGATTTTTCTTATGATAGAATAATCCAAATTTATAAGCTGCTCCGCCGGAAATACTTCCAAATACTTCGCGAATATCTTTGTCCATTTCAAGTCTATAGCAGAGATTGGTTTTAGTTCCTTCGTCATTATAAAATAAAGAAGTTAACAAATCTTTTCCAGAAAGTGATTTTAAGCGTTCTATTCCAAAAAGATTTATAAAATTTTCTCGTAGCTCATCAGCCTTGTGAGCAAATGAAATCCATTCTGGAGTCTGAGATTCGCTATAAAACCATTCAGGAGAATATTTTCCTGACCCATTTTCTGTTATCTGAATGTTCGACATAATATACCTCCGAATTTATAAACTAGAGTTAGTATATCATTTAACTGCGACACTGTCATAGATTATCGAAAAATAGAATTATATTGATATTGAAAGAGAAGAGCAAGATCCACCCGGGTAATACCGCATCGTAATAATTGAAAATAATATTTAGAAATTAGGAATATTATATTGGCTACATTGAAAATGTAAGCAGGTAAAAATTGAATATTTTTTACAGAGCATCTGGTAGAAGCAGGGTGCTTTTTTTGAAAATTTTGAAAGAAAATATCATGTAAATGGTGCGGAAATCTTTGATGGCAGCTAATTAGATGAAGATGAAATTGAATTAAGAGGATGAAAATAGAATATTCATCAAGAATAAACTTGTTAAACACAGGTGAATCTTGCTCTTGTATAAAAATTCAGATTAAAAAGAAGAAAGAAATAACAATGAGCGAGATTTACTAGGGATTACAGTACCTTAATTGGTTCTCTGCTTATCTTTAAGATTATGTGAAATTTTGGGATGCACAGTAATGAAATTATGAAAAAATTAAAAAAATTCTGATGAGGGGGCTGTATTTTATGCCCTCTCCTTTTGTATATATAGAGGGATAAATTTTTGTGGATATAAAATTCAAAAATATATTTCCTCAAATATTGAGAAGGTGAGGAAGAAACAAATGAAATATTTGTACATGAATGAGCAGGAGTGGCAGATGCAGTATTATCAATTTCCAAAATTCTTGCTGGAATTACAGCTAAGTCAGAATGCAGGAAAAGAATTTATGACAGAATTCTGGATAGATGTATTCCGGTAAAGATCGATGGAGTCAGCAGACGTGAAGCCATGGCAAATGACAATATGCAGATTATGAAAAACATCCTGAAAATCTAGGACTATTTCAGAAGGAATTTTCATAGTAATGGACAAAGAGTGAGCAGGGAGGAGGTGGAAACTTCACCGTGGCGAAAAGAAAACTGAACTATCGATTTCATAATCCAAATCCGGTGGAAGTGACCGCCGACTACATATTGAAAGTGATGATAGAAGCGAATACTGAGAAAGTGGAGAAGATATTGCGGGAGAATATGGTGCAGATGGAAACAAATGGATGTGAACTGGAATAAAGCGGATAGATGAGGAATGGATAGAAAGTCATTAACATGAAGTCTAAGGTGTATGATTTTGTCGAAAATTGCCGAAATGTAAATTACAGTATAAAATATGAGATTTTATCTCATAAAACTATTGCCAAAATAAAAAAGCAGAATATAATAAGGATATAAGCAAGAAGTTTGGACTAATGGAGGTAAATAAGATGTTATGCCAATTTACAGTGAAAAATTTTAAGAGTATACGAGATGAGGTAACATTTGACATGCAGGCTGCCGCCATTTCTGAGCATGAGGACAGAATTATAAAAGATGTAGATGAGGAATTATATTTACCGGTATCTGCTGTATACGGACCAAATGGTGGAGGAAAATCTAATGTCCTTGAAGCATTGCATAGTCTGGTTACGAAAATACTGAGGCCATTATATGCGACAAGTAATAACGAAGAGATCGCGATGAAAATGAAAAAGCTTGTGATAGAGCCATTTGCTTTTGATGAGGGAACAAGAAATGAGCCAACAGAATTTGAACTGTTTTTTAGAACAACAATGGCAGAGTATCGCTATGAATTAACTGTAAAAAAAGAAGTAATCGAATACGAAAGGCTGGATCGTATAAAATTAGAAACAGGGCGGAAATCAGCACTTTTTGAACGAGATGAAGATGAAATTACTTTGAAAGGTGCATTTGCAAGATTGAAAACCAGTGATGAATTATCCGATACATTGCCGTTGTTATCGTATCTTGGAATTACTTACAGCAAAAATGAAGTGGTACAGGATGTGCTTGACTGGTTTGATGAAGAGATTGATTTCTTGAATTATGGAAATCCTATGCAGGAATTACGAATGGCTATTTCTAAGTCAGAGGATGTAAAAAGACTGATGCTTCAGATGATTCAGGAGATGGATTTGGATATTGTAGATTTCCGTGTAGAAGAAAAGGAGAATGACCGGATCGAAGTATTTACAAAACACGTAGTAGATGAATATGAAGCAGAATTGAATTTATTTGATGAATCCAGTGGAACAAAGAAATTATTTGGATTGCTCCCATTTATTGCAAAAAGTTTATTGAGAGGAACGACACTTGTGATTGATGAATTGGATGCAAAGATACATCCGGTATTACTTAAATACCTTATTATGACTTTCAGTAATATGGAAAAAAATAAAAAGGGTGCACAGTTGATTTTTACATCACATGATCTGTCTACTATGAACAGTGAAGTATTCAGAAGAGATGAAATCTGGTTTGTAGCAAAAGGAAACCGTCAGAACTCAAAATTATATTCTCTTGTAGAATTTAAAAATAAGAAAGGTGAATCTGTACGAAAGGATGCCAAGTTCGATAAACAGTATCTGGAAGGGAAATATGGTGCAGATCCATACCTCAGAAAGATTATAGATTGGGGGACGGTGAATGGCTAAAAGAGGCAGAAAAGAGAAAGACAACTGGAAGAAGAAACGTCGGCAGGAATATCTGGAAAAGAAAGAATTCCGCTATTATATTTTCTGCGAAGGACAAGCAACGGAACCTAAATATTTTCAAGGATTCAAACGGTATATTGAAGATAATCCCATTTATCGAGATATGGTTTTGATTGAAATTGAAGGCTGCCAGGCTGAGACGATGCGGGTAATCGGAAAGGCTGAAGAGTATGTGCGTGAGAATAAGATTACGAAAGGGCAGATATGGTGTGTCTATGATAAAGACAGCTTTCCATCCAGTGATGTCAATGGAGTAGTCCAGCGGGCAGAAGTATTAAATCAAAAGAATCCAGATATTCAGTATCATGCGGCGTGGAGTAATGAGTGTATCGAATTCTGGTTCATGTTACATTTTGCATATTATACGGCAAATAATCACAGATCTGAGTATAAGAAATTTTTGAATGAGAAATTTCAGGAACTGGGAATTGGGAAGTATGAGAAGAATATGGATGACATATTTGAAACGCTGATGAATGGTGGAAACCCGAAGTTGGCAATTCGATATGCGAAACGGATTATTAAAAATGGAGAAGGAAAGACACCAGCGGAGATAGCACCAGGAACGAAGGTGTATGAGTTAGTGGAGGAACTGGCGAAGTATTTGCCGGAAAAAATGCAAAAGACATTTTTGTAAGAGTGAATATTTTCAAATGATTTATGGGGACAAGAGAGAAGAAAATGCAAAAGACGATAGAGAAAATATTTTTAAAATGAAAGATGAATATAGATTTTTTGGCGATTATTAGTATTTTTGGTATTTTAATTTATCGGATAGATATTTTACGTAAAGTGTGCAAAAATATTTGTATATATTTTATTACATGGTATGTAGACATTGATTTGGTAACTATTAAAAATATATATTTGTATGTAGAAAAACTATTTAGAATAATTATTGCTACATTTTTAGTGATTCAATTTCTAAATTGGTTACTAGAATTAGTATGGGAGCGATGGTTGAAAAAACAGAAAGGTAGTAATCGTTTTGAAACAAGTCTTCTTAGGTATTTGCAGGATTCAAGTATCCCACGTTGTTTTTTAGTTACGGGTGAATGGGGGACGGGAAAAACATACGAGGTAGATAAGTTTTTTGATAAGTATTTTCGTTATTCAAAAACCAAAGTATATAGAATTTCTTGCTTTGGACTTGATTCGCGGAAGGAATTAGTAAAAGAAATCAGTAATACTATCGAACAAAATGATAAGTCTTTTTATGCGCTGTTGATAAAAGCAATGCAATTTGTACCTATTATCGGAGGGGCAATTTTTAAATTTTTTAAGAAAGCATATGGATATGATTCGATAAAAAGTGGTTCGATTTTTATTTTTGATGATTTTGAAAGAATTACATCTAGGGCAATAGTGAAAGAAAAATCTCCGCATTTATATAAAAAAACATCTTTTTTGCTTTCGAATGCTACACGTGGAAAAAATTCTATATCGGAATTTAAAGAAATTGTAAAAGAATTTGAGCATGTGGGAGAGTCCTTTCAAAAAATTGAAAACTTCTTTAGCTACAATTTGGAGAGAACAGATATTGACAAATATAATATCGCGATAGGTCTCATTAATGATATTATAGAGAAATATGAAATGAAAGTAGTTATTATATGCAATTCGGAAGTCTTGGGAGAAAAATTTATTTATGATATCTTGAGAAGTAAATTGAATTGTATTGAGTATAGAAAAATTGTTTTACCGGAAGTCAGAATATCTGTAATAGATAAGTGTATTAAGAATAAAGTATTATTAGATGATGAAAAACAGAAAATAATAAAAGGTTTCTTGAATGAAAATATTAAATATAATATAGACAATATATTGTTTGAAGGACAATTTAGCAATTTGCGTCTTTATGGCAATTTACTGGAGGCTTTTATTATAACTGCGGATTTATTTGATAAAAAAGATCTTACGAAAGAGTTTATGAACTCGCTGTTTAATAGCGTTATGATTGCACATATAGCTTTTTATGATAAAGCGTTTGATAAGTTGAGTATTTTTCCGTCTGGTGCGAATATAGAATTTCTCATGAAATTATTTTACGGTGGTTCTCCAACCTTAATACGAACACAACAAAGGATTGACGATGTAAAGTGGATAGATATTAAAGTTTCTGGATATTGGATTTTTAATCTATCTAGACCTGATGAAAGTGATAGTATTGTTGAAGAGTGGAAAAAATATCAATATTATGAGACTGAAGAAAAAATATCAATAAGTTTTCAAGAACTGGTAGACGAAACAAACTATAATATGCTTCATGTTTTCTACTTCCAACAAAGTATGGATAAATATGATAAAGAAGGAGAGTGGGATTATAAAACGTATGTTGATTGTGCCTTAAAACAATATGATTTAACTAGAAATGAAGAGGTACAGTATATTGTAGATATTATGAGTCAAATATTTGAAGGGAGAATTTACCAGAATTTTTTTGAATACCTTTTCAGCAAATTGATACAAGGTCATGAAAATCAAGAAATTATTGGAACGACATATATACATGATATGTATAACACATATCGGTTAAAGAAAACATTGCATTGATTAAGCGTAAATTTTGTTTGTTACTGATGAGGCGATTGCAATTAGTTTATAGGGGATTGTTGAAGTGAAGTTCAATAATCCTCTTTTGGTGTTTACACCCATCATGCTTATGATATAATAAAAGATGTAACAGAACGATACAACTATAACAGAGAGGTAGCATTATGAACATAGCAGCCTATTGCCGAGTCTCCACCGACAAAGCCGATCAGCTCAACAGTCTGGAAGCCCAAAAGGAATTCTTCTCAGAATACACAAAACGCACAGGGGACACTTTAATAAGATTATATGCAGATGAAGGTATTTCCGGAACTAAAATTAAAAATCGTAAAGAATTTCTTCGCATGATGTCTGATGCAGAGCATGGATTATTTGATATGGTTGTTGTAAAAGACATCTCTCGTTTTGCAAGAAATACTGTAGATCTTTTACAAAATGTCCGTAAGCTGAAATCATTGGGAATTGAGACACAATTCTTAACAGCGAATATGACCAGTATGGGAAACAGCGAGTTTGTTCTCACCATTTTTGGAGCTCTGGCACAGGAAGAAAGTGCAAATACTTCTAAGCGTGTAAAGTTCGGCAAGAAGATGAATGCTGAAAAAGGACGAGTTCCTAATATTGTATATGGATACGATAAAACAATCGGAGATTACTTTAATCTTGCAATCAATAAAGAAGAATCTAAAGTTGTACAGCAGATCTACAAGTGGTATACAGAGGAAGGCTACGGTGCTGCCAAGATTGCAAATATGTTAAATGAAAAAGGTTATAAGACAAAACGAAATTGCAAATGGAGTCAGAATGCAACGTGTCGTATTTTGACAAATGAAATATATACCGGAAAAATCATCAATGGCAAGCAAGAAGTCAGTGATTTTCTGACAGGTCAGAGAAGAGACAAGGACGAGACAGAATGGATGGTTGTGGAGCGGCCAGAACTTCGAATCATAGAAGATGAGACATTTGAAAAGGCACAGGAGATTTTAAGAGGAAGACATGATGCATTTAATCTTAGCCATGAAAGGCAAAGCAATAAGCATCTGTTTTCGACATTGATCAAATGTAAAGAATGTGGCTGGTCCTTCCGGAGAACAGTTCGTACCTATAAGAACACATATGTACGCTGGGTATGCTCTGGACGAAACGGCAGGGGAGCAGATAGCTGTCCGAATAAAACGGTTGTGGATGAGGAAGAACTCATTGAAGTCTTGCAGGAATATTTTACAAATGTATTGAAACAAAAGAAAAAAGTGATTACTCATGTGGTAAATGAATTCCAGCGTGTATATAAAGCTAAAGATGAAAATGTAGAATACGAAAAGGAATTAAATGCAGAACTTGCTAAATTGCAAAAGACCAGACAAAAATATATGGATATGTACACGGATGATCTGATTTCCCGTGAAGAGTTGAATGAGAAGATAGGTGGTTCTCGCCAGGAGATGGAACGGATAGAAAATGAACTCAAGATGGTATCTTATCATTTAACCAAAGGAGAACAGTTAGAAAACATTTTAAATAATACATTTAAGGAGATTGAGGACATCACAGATGTACACCAGATGACCAATCAGCAGTTAAAACGATTGATTCAAAAGATAGAAGTAGATAAAGATGGAAATGTAGATATTTATTTACGCTTGCTTGGTGATCTTGGCTTAGATGAATCAGTATTAATAGAAGAAAATGAAACCGTTCTAAATTGTAACGACCAAACATAAGGATGTTACAGAACGTCTGCTTCAGATCAACCCATCATTGGCTCATGAAACGCGTAAGGTTTTAGACACCAACAAATCAGAACGTCACATCCGGGGAGGGCTCGCCACCAGAGAAAAATATTTACACTTGCATACTTCCAATTATTGAAGTTAATGTTACAATAAAAAAGGATATTCAATCGGAAACACGGACATTGAGAGGAGACTGTTCAAATGCGGGTGGCAATCATTGAAAGGGATGAAAAAGTATTAGAAGAACTGAAAAAAGGTTTGAAACGTGTAGATCCGAATTACGAATTGGCGGGGATTGCAGGGAACGGACAGTCTGCATATGAGATGATAACAGTTATGCAGCCAAACCTTGTTATTATGGATATTGGGCTTCCACGGATGAATGGATTAAATCTTTTGAGAAAATTACGCACGGAAGGACGCGAGTTTCGTGTGATTATTATAACAAAGGATGAAGATTTTCAACAGGCAAAGCAGGCAATCGATCTGGGGGTGGACGGATATTTAGTACAGCCGTTTCAGCCGATGGAGCTTAAGAAGGCATTAAGCCGTATTCATGAAAAAATAAGGAATGAGTATTGGATGCAGGCTTCTTTTACTGTTGAAAATGTTCTGTTGAGCTGCAGAGATGGAGAAATTATATCGAATCAGAAGTTAAATGAAATGACCATTCGGAGATTTGGTTTTACAGTGGATGATCCGGGATATTTATTTACGGTTTCAATGGCAGACGAATACGAGGAGCAGAAGGAGAATGTACGTGGATTTCTCGAAGAAATCTGTAGACATGAGTGTGGATTTTCGGCATCTGTTATATGTTCGGATCAATGGAAAAAGGTGTACCTGATCATTTACCGGGTATATGAAGCTAGGAACTGGAAAGAATATTTTCAAAAAAATGTGGTTACAGGGTTATGTAGGAAGTTTCCGGGGACAATTATTTGTGTATGGATAGAGACAAAACAGCTGACAAAGCTGGAAGAGGCAATGATTCAGACAGGGAGCCTTATGGAATGGAATCTTCTTCAGCCACGAGGAGTTTTGATCTGTCAGCAGACAGTTGAGAAATTTGAAGTTGTTCCGGTGCGTTATCCGGTAGAATTAGAACAACGAATGCGGGAAATGATTTTCGATGAAAACAAGAAAGGAATTGCCAGACAATTTCAACTTGTTTGTGAGGAAATGAAAAGAGAAAAATATTTTCCAAAAGAAATAAAATACAGTATCATTCGTTTTTGTATGGCAGCTGGATTAAATTATAGAAATTATGGCGGGGAGATTGACGAAACAGAAATCCTGAGTCTTATGCAGCAGATTACATATGCCATCAGCTGGAAACAGATAGAGAAAGCGATTCAAGGATTGGAACGGATGCTATCATATGAACATAAATTTGAGCGGTACAGTACGCTTATTCAAAAAGCAATGGAAATTGTAAGAAAAGAATATGACAGAGGTATTACATTGGAAGAAGCAGCGAGCCAGCTTTATGTATCAGAAGAATATCTGAGTTCCCAGTTTAAGAAGGAGACAGGATATAATTTTACAGAAACTGTGAGGAAATACAGGATAGAAAAAATAAAGGAGCTTCTTAGGACAACAAAATATAAGATGAATCAGATTGCGGGGTTTGTCGGTTACTCTGATCCCAAATATATGAGTAAGGTGTTTAAAGAGGAGGAAGGAATTTTACCGACGGAATACAGACGTAACTCTACTGGAATTTCATAATTAAGAGTAATTTCATGTTGTTTATAGGAAAAAGTAGAGAATAAGGGGTATATTTAACCTATATTATTCACGGCTATGCCGTGTGAAGTGGCTGAAAGCCACATGATTACTG